>Ga0209367_1003299_pt1 | contig 21912 bp, 3 predicted proteins | sample WorMetLIZISLAND2_FD_187412 | JGI IMG/M metagenome (GOLD analysis project Ga0209367, IMG submission 187412) | Marine gutless worms symbiont microbial communities from Max Planck institute for Marine Microbiology, Germany - Olavius geniculatus... ... | reverse complement strand
CCCCTCTAATTTCCCCCAATCGGACTTAGGGCGCCGGGCAGACTCACGTTGGGCTTTGCCCCAAATTTCTAGTTTAGTTTTTCTTCCTCTGATGTATGTGACCATCTATTTGTACGTTATTTATGATCTTGTTTCTTCGATAGCTGTTGATAGATTTTCACAAAACTTGTGCACCGTGAGATATAGATCAACTGTTTAGGTTTAGAGTTTAGAGGATAATTTGCTGATAATACCATGCCGAGTTGAGTACTGCGGACCGAGTTCTGATCATCAGGGGACCCTGGACATTGTGTTGTTATGTACAGGGTAGGCCAGAAAAGTGAGGGCATTTTGTTTTACTTGGGAAATGTTTACTACGAATTAATGCTAAAAGTGTGATAACATTAATTTCTGCAAATCTCATACCAATCTGATCGATATTTTTAACTTTACATGCTGTATAATGAAATGGCTTTCTATTTTGGCCCATTTGGTTGATGACCCATTTGTTTGTTAATTGTGTCAGGTGACAGAAAAGATGTCGCAGTTAAGAAGTCAGTTTCAGGAAACGCTGAACGAAAGAGAAGCCGCATACCAGGCAAAGCTTGCAGAGATTGCTGCAAACAATGATCAAGGTATATGTACTGGGTTTGGTTTGAGATAGATTAGGTTCAAATTCATTTATTAGAAGGAGCAGTATGAATTTGAAAGCATTGAAGGATCACAATTTGTAAGTAGTTGATGAATCTGCTGGAAATGACCAATTTACTGATGGCTACTTGACACTCGTGTTTTGATCAAGTTCTCAGAAGTGATTTTAAATTTTTTATGGGCCAGATGCCATTTCGTGAACACAGCTCTTCAACTTGGTATTTTTTCTCTCCAGGGTAGGTAAATTGATTACTGGACACTGCTGCTGGGATTTAAGTCCCTCTTATGCTCAAGTACGACCCCCTCCTGCAGTTTTTTAAGAACTATTTTTTGTCTTACGCCTATACCACCAATATATTTAGTGTGTCTGTTCCTAAGCATCAAAGGCGTTTTCTGACATATTACACAATACCTTACCCTTGACAGGTCAGGTTTTCAGGTCCTGGTATATAATACCGATAAATCAGCTCCCCGGTATTGCTGTTGATGCTGAAAATTATATTAATGGCATTTTTCTCAGTTTTTGTGTTCATTTGTTGTTTTTCTGACTAGTTAATGCATTTCTGGAATAAAAAATACTTAAGATATATTTTAACTTCAGACAGCAGACAAAAATGGTTAATTTTAACCTTATGCGCTATATAAGTTAATGTTTTGCTTACTTACTTTCTTACTTTTTTACAAAAAAATTATAGCAGACAGTTCTGATATCTTCTTTTAAAATCCATTTAAGTGATGTATAAAAATGCCACAAAATATCAAGCAAATTGCGACTATTGGTGGAGGGGTCAAATCGACCCCCCCCTTAGGCTGGGAAGGCTGCCGAAAAAGCTTAAGCCTAGAAGGGCACATAGGGCTAGGCACGTTTACTTGTGGTGATCCCATGTGGCAGGTGATGCTTCGTAGCTCTGGAATGGTTTCCTATGAAAAGCTATACACACCCTTTATCTTTTTAACTTGTATGTATGTAATCAGAACTGCTGTTTTTTCTATATACCGAATTGAATAGAATTATGATAGAGTGTAGTTTGAACTTGGATGGCATGTATGTGATAAGCTGTAGGCTACTTTATGCACAGAATTCAGGTCATCTTAATTGCAATTTAAAGCGAGCAACATACCAAGAACAGCAAAAGTTGTGAAAGTTGACACTAGCCACCATGACTAATTATTATTCGTGCTACTTTACAGCAATAAACTTGTGTGCCATTTGTGGAGAATTTGTTATCGGGCATTTTGTCAATGTTTGTTGTTGCTAGAACAAAACCGACTCTTGGCAGAGCTGAACGACGGGAAGGAGGCGTGGAAGGCGGAGCTAGATTCCATCCACCAATTGGAGCTGGAGACTCTGCGGACAGAGCTGGAAATGGAGCGTGAGAGACGTTCCTGTGAGGTCTCCGACTTGGAGCAGAAGAACGACGAGGATCTTGCTTCTGTGAAGAAAAAACTGGAGCAGGAGAACGAAGCTGCGTTGATGGATTTGGACGAGCGCAGAAGGTCGGACATCGCGGAAATCAAATCCAGTCTTGAGCAGCAACTGGCCGACAGGGAGACGGAATTGTCAGATGAGTTGCATTCCATTATGACTGAGGCTGCGCATCTACGTGCGGAAGTCGGCGATTTGACGTTGTCCAAGTCAAATGCAGCTGCCAATTACGAGCTTCACATCGATGCACTGAAGCAGAAGCTTGAGTTGCAGTCGCAGCAGCACGACCAAGAACTGTCCGACTTGGCAGCTAAACATCAGCATGAAGTTGAGACTCTAAAAGCCGATCTGGAGTCCATGCATATCGGCCACGAAAAAGCGCAGGCGGGGCTTGCGGACCAGCATTCGCACGAAGTTGAGATGTATGGCCTTGCACAGCGCGGCAAGCTGAACATTCTGTGTACAAAGTTTCATGGTCAGGTGAGCCATCTGTCAGACCGGCTCAGCTGGTTACGTGGCGAGGTGGCCGACGTGCTGAGACGTTCTGCTGTCGACCTGAAGAATGACGTGACGGTTATTGAACGACAGATGCAGCAGCTGCATAGGATTCACTCCACATCTATGTCTCAGTTGGCTTACTACAAGAACCAACAACATGCTGTTCAGCAGGAACACAAGCAGGCTGTCAAACAGATGGCAGAAGATTATCGACTGGAAATGTCCAGAGTTTGTCAGCACACTGAGGACTCATTGACGACACAACATCTATCCGCTGTTGCCAGTCTTACCAGTCGTCATGCAACTGAGATCAAACAGCTCCACGTTGAGATTGAACGACTTTCATCAGAGGTCACTCATTATCAGGATGAGTTGAAACGGCATGGGGACGACATAACAGCTCTGCAAGGCAGTCATCATGCCGAGCTACAAAAAATGAATGAACAACATGAAAGAGAACTGACAGAGTTGCAGGAACAGAAGGAAAGTGAACTTCAGCATTCTGTTATTTCGCTGGAAAGAAAACATGCTGATGATATGTCCAGTGTGGAGTCAAGCCACAGAGAAAAGGTGGACAAGCTGATGGAACAGATTGAAAATTTACGTTTTGATTATGGGCAAACCGTGTCAGACTTTAATACAGAAAAGCAGAAAGAGATTTCTGAACTTGAAGAAGCAGTTGAAACCTTGCAGAAGCAGAATGAGAGCGTTTCGGTGGAGCTGGAATTCAAGACAGAGGAAATAGCACATCTGCAGGGTCAGCTGACATTGCTTGGCCAGGAACACAGTCGTATCTTGCAGGAGATTGAGTCAAAAAATCGCGAGCTGCTGGAGTGGAAACAACTGGTCGATGAACTGAAGGTCAATAATGCAGCGTTGGTGGAGAAAAATGCCGAAGAAACTCAAAAGCTCCAAGACCAGATTGAAATGTTACAGTCTGAGAATAGTCATATGTTAGAAGAACATGCTAAGCGTCACGAGGAGGAAGTTGCTAGGTATCAGAAGGAAATTGAGGCTGTTACGAAAACAGCTGATGAAGAAGTCAGTAATCTGAAGGACACCATTAGGTCTGTCGAAGAACAGTTTTCTCAGGCCGAGTCGAATCATCTGCTGTGGACAGAACAGCTGAAACAGAAGCATCGAGAAGAGAAAGTAGCGCTAGAGGACAGCATTTCATCATTGCAGGAACACATGGAGGATCTGAAAGCTATGGTAGCTGACAAAGAGAGCAGTCAAGTGGATCTGCATCTGCTCATGGAGGCAAACATGTTACTCCGGAGTGAGAGCAAAGATCTAAGAGACAGATTGGAACTGCAGAGTTCAAAGTTGCAAGAGGAGACCGGCGAATGCGAGAAACTGCAGGCGGCAAAAGACGCTGCGGATCAGAAACTGAGTGTGGTTGAGAGCGAGTTGCATGCAGTCACTGACAAGAAAGAACAGCTGGAGAACCAGGTCTTGATTTTGTCTAATCGGTGCACACAGCTTGAAGCAGAGATTGAAGGACTGCAGACCATCGGCACAGAGATAGAGAAACAGTTTGCACGGAGAGCAGAAGAGAGTCGGATGCTAAACAGTGAGCCAGTTTCCAGTCAACAGGCAGAAGCAGCAGCTGGAGAAAAACGCTACCTTGTCCAACGTGTGCAAGACTTGATTGAGGAAAACAACTTGCTGCTGAGCCAGAACTCGGACTTTGATGACAGAAATACCATTCTTCACAACCAGTGCTCGAGCTTGAAGCAGGAACATGAGGCTGTGCTCAGCGAGCTGGAAACTATGAGGCATCAGTTGAGTGCCATCAGACAGGAGAGTGAAACCTTTGCTGAGGACTTGCAGATGAGGAAAACAGAGTCTGCATTGTTCAGCAGCGATATTGAGGGTTTGAGAAATGAGTTGCAGGTCACCCGTCAGCAGGTTCAGGACAAGGTGGAGCAGGAAGCAGTTTTGAATGGTCGGATTACTGCATTGGAAGGCGAGTTAGAATATGTGAAACAGCGATCCAACTCATTGACTGGTGATCTGAAAGTTGCCAGAGAGGAGGAAAGTTTAGCGAACTTTTCTGTGCGGGACTTGACTGAACAGCTAAACGAGCAAACCACCAAGGTCATTTCCGTATGCAGTGAGCTGCAGACAACTAAAGATCAATGTGCGATGTTTGAAAGTCAGATAGAAGTCGAGAGGAAAGACCAGCAGTTGCTTGAAGCCAATCTTGAATCACTGGAATCAGAACTGGAGAAGTCGCGGAGTGAAAGTGAACAGCTGAAGATGCAAGTGCAAGATCTGTTGCAAAGTACTGACTTGCATGAAAGAAACTTACAGTCAGTTACTGACCAATTGTCGGTTGCCGAGAAAGAAAAACAAGACATGATTAAAGAGAAGAATTTAGTCGAGTCACGTCTTGAGGATGCAAAGGAGCTGGTTTCGTCATTACAGAGCCAGTTAGTGCTTGCAACTGAAGTTGGACAGTCGCAGCAGCAGCAGCAGCTGGCTGCCGAGAAAGAAAAACAAGACATGATTAAAGAGAAGAATTTAGTCGAGTCTCATCTTGAGGATGCAAAAGAGCTGGTTTCATCATTACAGAGCCAGTTAGTGCTTGCAAATGAAGTTGGACAATCGCAGCAGCAGCAGCTGGTGTCGGCCACAGAAGAGATTGATGCCTTCCGTGGCCAGTTACAGGATTTAAAGGACGTGATAAAAAATCTCGAAGATGACAAGCAGCACGTAGAGTCACAGCTGGGAAGTGCTTCGGCTGACCATCGTGCGATGGCCGAGCAACTTAAAGAGTTGGAAACCAGAAACGAGTCTCTGAACAATCTTCTCGGTGAGCTGCAAAAGCTATGCAGTACTCTGAAATCAAGTTGCAATCAGTACGAGAATCAGATTTCTCTGCTGAATCTGTCCAACCATCAGACCACCCAGGAACTCAGTGATTGGAAGGAAAGAAACAGAATTCTTTCAGAGCAGACTGAGTCTTTGCGCTTGCAGTTATTCCAGGCAGAGGAGCAGCTGCATGCAGCCAAAGACGTTCAAGATGCTGTTTCTTCACTGAAGTGCAGAGCCGAAGAATTAGAAGAAACATATCGACTACAGACACTGCAGCTCAAAGAAGTAGAAGAGCAGAACCAGACACTGCAGGCAAAACTTTCGGAGTCCGAAGAGTCGAGTAACAGGTGGAGTGATCAGCTGAAAGACTTGGAAGAGCAGAATATTGCCTTAGTAGATGAAGTGAACAGTGAAAAATCGATGCTCAGCAGTATGGAAGCTCAGATTGTTGAAAAAACTCAGTTGTTAGAATCGCTGAATCGTCAGCTATGTGAACTGGACATGAGTCAGAAACAGTCAGAGAGCCAACTTGGAAAGATGCTTGAGGAAAATGACATGCTGAAAGCTTGCATTTCCGAGTTAACGAGGGAGAAAGAGTCTTTGAGCACTCAGCTGGAAATGCTGCTTGAACGCCAGAAGGTTTTACAGGAGCAGGACAGCATCGCACAAGCCGAGCTTCGAATTCTTCGTCAGCAGTTGTCGGAGGTTTCAAAACCACAGGACGTGGAGGAAAGTACAGACAACACTGCGGACCAGAAGCATGATTTAAGGAAAGAAGAAAATACAAAAGAATTGCAGAGTCCAGAGGAGCAGGTGCCGGAAATAACTCGGCAGGAGACTGCGATCAAGGAAGAAAATACAAAAGAATTGCACAGTGCAAAGGAGCAGGTGCCAGAAATAATTAGGCAGGAGACTGCGATCAACCAAGCACAGATGGAAGTAGTCATGACCACTCCAATAGAGGGACTAGATGGGTCAGACGTTACTTGGTTCCTTCTGGATGACAACAAAGTGCTGCAAGAGAAAGTCGCCAGTTTACAGCAGTTGTGCGACAAGCAGCAAGAGGAGCTCAAGCTGTCCAGAAGAAAGACGGCTTGGTTGAGGAAATCACGCCAAGTGACATTCTCCGATGAGCTCAAACAGTCCGAGTCTGCCGAAGCCAGTTCTGCTGTTGGTGTGGCGGATGAAAAGAGCGAGGAAGAGAGGACGCTAAGGCACATCCAGGCTGCTCAGCTTGCAAACGCCGAGGCTCTACTGGAAGAGAAGGTGGACTTGCTGGTTGAAACAGAAGAACGTTGTGCAAACATGGAAGCCGATCGCGACCAAGTTGCCAGCAGGTATACGGGTCTGATGGAAAAGCATAAGAATCTGCTGAAGGAATTGCAGCACCAACAAGCGGAACTTGCAAACGTGCAAAGTCGAGGGGTCGAAAGAGAGCAGCTATTGAAGGAACATCAGATGGAGTTGAGGGAATGTCAGGCAGAGGTGGTTGCAGTCCGGGAAAAACTGCAGCAGGTAACAGCGAGCTACAATGAGATGTGCGAGAAACGGCAAACCGAAAAGAAATCTGTCGTCGATATACAGGCAGAGTTGCTTAGCAAAAACTACCTGCTGAAGGAAGCTAAGGCTCGTCTTTCCCAGCTGGAGGACGTATCACGAGAGGTAGCCATCGAATCCTCAGAGATGGCGAAAGCACACGATGCTGGAATAAGTTCACATGAAGAGCTGATTGTAGATCTTCGTGCCCAGCTGTCTGCAGAAAAGGAACGTGTCGCAGAGACTGACAGGTCATTAGCGGAAAAAGACAAATTGCTGCAGGAAAGCAGGTTGAGTTTAAAGGAACTTGAGGAGAAGCATCAGGCACTAAAGCAGCAGCACGAGAGCAGTGTATCTGCAACGGATGAGAGGATCAGCGCCCGTGTGAATGAAATGAAGCGGAAATGCATTGCCAAGGTAAAGAGTATTCAGGCGGAATATGACAAAAAACTGAGCGAATCAGCCAGTTCTGTCAGCATAACAACATCGTCTGCAGATGCTCGAGTTAATGAACTCGAGAAAGTCGTGCAAGAGCAGGAAAGTGAGATTGAAACACTTCGGAGCCAGCTAAGTACAATCGAGATGGATGTTGAGCAGCGAACGTCTGAGATACAGCTGAAGTTAACCAGAAGTCGTGAACAGCTGGCTGAGTTAGAGTCGACACTTGCAGAGACGGACCAGCGCCAGAAGCAAGCTCTTGAGGCTCAGGCAGATCAGCTGAAGCAGGAGAATGCCGAACGGCTTGCCGACCTGAAGCGGCGTGCTGAAACTCGTCTCGGTCAGATCAAGCGACAGCTGCAGACAGACAAGGAGTCGGCCGTCAGCGAACTGAACCACATGGCAGACGAGCTGCGTGCAAGGCTGGCAGTGTGCAAGGACGAACTTCGCGATGCCATGGAGCAGCGGAAAGATGCGGGCGAGAAGGACAGCAAGATTGCAGAGTTAACTGACAGCCTTGTTGACGTGCACAGGCTTCTGCAGCAGCGTGATGATGAAATGGCAGAGAAGGAATCAGCTATCAACCATTATCGGTCAGAGCTGGAAAACCTCGAGAAGAAACTGCAAAACTCCATGAGTGAAATCAACGTGCTGAGCAGGTCACTGCGGGAGTCCGAGCTGAGCCAAACTGACCTTAGGCAACAGCTCAGTGTTACGGAACAGGAACGGCAGAAACTAGCAGAACGCTGCGAGGTGGAAGTTAGGTCGGCGGCTCTAGACAATGAGCAGGAAATTGATCGGCTAAAAGCAGAGTTTGATGAGAAACTGCGAGATACCGAGAATGAGCACAATGGCAAGATAAAACAGCTTGTGAAAGAGTTTCGGCTGCAGATGTCACAGAAAGAGAAGGAGTTTCAGACCAATTATAACGAAGTTCTTGGTATGTTTTTTATCATGAACTCATTATTGTTATTCTCTTGCTTGAATTTGCTCAGTATGTTTTAGTTTTAGCTGTCTCTTTGAAAGTGTTGTTTATTTGACAACAAAATAGTTTTACTTATTATAAATGTACAAAACATAAGTTTATACACTTGTTAACGGCAACATTTAAGCACTTGCACATCGAAAACAGCAAAAATTACAAAAGCCCACATCACACTGACTGTGTGTTAATGTGCTGCTGAATAAGTGTGAACTTATGTTTTGTACATTTATATTTGGTGTTTTATTAGTAGAATAACGTTTTCCTACAGTTGATCAGTCATGGAGTTAGCTGGCCATAAATATTAAAAAATCATGATCTTGACCATTTGGGGTCACGTGATATTCAAATGGCAACAAGGGTCGGTTGTGGTGGAATTAGATTGGCCTCATTCTATAGCTCGTCCCCCAAAACCTCCCATTAGATGCAAAGATCTTGGAGATATCTCTTACAGAATCTGAACAGAATCCCTTTTGTCTCAAATTTCATTGCCATAGCAACAAGGGTTGGTCAGGGTAAAGTTATGTTGGCAGTATTTGATGGCCCAACCCCAATAACCCCCTATGGACACAAAGATCTCGCAGATATCTCTAACAGAAGCCAAGTTATAGCCCATCCCAAATTTCGTTGCCATGGCAACCAGAGAGGGTAAATTTGAATGACAGTTTTAGATTGGCTATCCCTGAAAACCATACCCTAGAACCAAAAATCACGACTATCTTATACACAACCAAAGTTATGACTGTTTAAAAAACTGTTTAATTTTCCCCATAGGCGCCATTGTAATTTTTTCCAATTTTTTGAATAAATACGTTAAATATTAATTTCAAATTTTTTATTCCTGAAAGGCTTGAACTTTGCCTGAGGCCACATCGTTTAAGTCGTTCAACGTGCGTAAAAATCCCCTAAATGGTTCGACCTGTAGGTGCGTTGAAGAGAAAAAAGGTTTATGTATAGCTATAAATAAAATTTTTTGCATATATTTCACCTATTTGCCAAGAAGTCCCTCTTGTACAGATTTACATGAAATTTTGCATGAGAGGTCATCTAGCCGACATCGTCAACCGTGCCAAATTTTATCTCAATCAGATCAGGGGTTTTGATTCTGTGGGGGTCGAATTTTGGCTTTCCCATAGGAAAGAGAAGTCACCGTTAACACATGGCTTGAACTACCGTTTAGCCTGTGATGCATGTTTTAGATACAGTTGAGGCTAATGATTGTTTTGGCTAGTCATCGCTCTCTATGGTGATAAAAGTATTGCAGCTGACATTCATGCTATTTTATGTAGCTTTCAGTGGAGATGTTTGCCAATGATAGTTTTTTTAGCAAACGTCTACTGCTTTTGTGATTCAAGACTCCAGCCCCTAGGGCATGTCTTAAGAAATTACCACTGCAGCGTTCCCCAAGGTTTCCGACTGGTAAAAGGTTGTTCCAGGAAAATTATGATAAATCTGCCTAATCACAGGCTAAATGGTAGTTCAAGCCATGTGTTAACGGAGACTTCCTCTTTCCTATGGGAAAGCCAAAAATTTGACCCCCCACAGAATCAAAACCCCTGATCTGATTGAGATAAAATTTGGCACGGTTGACTACGTCGGCTAGATGACCCCTCATGCAAAATTTCATGTAAATCTGCACAAGGGGGGTTTCTTGGCAAATAGGTGAAATATATGCAACAATTTTTGTAGCCATATACCTTTTTTTCAGAAACTCACCTACATGTCAGACCCTTCGGCGGATTTTTGCATGCGATGGCTCAAACGACACGGTCTCGCGCAAGGATGTGCCTTTTGGGGTTGAAAATTTGAAATTAATATTTAACATATTTATTCAAAAAAATTCCAAAAAAATTACAGTGGAGCCTATGGGTAAAATTAAACAATTCTTAAAACGGTCATAACTTTGGCTGTGTATAAGATAGAGTCGTAATTTTTGGTTCTATGGTATGGTTTTTGGGGATGGCCAATCTAATGGTGTCATTTAATTTTACCCCAGACTCTCCCTGGTTGCCATGACAACAAAATTTGGGACAAAATGGGCTATAACTCGGCTTGTGTAAGAGATATCTGCGAGATTTTTGCATCTATAGTTGGGTTTTCGGTGATGGGCCATTGAATGCTGCAAATCGCATTTTCCCTCAATCGACCTCATTGCCATGGCAACAAAATTATTCAGCAGCACATTGACACACAGTGAGTGTGATGTGGGCAATATCACCTTTTGTAGTTTTTGCGGTTTTCGATGTGCAAGTCCTCAAATGTTGCCATTAACAGGTGTATAAACTGATATTGTGTACATTTATTATAATAATGTTTGTGGCTTTTGTGTGATAGAGAGAATTGACTGATGTCAATGTCAGCCTTTGGATGTGTATTATTCTGCTTGTTGTGCCATTTATCAAATAACTTATGTGACTAGCTTTTGACGTTTTCTGATACCACGAGGTTTGTTTGATAAATAAATTACAGAACAGTGCCATTATGTCAGTTTTTCAAATACACAAAACCCGAAATATACATTTTGTACGGAATCTCATTCTGAATACCAGCTTTTATGACGATGACGTTGCTGTGACGTCATTTATAAACATTTAATATGGCTACATTGCCACTGAAATCATCTTGCAATGAGCAGCGTGCTCTTATTGCTTTTTGTAGGCAAAAATTGATGCAAATCATAATTCACTCTGAGATGCATCCAGCATATAGCGACAAGTGTTTTACGAAGAAAGCAGTACACGTTTGATATAAGAAAATAGTAGGTGGGCAGAAATTTACGTCAGATGCCAAGGTGCAATCAGTTGTTCTTTAGTGGCTTGGACAGCAGCCTGCGTCATTATTTGCATATCATTATTTGCATCGAGCATTCAGAAGCTTGTTGACCAATGGGACAAGTGGTTGAACAAACTTGGATGATATGTTGAAAAAACCACTAGTCTTTAATATTTGAAGAGGTGACAATAACTTGTTAACTTTATTCACTTTTTTTCTGGTTTCTTTGCTGTTTGTCATGTGTGTGTTTTACAGGATTACTGATGGAGAAAATAATGCACAAATAAACTGCGTTTTATGGGCAGCTGACGTCACAATAATGATGTCATCATTAAAATAATGTCTACACGTGTTCACCATAAAATTTCCTACAAAACGTATATTTAGGATTTTTTGCATTTGGAAAACTAACAGAATGGCGCTGTTTTGTAACTTATTTATCAAATGACCCTCGTAATACTAATACTACTGGTACAAACACTGTTTGCTGATTGAAAGTATCTGTAGTATTAGTCATTCTTTTAAACACTGTTTAATTTTCTTATGTAAATCATTTCTCATTTTTGAACTGTGAGCAGTTTTTTGTGTTTTTGTGGTTTTAGGTCACTATTCCAACAGGTGCTGTACCGACAGCCCTTTAGCCCTAACCTTAACTCTGCTTTTGTCTTACATTATCTTGCTTCCAGTTACAGTTTTGTCTTTCTAAGCCTCATTTGTCAGATAGTAACCATTGGAATAGCATCCCGTAACTGAATGCTGGGGAACTTTCAGTAGCTCTGGAAAAATAGCAGCAGTACTGGTGCCAGTGCTTGCTTATTTCTGATTCTGAATTCTGAAGCCAATATATACATTTGCATTGGATTTGCATGATATTATGATAAAAAGTGAAATTCTGCTTGGTTGTTGTAATGTTTAGCGTCATCCTGATTCATTGTGTCGTCGCGACAACAGATGGCAACAAAATTGTCTATGAATACAAGAAAAACCTTCCGTACGATGTCATTGAAAAGGACTGCTTAGTCGAGGTTATAGCATATTAAAATACTTCTGTTTGTTTAGTTAATTTAATTTGTTGCTTTTGTAACATCAGTGTTAACAAGAAATATTATAAGATCGTGACCAATCTAATGTACTTCTCGCAGGCATTATTTTCTCCTGTATTTTTCTAAGTGCATTCATGTTCCTTTCGTCTTGTATTAGAGACCCAGCATTTATTTGAGACTCATTTAATATTATACTAATAGTGACTGGTGTCGGTCGTCATTGGAAATTGTCTCTCCGAAGTTAGTAAAATATTGCCCAATTTTAGGCACTGAAGGGGGAAAATTTCCAATAATGTTTGATGATGCCAGTTGCCATTTGTCTTGTTATACCACAATGCATGCGTCTATCTGGCGTCGTTATGGAGATATGGCATTTCAAAGATAATGGGGTCACGACCTTGACCTTTTGGGGTGGCATGACGTCATCGGTCACGTGACCATTCGACTCTCGGCGGTCGATTTCCTATGGGTGGTCCATTGTTACCATTCGTCTGTCTTGCATCGTTATCTAGATATAGTCATTTGAAGTTCTACCAGGAAGGCTCTTCCAGGAACGGAGGTCGGTCGTCGGTCGTTGGTTGGTCGTCAATCTCATATACTCGTCTTCACTACATTAAGAATGTAGCTTGCGAGGAGTAAAAACATTGAAGTCTATTTTTGAAGACAGAACAGAAATTCTGTTCAGTACTTGTGAATATGTATTTGATATATTTGATAAGTTTTGTATGCTCTCTGCTGATTCGTTAAACACTAGAGTTGATCATCATAGAGTACTTTTGGCATCTGTTGTCCGCTGCATTGGTGTGAAGTTTTCATTGATGAATTAAACATCCGCGAAAACACACAGGGCGATAATGATCCGTCTGCCAACATTTTCCAGGACTGTACTTTTACTCTTTTGGTTGAGAATAGGAAGACATCTTTGACAGTTTCTATTGGGGATTCTGGCCTTGCCTGGACATACTCTGGAAAACCTTCCACTCAAACAGAGGTTGAAAGTTGTTCAGTAGAGTGGTCACAGTGCTAGTCATAGTTGTTGTTTTTTTAGTTGTTGTCTTATCAGACCTAGTCATAGTGATAGTTGTAGCATTAATAGTACTTGTTGCTGTGGCATAGCCAGAAATGTGAATTGGGGGGACTCATCGACCTTTCCCTTTCTTCCCACCCAACCCTTCTTTTTCTCTCCTTTCTTCTGTTCCCTTGCTATGCCTTCGCTTCTCTTCACCCTTACCATCCCCCTTTCCTTCCCCTTAGAAGTAGGACCCCCTAAATTCTAGCTATGGGGTCTTGGGAGTGCTGTGAGCTCCCCCAGTGGAGTCTAGGCGGAGCTGCAAACGAAGTTGAATTTTGTGCAATTATAGCTTTAATATATTAGATCTGGTAGTAACAATTTTAATAATTTTCCTAGTTCTCGTAATATATATTTTTAACAAAAATTTGAGATTGGGCAGCAGGCTGGGCCCCTTGTCTACACCACTGAGTTGCTGTTGCTATAACAGTAGTTGTACTACTAGTATTAGTAGTAGTAGTTGTTGTTTTTGTCGTCGTCGTCGTTGTTGTTGTTGCTGCTGTTGTATTAGTAGCATGCTGATGCTGTGACGTAGGTTCGTAAGAGTGCAGAATCTCAGATCATCGTAACGTTGGCTAAGGCAAAGCGTGAATCCTGGGCGGCGCAGTGCCGCTATTTCATGCAGCCGCCATCCACCAATGACTAGCCTGTGCCACTGATAACAACATCTTCATAGTCAACCTATTATTGAGTTAAATGTGTAGCTTGCTAGAGTACCAACTGCCGGATAACATTATGAGCCAAGGCATCGACACTGTGTGAAATTTGGAACAAATGCTTCATCATAAAAGTAGAGGGAGGTTTTCAACCTTTAAGGAGCGATGTTGGTATAATTAAGACCTAACTCGTCTACACAAAAAATAACAGCAGTGGTCAAGAAACATAAACTTTCCCAAACGTGTTCATACATGATGATCCTAGTTGGATTTGGGGGAGTGCCCCAGATACAGCACAGGAGAAAGCAAGAAGGAAAGGAATAGGAAAAAAGAGAGAAGGGAAGAGATGGTCTAACTTGCTCAAAGAGTTCACTTAGGATAGCGGCCCCTGTTGTCAGTTGGTGTATACATTCATGTCTGTTGTTGATGACTTTAGATAAATATTGTAACAGCTGATCTAGTCCCATCTTTGTAAGTTACTGATGCTAGTCAGGCCTGTAGCAGGACTTTCCAAGGCTAGTTTGACCCTAGTTTTGCGTCAGGGCCATGCATTAATCTAACTAGAGGTCTGGGAAGTGTAGTTGGGTCCAGGGCAAAGTTCCGGTCACAAACATGTTTTATGCATTTTGAGCTTAAATTGCATATGGTGGAAACGATTTTGGTATTTTTATACATACAGTTGAAACCCCTCTCCCTGGCTACAGTTTTGCTAGTTTCTTAGTTTTTACGCGCGAAAGCAGCTACTGCTTTCAGCGCGTCTTAGCCATCGCAATTCTGTCCGTCTGTCCGTCCATCCATCTGTCACACGGGTGGATCAGGCAAAAACGGTGCAAGCTAGAATCACCAAATCTTCACAGTCGGCTGCCCGGAAGACTCTAGTTTCAGGAACCGTAAAGCTTTTCCATAAATTCGAAGGGGGTCACCCCAAACGAGGGCGCTAAATGAGACGGGGTAGGCAAAATTTGCGATTTTTGGCCATTAACTCGCTGTATCTCAGTAACAGTGCAAGATAAGGTTTAGGTTACTATTAATCACTAATAGGAAATCATATACTGGCTTTCGATTGGCACCGAATTCAATGACTTTGGATGACCTTGAACGCCAAAATAGGGGGTTTATGGATTTTTTGGTGCTTTTAGCCTGGACAAGTCTATATCATTCACAAGGCGGCGCCACGGTACTGGCGTTGGTGGCATGGCGTAGTTGTTAACGCATTTCGGCTGAAACTAAGTTACTCTACGCCGGGCCCGGTCAGTACTGCAGTGGGTGATTGCCTGCGGGTAGGAACTGCTATAGGCTTTCGTGCGTCCAGTGAGCATTAGCTCAAATTTCTTGTTTAACTGTTATTTTGTGATTGCTGGCAGCTGCTGTGTGTACTGAAATTGGTGTAAGAATGACCATTTTTGCTGTTTTCTGCTCGCTGATTAAAACATCTCTGCTGATCTTCGTAGAGTATGACATTACACTCTTTGTCTCACAGCACTAGGTGTGACATTACACCCACTATCCCATAGCCAAATAACGCCGTTGGATTTACAGCAGTGGTGCACAGAGTGCAGCCAACAAGCCACATGGAGCCAAAACGTCAAAAACGTGAAATTGTTAATTAATACCTACTTTTTGCTTTGGAGATTTGTGAAAATATCAAGCAACTAGAAGCAAGATTATTGTGTCCACGTGTAGCTTCTTTGGTTGCATATTTGTTCTGTAAACATTTTGAATTTAGCTTATTTGATACATAATTGAATTGCTGTGGTCCACATTATCCTCAAGACCATGTTTGGTGGCGTTTGGCTGAAAAAGTCGAGCTTCGCCGATTTACAGCCAACCGTACTGCTGCTTGCTTTGAATATGATTTGCCATCTGTGTCCTGTCTCATTATTTGGATATTTGGTAGAGTTTTTGATTTATTTCACATATCACAAATCAATTGCATATCAGTAACTATTCCACGCATTTGTTGCAGATTAATTGTGGTTAAGTAGTGGTTCAAATATTGGAAAAATCATCACTGATCACACAATCGCATAATTTCTTCTTGTCGAGTGTTGTTTTATTTATGTTCATCATTATTCGTTTGTTTTCATAGTTGTGCTGATGCTGAGCATTGCAGTAACTGATCAGCATAGATTATTGTCATTTTACCAACTGCCAATCTCATGTATTGTAGCTTCAGTATAGTGATTCTTGAGTATTTTACACTGTTCAGTATTTACTGGATTTGTGCCCTGTCTGTTCATTGTGTTATGTCCACTTTTGGATAAATGTTTGGCTGGATTTTTTCATTTGGCAAATTATAGCACAGCTGTTTACAGCTAGTAGTGGTCAAACTAGAGTTGGTTTGTCATCATACAAGCAACTTGCCAGATTGCATCGTCATTTGCAGCCATATGGATGAATCTGATGTCATACATGGTTGCAAATTGATTATTTTATTTAATTGTTAGTGTAATAAAAATATTTTCTGATTTGCTGCCAATTATAGTGTCATTTTAGGTCAGATTTAACGATGTAATTACGGCGCAAATCTAGTAAATTCTACACGGTGTCTCAAAAAACGTCCCATTTTTTTATTGTCTATATCTTTTCCAAATGTTGACCGATTTTCAAAATTTTTTCACTGATGTATTTTGCAGACAATTAGGAATAAAGTGATTATTGAATATGCCACCCACTAACTGTGTCGCTACCTTGTGAAATATAAATGCAAGAAAAACTAACAATAATCGGCAGCACATGTTGGTAAACAAAATACACTTCAGCCCAAAAATGCGGTGAACGATCTCTACAATGCCACACTTTGTTATATCCGTTTCTTTGGATATTTGACATGTTAAACGATGTGTTTGTTTTTGGTGTTTGTGGTTTAGTAAGCCTACCATTTCATTCACTGTGGTCACATTTTCTTTAGTACGTGCATTCTTCAGTCTGCTGGTCTCATCTCATGCCTTTGGTCGCTGCATGCTGCAAGTTTCCCAAATCTCTGTTAATAACATTCCCAGTATTTGCCTTTTGCAACTTATCTTCAAAAACTCTGCCAGTATATTCCAAAGTACTCTATGTTTTTAAATGGTACAAGTTGTTAATCAAAGGCTTGTCTCCATTGCTAAATGGCACATTGCATCCCCAGTATAGCGTCACCACATTAAAAATTATTATTTACGGTAATATTCTGTGTTTTTGTTTACAAACATCAGGAATGCATCTGAAACTGAACATAATTTAATTTGTGTATAAAAATTAGTAAAAATTGTTTCAGAAGAGAATTTTTGCATATGTATTCTAGTGATTTTAGTGATTTTTGACAATTTACGTTTGCATGGTAATGTAGTAACACAGTTAAAGTGTGGTGTAAGATTTAATAACTGTGTTATTGCCAGTTGTCTACAGAATCCGCCAATGAAAATTTTTTGGAAATTGGTGAACATTTGGCGAAGATATGGAAAATGACAAAGTGGGACGTTTTTTGGGACACAAACGTTTGCTGATTTATGTTGCGGCAGTACCAGTTGCACAAGCTGCATAGAATTCAGTCAGGGAAATAATCAAATATTGTCCAGCAGGTGGCATCTAAGGCTAAAATTCGATTTCGATTGGGGCTGTGTACTCTGCTCCATCCACCTTGCTGAGGGAGCCTACAGCGAGTGCACCCAGGATTTCTTACTTCCCGGCTGGATTTAAATGGCCCTAATTCTAAGGCAAGGGAGGGGAGAGAAAGAAAACAGGAACCGTATACAAAGACCTACTAAACTGTTGTATGCATGTGGTCGTGTGAGAAACGTTTTGCTAATCACTTGTTTTGAGTACAGTGCACATGTGAATGTTCACAGCAGTAAATGCGAGTGCACTGGAAAGTGTTTTCCAGTTTCCACATCGGAGAAAAAGGGGAAGGGACCCCTCCCTCGGAGGAAGGGGTGTATCACCCGCTTTGGCGGTATGATAACTTGGCAGCCTTGCCGCTGAGAGTTAGGAGGCTGAGTTGACCCAGAGAGCACATAGGTTAGCAGATTACTCGAGGTCAGGGGCCAGGCTGCTAGTTGCAATTGCCAGCAGTGAGATTCGAACCTCGGCAACCTGAGCGTTACAAGCCCGATACTCTGACTAGCAGACCATTGGACCTAGGCCTACATCACCTGTGGGTTTATGTAGGCTACCGGTATTGCTTGGCCGCGAACTGCAGCCTCGGCAGCTCGATGACAAGACACCAGATAAGTAATGATGCACAGCGGCGTCTGTTGTTAGTTATACATCTTTCTACCTACCTGTGCCGTGTAAACACTTGCTGCTGCTCGTATCCAGGACTGGGAGCGCTATTGCTGGCTCGCCGACGGCTCGCTAAAACCATTATTTATGATATCGATAACAGCGTCGAATAACACAAGCAAGCAAGTCTGCGTATTGGATATTATACATGCTACGAAAGAATGCGCGCATGTGATTGAATTCGTGGTGAACTGAATCATCAGCAATGGACAGCCTACAATACATGATGCGATGGACAATACTGGGATTTCTTTGTCTGCTATATTTCCCTACAGGTAAGCCTAAGCTTGTATGAACTTTTAGCAGATATCGGATAACGCGGTGCAATACTGAACAGGAGGCCAAGGGCTACAACGTCGCAACAACGCTGACAAATTTTATATCACCGTCAGTGGTGCTACTCATAATAATCACAGCACCTGCAGAAAATGTTAAGCCGTTTTCATAGAAAAATTTCTTAAGTTTTTTCGACTGAAATTCTTAAGACGCGTGCAGAGCGACGTAACTGAACTGAACTGACGGTTTATTTTCAGCGAACTGACCAATGAGCGAGCCCATTGGTCATTAGCTGACGCGTACATGCGAGTAGTCACGTAGTCACCGACGCTGTTAAACGATAGGCCTACGTACTGTAATGTATTACTGTTTGCCCGTTGGCCAGTTCATCAAAAACTAAACCAGTTCAGTTCAGTTAGTTAGCTCGCTCTGTGCATGTCTTCTTTGCCTTTATTCACAATTTTGTAGAAAGTTTCCAGAAAAGTTTGTATTAAACTAGAGGGAAAAAAAATAACCGGTGTGCCACTTTTCAGTTTAAAACGTCGAGGTCAAGGACGTCAAAAACCTCGAAAATATGACGCATCTCTTTCGTAAGCCTGGGCATAATTTTAGACATGTCCACTTTATAAGGCAACTTATCTGGACGAAGGATCGTATATTATCATGTCGGCACTTGGCGTCGAACATCTTCTCTTGTTAGTTTCTTGTGACGACTGCACGGAGCTTTGTTGGTGTTTTGTCAATTGATGGGTAACTGTAGATCGGTGGGCGAAGGCGAGCACCGACGAAGACAACCTGATTTCGTACCTGTTCGATCAGCAGGATTACAATCCTCTGATTCGCCCCGTTCAGAACAGGTCGGAGACACTGGAAGTCGGCTTTGAGATGGCTTTGATCCAACTCATCGCCCTGGTTAGACGCAAACACACTGCATGCTTGTTACCAGGGACGTCGGCGGGCGGAGAGGTCCAGGGGTCCGGACCCCCCCCCAGCAGGATCCCGAACAGGACAACCCATGAGATTGGCGCAAATCCGAGCTTTTTTGGATATATAAAAGGGAGGGAGCGGAGGGGGGGAGGGTAGCATCGGTAAATCGACAACCACTCGACCTGGACCCCCAGCTCTGAAAACCTGACGCCGCCCCTGCTTGTTACTGCGCAATAAGACCTACTTGACCGAACTTAAGGGCCTAACTTAATATAGGCCTATATTAGGGCCTAACTGAACTAAACTGACACGGTTTAGTTTTTGACGAACTGACCAATGGGTTATTCTTCATTGTACATGCGCATAGTCACGTAGTCATCGACGTCGTTAGACGGTGCTTACCGTAATGCATTACTGCTTGCCCATTTGCTAGTGCGTCAAAAAATAAACTTTGTCAGTTCAGTTCAGTTGCATTGCTCTGTAAGTGTCTTAATACCCTACTACTGCACCGTCACTCTCAGTTTTCAGGCGGCGTCTCGCGACGTTCATCTTTCGTCGTTCTTATCCGGACTTGCATGTAGGCCTACTTATCTGGCACTATGCTGCCGTGGGCTTATAGAAATAAACTAATACTTATCATTTCTGCAGTGTGATGATGATAGTGATGATGTTCGTGGTATAGCCTATAAAACCACCATCGGTCCATCACTATCATTGGCGGTATAGGGCATTCGGACCTCTCAGTTTTAGACTTGAGTAAAATTGGACACAATGAATGTCAAGTGACTTGACATTCATTGTGCCCAATTTTTGGCCGACCGTTAGGTCGAGTTTTTGGAACGATGTGTCGTGTGTCTGTTCGTAACACATGTATTGTGGCTAAACCGTTCGTCGTAGGGGGTCGGTGATGGTACGTAGCGTCGGATAGGGCAATGACTATATAGTTTGTCAATATAAGTATATGTATTTGCAACGGATAGCTACAATTTTCAATGCAAAGTTCCTGCCTGCAGCCAGTCACCCACCCGAATTGCCGTATTCTAGCTTTGATTGTAGCGTTCGATATAGCAGCGTCACTATATCGTATATGGACAGTGGCGTATTTAGGATTTGGCAAAGGGGGGGCCATGGCGAGCGCGCGGAGCGCAAGCCTATAACGGGAGTCTGGGGGCAAAGCCCCCAGCGGGGTCCAGGGGCAGAGCCCCTGGTCGGGGGGTCAGGGGGCGAAGCCCCCCTGAAGCTTAAACACTTTTTGCTTTTGAATGTTCAATGGAAACAGCAAATTTGCCCATTTTTCTGAAATTTGGAAACGCAAAAGACCATCAAACGTCGTTGAATTTTGCAGTTCTTGCTGAAAAATGGCAAAAAACGCACCTTTTCATATAAAGTCGCCTGTAAAAAATTTTCATGGTCCGGCCAAAGGGGGGGCATCGGACCGTGGCCCTCCCCCTACGCCACTGTATATAGACCCCAATCACGGTAGAAAGTCGCTTTCTTTTCGCGGCCGGAACTCGGACGCTGGCCTTCGGATATAGGCGGTGCAGTCGGTTTACCTTAGCTACGGCTAGGCTTCTTATTGTATAGTTTCACAGTCACACATGAAATGCAGCAATCTCTGACAAAATGTTCTTTATGTACTCGTTGTTTCTTCGCTATTAACTGTGTAAGCGTATTGGTTTGCGCACAGGACGAACGAAGACAAGTGATGAAGACTAACATTTGGCTAAGATTGGTAAGTCTAAAATAGATTTGCTAAAAGCCTAAATATTGGACAAAGTCAGCTACGAATTACAATTATTAATAGCATTAAAACTTAATCGTAGTCTATAGATAGTACGTCATTACAGTGCGCTCAACTATGTTACACGAACTTGTTGAGATGTTTTTCACTTTCATCAACTTCGAATATGGTAATTGTAAAACAGCAGGCTAAACGCTAAAAGGAGCCTTCATAAACTGATTGCTAAAAACCTCCATTAGGCCTAGATTTTTAACAGAATATAATAATACGAGTATGTTGTTCTTTTTTCTTTTGCGAAAAATTCTCAATAAAATAATGGGAACTATGTGGCGGCGATGTTTGACACGCCGTAGCCTATAGTCAATTGGACTACGTGAATGATGTTTTGTGCAGAGATGGGCGGACTATCAGTTGACTTGGGAACCCAGTCAGTTCGGAGGCATTGACTTTCCACTACGCATCAATGCGACCAATCTCTGGACACCGGACGTCGTACTTTTCAATAAGTAAGTAAATCTTTTAAACTCATCTAGTCTCATTGTATGATTGTAATCTTAGTCCGTGGTGGATTGGCCTAGTGGTAACGCGTTTGATCCGATCAACGAAGTTACTCTACGCCGAGCCGGGTTAGTACTTGGATGGGTGACTGCCTGCGGGCAGGTAAACCATCTCGGTATGTAATCAGCCGCCTAGGTCAACTCAGCCTTCCATCCCTCCAGGATAGGTAAATCGAGTACCAGCCTATCTGGCTGGGGTTAAGGCGGGGCGCGTTCACCTCTGTCGGGTGGCAGGTAACACTGTGTGATCCCATATGACAAGTGACGCTCCGTAGCTC
>Ga0209367_1003298_pt1 | contig 21913 bp, 13 predicted proteins | sample WorMetLIZISLAND2_FD_187412 | JGI IMG/M metagenome (GOLD analysis project Ga0209367, IMG submission 187412) | Marine gutless worms symbiont microbial communities from Max Planck institute for Marine Microbiology, Germany - Olavius geniculatus... ... | reverse complement strand
CCCTATCCCCTCTTTTCTTTTCCGTTTTTAATTCCTTTTCCCTTTCCTTTACATTCCATTCTTTTTCTCCTTCCCCTTTCCCTTCCTTTTTCTTTTCTACTTTCTTTTTTTCATTTTCTTCCCCTTTTTCTTTGTCTTTCTCTTTCCACTCTTCCGTTTTTCTTTCTGTGTCCAGGTGCGTCCAACATCTAAGGCGCCATATCTCCATAACGGTGCAAGATAGACGCATGGTCACTATGGACCACCCATAAAAAGTCGACCCCCGGGAGTCAAATGGTCACGTGACCGATGACGTCACATGACCGCAAAAGTTCAAACTCGTGACCCCATTATCTTTGAGGCGCCATATCTCTGTAACGATGCCAGATGGACGCATGGTCACTATGGACCCCCCATAGGAACTCGGCCCCGGGGAGTCGAATGGTTACGTGACCGATGACGTCACGTGACCACAAAAGGTCAAAGGCGTAACCCCATTTATCTCTGAGGCGCCATATCTCTCTATAAAGGTGCAAGATAAACGCATGGTGACGATGGACCATTTATAGTGAATCGGATGTTTCGTGACTGACAATGTTTATTGTTTAGTTAAAATAATAGAAAAAGATGAAAGGACCATTGCTGCTGTACAATTTGAAATTAAAGTCTTTGATTATTTTCTACCAGTCAGTGGTTATATTTATACGGACATATACTGTAAAGTGTAAACTATCGAAGTGCATTGGACAGACTCCGTGTTCGTATGAACATTATCTTGTTTAGTGCAATTTTTATTTGCCTACAACGTAACGTGTGGCATCTTTTACTGTATGTGTCTGTTTTTACAGGGTAAATCTTAACAGTATTACTAGGTTTATTTAAATTTTATAATTTGGTGTGATTTCTTGTCATTATTACACAAATGTCTAAGTCTGACTGTTGACGGATTTTTTTATTTTTAGGCATGCAGTACGGGGCCTATTCCTTGTTGGTATATAATGTTAAAGTAGTTTTAGAGCCGTATTTAAGGGGGTAGGAGGGTCAAAAGGTTTAACCTCTTTCCAAAATGTTCAGAATTTTTAACGTTAATGTGACAATTCTGCATCGGCCCTAGAACAGTTCATTTTTTTGGCTTGCTTCGCTCGCACATTATTTATACCTCCACTTTTAATTTTTTTTCTGTCGCTTGTTTGCCGTTTTAGCTTAAACTGCATGCGTTAAATTTGGTTAGTTGACTCTGAGAAAAAAATATTAAAATTGTTACCGCTAGATATCATATTTTAAGGTTAAAATGCACCAAATTTGACCTTAGCTGGGGCTCTGTTCCAGACCACGCTGGGGCAGCTAGTGCTTTTTGAGATTTCCTAGCTGAATTTAAAGGATACAACTTTTGAGGGAAGGAAAGAAAAGGGAAAAAAGGATAGGGGAGGACAGGCGAGAAAGGGAGGGAGAGAAAAATGGAAAAAAGGTCAACCCTTTAAGCAAAACTTCTGGCTACGGTTTTGAGTAGTCTAGTGATGTTAAACTGTAGCTTGGCTTAGCTTGAATGTTGGAGCCATGTTTGAACTGCAGCAGGACTACGTTGTTTGTGTTATTGTGCTTATGATTTTATATGCATGAGTTATAAAAAAGTGTGCCTATCGACTGCTTCAGTGTTTCAGAAAGTTGCCAGTGAATACTTAACTTATTATAATTAGAAGCTTTTAGCTACAGGGTGGGCCAAAAACTACTTTGCAGTGTAGTGTGACAATGCTGTTTATTGGTACATGTTTTGAGCTGTGTATTCTTATTGGAAATTTTTTGCTTGGCGTAAGAATGAAAAAATTTTCGAAATCTATCAATATTTTGGTAAAGTTATAAAGAGATTTTTCGGCCCACCTTGCAAAAAAGCAAAAGTACTCACTTTCAGTTTAGAAAGTATCGTGTAAAACAATGTTTAGCAGTGCAGACGTAAAAAACGTAAGCTTGGTAACGTTATTTGTGGTGTATGAAGCAAGAATCAACACCTCGTAATTACAGATACTTTTCAGAAATAAAGCGCCAAAGCCTCGTATGTACAATAACAACAAAATCACATAGCATATTAGCATGAAATTACTGCTGTGAAAACCCATTACTTTGATAAGTAAATTACAGAAAAGTAGGTTAAAGATAGCCGCTTGGATAAATTTATAAAACGTTTTTTGTTGTTTTCTCAAAATCATGCGGAATGCACTTACGAAGGTTCGGAATTACAGCGACGATATGTCATCTCTCATCTGTTTGTAGTGCACGCGTTGTGGCTGAATGGTAAGTCCTAGCTGAAAACTTATCAAAACCACAGGGTTAGTTAGCCCAGTGTCACAGCGTCACAGTCTCTATAAACATGTCATGTATTTATCTGCAGCGGTTTGGCCACAATTTTGTATGTAAAGTTGCAGCCTGCAACCATAATGCATATGTGCTGAATTACTGCAGGCGCTATTATATGTCTTATACTAGTCTTGATTGTAGCGTTTGATATAGCATCGTCATTATAGCGTGTTTGTGACTGCAATCACACTGAGAAATCGTTTGCTTCCGTTACAAAAATGTTGTGTGTTTGGTTAATTGTGTTAATTGTACTTATTAATTTAACTTTGGATCGACCCTAAGTTTGAACACACAGAAGACAATATAGTAATTTCAACTTTTTTTCAGCATCACATCAGTTTTACCGACGCACACCACACACTGGTCCACGACCTAACTATTTATGTTTTCGTATAGAGGCGGTTCGGCCTGTGCTATTGGTCGTCATCGTCGCTGTCCGTCACATTGATCTACCAATATGAATCGCCCCCAACAGCGACGACGACGTTCATGTTGCTATGGCCTAGCTGGCTTAGACTTTACTTACTAACCGCTACACTACACCCTCTTTGCTCCAGGTAAGTGAGCTCCCATATATTAAATAAATTACACCACAATCTGCCAAAATACCAAATTTTGATGACCAAAATATAGCCCCAAACAGGTCGTCTAACCACCACCTATATGGTCCTTCGGGTCATGTACAATCACTCTTCACAATGATAGTCCTTCGTTACCGGTAGGACACATCGATGTCATTTGGATATATCAGCAAACCATACAGAACGTCAGCCAAGAATCAATATCAACCGATTCCACTTTTCCCGGTCAAAATAACAACAGCACTATCAGATATACATTAAGCTTAGGGCTCTAGTGTAAGTTCCGTATCGAAATAAGACTCTCTGTAGGTCTCAGAATCTGTTTGGTGGTATTACAATAGTCCACATGCAGCTAAATTCCTAGAGCCCCTAGTACTGCCGTGAAAAGCTGTCCACCAATGCCTATAGCGCTGGGATAAAACCAAGGTTTGGTATGAAATCCACGATTGACATACAGTCAAAGGAGGGTTGCCCGAGAATCGAAAACAACATCGAAATACATAGTAATATACACAATAACATGCAGTAAATTATGTCGAACGTTGCGACTAGGTACACACCAAAGCAATTTGTCGATAGATATAAACATCGCAACATTGTAAACATCATGAACATAACAGAAAATATATAATAATTATTGATCGACACAAAGTAACGTATATCAATAACTAAAGCAGAAAATGTCAATTAAATCGCATCATAATACACCATAACGAACATAAGGAAGATGTTGCTTGAGCCAATAATCAGAAATGCATATATCAATGTAACAGGACCACAGAAATTTTTTCCCAATTAATACACCACACCTTGGTCCACGACCTAACTATTTGTATTTTCGTATAAAAACGGTTCGGCCTGTGATATTGGTCGTCGTTGTCGCTGTCCGTCACATTGATCTACCAATAAGAATCGCCCCCAACAGCGACGACGACGTTCATGTTGCTATGGCCTAGCTGGCTTAGACTTTACTTACTAACCAGTACACTACAAAAAGACCTTCAATCGGTGGGTAGGTGCACATCCCCTGATCTTTCCCTCCCACACTTCACTCTTTAAATGCTCCCCCTTACATCCAGATTCTGGCCTGTTAGGTTTATTATACTGCCTATGGGAAAATAAATTATGAAATAGGGAACACAAGCACAGACGAGAGATGAGATGATATAACAATTAAAAATCATAGTAGTTCAAACTCTGATGGACTGCAAGTACGATAGGTCTAAATGTTGTTTACACAGATGTAACTTAATTTTTTTTCTAGAAATAGGCCTACACGCACTTACTTCATTTAGGAGCAGTGGCGGTAATATATAAATTAAGCTTTTTTTCATATCCCGTCGGCAGCACAGCTATAACATTTTTTGCCGGTTAAAATATGCCGAATAATGTCAAATTGTTCTTTTTTTAACAAATTAGGCAACTTGTACTGCGAACTGGTGTTCGAAAATAATTGTTCAACATTCATAATTATTTAGATTTTTTTATCGTTATAAAAACACAACAAACAAACAACAAATTAACAAAAGAACTGTCGTCTCCTTTACTAAACACTGGAAAACGAACAACAATGCTACTAAAATATTTATTAAAAAAGTAACATTAATCGATGCTTTTGCCGAATGATTTGTTACTTGTATAGCGTATTTCGGATTTTAATTAATCGCATTTTGAGTACCGCACCTCTCTAGCGTTATGTCACGCAAATAAATAAATAAATTCTACACTGTGACACAAAGATGGCAAATGTTGCATTGCAAAGTGTTATCTGCCGTGAAAATTCACGGAAAATAAGTAAGCGTTTTCGCTATCTGCCGTGGATATTTCGTCTAGACGGACTGTAGCCAGCAAATTAGAAGTCCGTCTACACGATTGTGGCCCGCTATGGCCAAGGGCCGCCATAGTCAAATTCGCCGTGTCCGCAATGGCGACAACCGCGGCTGACGACCTCGACCGTAGCTTCACGGATCGCCAGTCCACCAACTAGCTCCTCACGTTTAAGTAGACCATCACGGGCAGCGGTTGGCAATTTTTTTGTAGGCATTTGCACCGCCGTCGAACTTATCACGTATATTGTACACTAATTTATGGTGTGCATTATTGTCACATCAATCTTTCGAAAATGCTAAACCTAACACGATCGCTAACCCTAACACTAACCTTAACTCTAACCCTAACCCTAAACCTTATCCCTAACCTTTATCTGTGTAAGCGAAAACCGTAATTTCAATATTAAGCACAAAATCTTACTATATTGCACGTGAAATTGTCGCCCCTGGTAAATGTAAATGTAAAGCGCAATGACACGTCTCGACGTCAATTTTAGTCCAAACTTAGCTATGGCGGCCTGTTGTAAACGATGAAAGCATGCTGAATAAGCGATAAAGTAACACAGTAATAATTTACAGTGTTAACTGAAAAAAAAGTATACAGTTGCAATTTTCGTAGATATATTATCACGGCAGATAGCGAAAATGCTTACTTATTTTCCGTGAATTTTCAGGGCGGATATAATCTTCGTGTTGCATTATCGTGTATTAAAAGTTGTTTTTTTCTTTTAAATAGACATTGCACATTGTATGTTTAGTGCCAACAATGTGGCTCCTGTTAGTGAACAGGTTGGAATGTTTTGTCGAAAACGAGGGGCCACTTGAAATGGTGATAGACGCTCGCTTTTTCAACACATCGATTCTAAGCTGTATTTCGGATATGAATGCAGCTATAATTAAGCTATCGCCACCCCTACTTCTGCAGTAGGTATAACAGGTATTTCAATGTTTATGCTTGAATCAATAAGCTCCAGAAGCTCAAAGGCGCCGTTAGGCGGGACCATACGGTTCGTAACGGACGGCTCAGTGATGACCCGCACGGTAGAGCGGGGTCCATTCACTGGGGGGCTGCAGCGCAGCACGGCGTTGGCGCCGTCGCTCTTCCGCACCTTTTCCGCGTTTATGCTGTTTCACCATAATGTCAAAATCTCTGAGATAAGTCGGCGTTCGTCTAAACCGTCGCGATCGACGAGATGAATTAGCTGCTAGGTCGTTGTCGCCTGCTGCCAGCGACGTTAATGATTCAATGGCGTCATTCGCGCGGTTGCGTTCTAAAACGACGAGGGGTGAGACAGATCTTTCCGAATCGGACACTTCGTTTTTATTCCAACAAGTCGGGATGTTTCCTTCGTATTTTGTCACCCGATCAATGTAGGTGATAAATGGCTTCGTCCTTGGTGTACGCTGAATGACAACATTGACTTAATTTAGCATTCGCATGACACGAAATGGTCCATCTGTCGTCAACTGCCACTTGCGATTTAAACCAACTTTGCGTCTTGCACAATAATACCAAACAAACTGTCCTTCTGCAAAAGTTGTAGTCTTCACTCGGTGGTTATAACGTTTTTCGCACGACCAAAACTGCAACGCAAGCTGTTCCGCACTATTGCAAAAGCTTCACGCATTCGATCAGAAACCTGCTGAGAAAATTCATCAAAATTGTCAGAAAGTTCAGGTGATGCATTCTGCATCAGAAAGTTAATGTTCACGACCGGCTGTCTGCCAAACCTTAAGTAATAGGGACTGTACGTCGTACAGCGATGCACCGCCGTATTGTAGGCAAATACGGTATACGGAATCACTTCGTCCCACTTTTTCTGATTCTTGTCAACAGACTTAGCTACAATGTCATTAATCGTGTGTATATTCTCATTAATCTCGTTGCAGAATTCTCGGCCCTGGTCATGGACTAGCAGCTCCGCGGCTGAGTAGACTAAGTATACGTGGCGTACAATCGCCTTTGCCACACTCAGCCCATACTTATTGCGCAAGGGCACAGCGACCAAATATTTCGAGAAACTGCAAAGAACAGTGAGGAAATAATTGTAGCTGTTTTTGGAACACACATGACGGCCAGTTAAGTCTACATGCAGTAGACGCAGTACATCCGTGACTAAGCTGCATGGGCCCTTGCTTCGGATTTAGCCCATGTCTATAACGGCAGCAAGTAGCACATTGTCGAACGAACCTTTCAACATCTGCTCTGTGCCCTCGCCAATAAACATACTTCTGCAGCTTTTCCTGAGTTTTGCAAACTTCAAAATGATTTGACGTAGCATCTGAGTAAACATTTTCAAGCACCATAGCTCTCAGAAATCGTGGTATAACCAACTGATAGTGCTAAACACTACCATCTGGCCGTAAAAATTGTCAATACAGTATTCCATCTCTCACTTCCAGTAAGTCTTTCTGCACTTAAAAAAGTAAACTGCTGAAACAACAGCACTTTTAGAGTGCTACACTTGGTTTGACAATTAAAGTGCTGTTCGTGGCACTTGAAGTGCTGTAGTCGCAGCACTGGTTATAGCACTTTAAAAGTGCTGGCAAATTCAGTCTTGTAAAGTGCTCTGTTTGCCTGTGCCTGCAAGTAGAGCACTTAACAGTGATGATAATAATCCAAGATTAATTGCACCGTACATCATCAGAAGTTATTCAACAGACACTTAAAAACTTTATTTTGATATTGTACGTATGTTATGTTGTATCAAAGACATAAGTTTACAAACTTAAGAAAATTGGTTATTAATATTATGACAGTAGCTTAAAATGCTGGCTTTTACATAGGTCTACTCTTAAGTTTTATCTACATTCGCATCGTTATTTTTGTTTTCTTCGGTAATTCGTCATTTGTATTGGATAAGCTTAGAACTAAACGAACATAGGCCTAGGCCGCTGGCTCGCTGAGTCAGTCAAGTTACCGCGGTCTGGCTGAACAGACTTGTCGCTCGCGTCCTGGCGAAAAACTGGATTAATTAGCTTGTGCACGCCAGGCGTGGGCTGCTGCAGCTGGACATCGGCTCTGTTGATGCACACAGACTAGTGCAAATGACCTACATTACGCCTGCCCGGGGGAAACAGCCGTCAGTCTGGCCGGCTCAGGCTCGAGGTTCACTACGTTCACTTTGTTTAAATCTGTTGAATACAGAACTTGAGATGAGATTGCTTGCTGATGCTGTGATGTTATGAGAACCGCTAATGAGTGTAAAAACTTCCAAGAATCTTTTGATGCACTGCATAACTGGTCAAATACTTGGCAACTGCCAATCTCTTATCAAAAATGTTCGTTTATGGTCATTGGCAACCTAAAAATGATAAAAATTTATCTTTTTCATTTTACTTGGGTAATAATGATATATCTCGCCAAGAAGGTGCCAAAGATCTTGGAATTTACACAGACAGCAGCCTAAAATTTTCTAGGCACATCAATCACATCGTTGCTAAAGCACATGCTAGAGCTAGTCTTATACACAAGTGCTTCTTATCCAAAGACCGGAGTATATTGGTGAAAGCATATGTAACATATGTACGGCCACTGCTCGAGTATGCTGTTCATGTATGGTCACCTTACCAACTTGAGGATATTGCAAGAATTGAATCCATGCAGCGACGCTTTACAAAGCGACTGTCTGGTTTGTCTAATGATGATTACAGTAGTAGGCTGGCAACACTGGGTCTCGAAAGTCTTGAGCTACGGAGACTCCACCAGGATCTCGGGTACACATACAAAATAATTTTTGCCCTAGTTAACTTGGATTGTTCTAGGTTTTTTACTGTTAGTCCTAATGAAACAACTCGTGGGCATACTTGTAAGTTGTTTGGGTGTCATAGCCGTGTTGATGTCCGGAAGTATTTTCTTTGTAACCGTGTCGTAAAAATTTGGAATAGGTTACCCGCAATACTGGATGACTTTGCAAGCATACGCAGTTTTAACTCCTTAGTCAAGCGTACAGATTTGTCTCGGTTTGTGAATTTCTAAAGTTAGTACTGACTGTTTCTAATTTATTCGTACTGTTTTTATATTTTTTATGCTTTTCCCTTTGTGCTGTTATATGCCTAATTTGTATGTACTGTGATGCCTATAAGTGCTCATGGCCTTGGCATTGTACTTGGTTTCAAAGTTTCAAATAAATAAATAAATGTTATACAGTGATAATAGCCTATAGGCGTATGCGTTTTAGTCATGTGAACTTTGAGATGTAGGCCTAGCATATTTTTGTATAATTGAATATGTTCACTGTAACCGCGTATTAGGCCTATAAACTGATGTTTTCTTGTTGCTGCAGTGATAAAAGAAATGAGAACTTGACCAGATCGACATCTTGGACGCTCTGCTCTGTCTGCTGCTGTATCTTCATCGACTCTGCACGCGACTCCAAATCTACACCGCCTCCTAGAGTGTTACTTTGTACGCCTACTGTTACACACTGTTTGCCTGCAAAGCTGATTGTAATCAAATGTGTATGTGCTGACTGTTGACTTTAAATGTGACTGGTTGGTTGATTATATTCTTACGTGTAAAGTTACGTTTGACTGTTTTCCTAATATTTTTGCTGACGAATAAAGATGTCTTTGTGTAAAATGTTTTAAGATGTTTGTTTTTTAGACATGCACTGGATTGTTATTGGAAGGGATGGTACTGCTCTTCTCATCTTAATGCGGAGATTATTGCATGGGCTCTAACAGTACAGCCAAATTGCAAAAAAGCAATGAAAAAAAAGAAAGAGCAAAAAAGCAAGAAGGTGGGGAGTAGGTGGTAAAAGTGTTAAAAGCAAAAACGATAAGTGCTGCAAAAAGTTCTACAACCAGCTCTTAAAAGTGCTGAAACTTTCAGCACTTTCAAAGTGCTGCATTCTTCAAATGCTAATGTAGCACTTGAAAGTGCTATCCTCTTTCGAGCACTTTAAGTTTAAAGTGCTGCTAAAGTGCTGTTTGCAGCACTTTATTTTTTCAGTGTGGGCATATAGATCTTGAACCTCAGGGTCCATGGTAACGATCTCAAAGCGCGGCGGAAAGCATTCAGGATTACTGATCCACATGAAAACTACTCCGACAACTAAATCCGCCTGCTGCCTTCCAGCAATGACTTCCTTCGAAGGCCCTGTACATTCTTGTCTACACCTGCCGGCCGTTCCACAGCAGAAATTATTTTCGCATTCGTTTCTTCTTCGAACTTACAATTTTGTCCGCGACTGGGTTCGTCGTTGGGCAGAAACGCGGCATGCAGTTGTGGTAACTGAGTTCGGTCGTCCTCTCGGCAGGTACCTGTATTTTTGTCTGTGTTTTCTGCTACGAGCCACGAATCAATCTCTGTCTCGACAAATTTTAATTCGGGCTTACTTAACTCGCTTTTGTGAAAGTACCTGCGCTCTGTGGCGTAATTGGGTTTCAAGACAATGAGGCATCGGACATTTCAATTTTGTTTCGGCACTTTACATTGACGGCAAATTGGTGCGCTAGGATCTCGGTCGCAGGGGCGGCGACTTAGTGCATCAGCATTGTCATGCTGACTTACACTACGATAAGCGATGCAAAAATTATATTCGGATAGCAAATCTAAGTAGCGAGCTTGCTGCTCTACCGGCTCTGCCGACTGTAGAAAGTAAGTAAGGGCAGCGTGGTCGGTCCTCAGCTCGAATGTCCTTGCCAGTAAGAAATGTCGGTACTGGCGCAAACCATACACTACCGCCAGCAGATTTTTTTGAGTTACGCAGTACAATTTCTCAGCAGGAGTCAACACACGACTGGCACAAGAAATTTTTTTTAGTTCGCCATTTTGCCTGTCTGGCCGAGTTGGTTCGTTGGCCGGTGTGTGTGTATTACACTTGTGAGAAAGTCGTCGTCGATTTATTTTGGCGTCAGAATAAGCTCGCTATCTGTATTTTTCGCTGTTTGTTCGCCACCGTACTGTATTTATTCGTCGACTTAGTTGTCGGCCGATGTTGATAGCAACTTTGTCTGAGCGTGACCGGAGTCTGTTTATCAGTGTGTCTGCATATCACTGTTGTCGTATTGTTAGCTGTACCTGTCCTTGTGTGACTAGGAGTGACCTGTAAGTAACAGTTTTGCGGCTTACGTTATGTGACGGTATTTTCTGTAGGCTACTTGTCCGTACCAGTCACTAGATGCTGATTAATCAGAGATTGCGTTATAGACTTAAGACGTGGAGACGTGGATTGAATTATGTGATTGCTATTGGTTAGACCAAGCGCTAATTAGGTCGTCGTCCAAAGGGGGGCGCGAAAACGAGCTGTTTGAGGACAGTTGTTATTCTGACGTGGACCTGAACGGTCATGTGTGTGTGACATGTGTAAATGCCGAGGTTGTATAATAGCCGTTTATTTAGCTTTCGTGATAGTGATAGGGTGCTTGTGTAGACCCTAGATGTAGAGTTGATTGGATTGGGAGGCCTGTGTGGATCCCTAGAGTGGCGACAGTAACAGGGTACTCGTATAGACCCTATAATGGTGAATCAAGGGGAGAAGACCCCTGTGCGAGTTCATAGACTCTGAATAGTTGAAATTAAGCCCTTTTGATGTGCTTAGTTGTGTGTACATTACTTGTGATTGTTTTTCATATGATAGTTGTCTATTAAACTATTTGTCACTGCTTATATTTGACTTTCGATATGTCAGTGTGATAATATCGTTATCATCTGCTTGAACATTAAAAGTGAACAGTTTGCAAAATCGATTGAGCTAGTTGAATAGCAGCTGCGACTGCAGGATTGATTTATTGATTGATTGATTGATATTTGTGTTTTCATTTTTGTTTCGCATCGCTGTAAATAGTTCGCTGTATTAAATTGCTTTATCGTTTGATTTGAATGTTCATTCTAGTTTAGTGGTAGCGTTAGGCCTAGATTAGCTCAAAAGTAAGTTTATCGTAAACATAAGCACTAATTCACAAAGGCAACCTTACATTTGGCGTCAAAAGTGGGATCGGCGTTAAATAGTTTTGTCTTGTGGGAGACAGTATAATTTAACGTGGAATTTAATGTACAGTACTTATTTTGTCATTTTGCTTATTTATGTGTGATATTTTGTCTGATTGTATATTAATTGTGTTTGTTGTGATTTTTGAGGCATAGAAATCCCGACTTAACCAACGAGGAGTCGAAGATAACGCGTGTCAGAAACACTCAGTGTAAGACGGGTGGTGACGATCCCAGTCTTGCTGATTAAAATGTCTATTGTCTAGTTGTTTATTGAACTATTTGTCACTGCTTATTTTTGACTTTTGATATGTCAATGTAATAATATCGTTATCATCTGCTTGAACATTGAAAGTGAACAGTTTGCTGAATCGATTGAGCTAGGTGAATAGCAGCTGCGACTGCAGGATTAATTTATTAATTAATTGATTGATATTTGTGTTTTTGTTTTTGCTATAATTTGTTGTTTCGCATCGTTGTAAATAGTTTCGCTGTAATAAAACGCTTTATCGTTTAATTTAAATGTTTACTCTAGTTTAGCATTAGGTAGCATTAGGCCTAGATCAGCTCAAAAGTAAGTTTATCGTAGGTTTAAGCTCGAACCCCCAAAGGCAACCTTACATTTGGTGTCAAAACTGGGATCGTCTTTAAATAGGTTTGTCTTGTGGGAGACAGTATAAGTTAGCGTATATTTTTGTGTACAATACGTATTTTCGTCATTGTGCTTATTTTGTGTGTTATTTTGTCTGATCGTATATTAATTGTGTTTGTTGTGATTTTTGAGGCATAGGAATCCCGACTCAACCAACGAGCAGTCGAGAATCACGCGTGTCAGAAACACTCGGTGTAAGACGGGTGGTGACGACCCCAGTCTTGTTGGTCAACGCCGTTTGGTATAACGCTTTGTATCACAGGCGTGCGGTAGCACAGCCCCGTGTTAATTACGACTGGCTAAGTAAAGGGAGAATGGCAAAATTCGACCCCGCGCAGATCCGAAACCCCTCAACCGATCGACATAAAATTTGAAACAGGTCATTACGTCCGCGAGTCGACTTTCCGTGCAAAATTGCTTGCAAATCCGTCCATTAAGGGCTTCTCGGAAAATGGGTGAAATATAACGAAAATTTTTCTATGGTATATATACCTTTTTTGTTGACCGACCGACAGATCAGACCGGTCGGCGGATTTTCACGCACTATGGCTCAAACGACGCGGTCTCACGCATGGGTGTGCGATTTTAGAGGTAGAAAATTTGAAGTTAATATCTAACCTTTAAAAGATTCCCCAAAAATCGAAAAACTGGGCAAAAAACGGACAAATTTTCGGCCAAAAACGCTCCGGTATAAAAATTCCACCTATAAACGACCCCTGATCTTCATTGTAGGCCCATAGAAGTTGTATAGTGAATAGGCAATATGGCCTCGAAAATTCCAAATATGTGGTCATTTTAGACCCTCTACCCACAGGTCACGTGACACGGGGCACGCGCAGTCAACGTTGTGGCCTTGAAAAACATGCCTATGTAAAAATTTTCACCTACAAACGGCCCTTAATCGTCATCGTAGCCTCATAGAAGTTGTATAGTAAATATGAAATGTGTACCTGGGAATTCCAAAAATGTGGTAATTTTGGACCCCCTGCCTACAGGTCACGTGACACGGAGGATGCACAGTGAACTTTTGGCTTTTAACATGGTCACATGCAACTTTGAGGCTTTATATCTCCGTAACGGTGCAAGATAAACGCATGGTTCCAATAGACCACCAATAGGAAACCACATATGCCGAGTCGAATGGTTACGTGACCGATGACGTCAAGTGACCTCAAAAGGTCAAACTCGTGACCCTAAAATCTTTGAAGCCCCGTATCTCCGTATCTGTGCAAGATAGACGCCTGGTCATCATTGATTACCAATAGGAAAGTTTCCACGCCAAGTCCGATAGTCACGTGACCGATGACGTCACGTGACCTCAAAAGATCAAGGTCGTGACCCCAAAATCTTTGAAGCCCCGTATCTCCGTACCCGTGCAAGATAGGTGCATGGTCATTATTGACCACCGATAGAAAAGTGTCTACGCCGAGTCCGATGGTCACGTGATTGATGACCTAACGTAACCCCAAATAATCAAGGTCGTGACCCCAATATCTTTGGGGCCCCATATCTCCGTAACGGTGCAAGATAGATGCGTGATTACAATGGACCGCCAATAGGAAACCACATATGCCAAGTCCAATGGTCACGTGACCGATGACGTCACCTGGCCCCAAAAGGTCAAACTCGTGACCCCAAAATTTTTGAAGCCCTGTATCTATATCTGTGCAAGATAGATTCATGGTTATAATTGACCACCAATAGGAATGTGCTCTCGACAAGTCCGATGGTCACGTTCTGATGATGTCACGTGACCCCTAAAGATCAAAATCGTGACCCCCAAAATATCTATGGTTTAGTGTTTTCATGGCCGTGTAAAGCAGATGGTTTATAATTGACCATCAACATAAAACTTTGTTATTGTAATAAAACAGCAAATATAAATGTACAAAACCTCAGTTTATGCACTTGTTAACGGCGACATGCAATAAGTGACACACTGAAAACAACAAAAGTCATAAGAAGGTGATATTATTTAACAGCACATTAACAGTTCGACCATGTAATGTTGAGTGATATCACCTTTTTATGATTTTTGCTGTTTTATTATAACCTCTGACCAACTTGACTTTGGTATTATTTTGTGCTATAATAAATCGTATACCCCTGAAATGCAGGAACATCCGAAGAAAATTAGCAGCTCGTGACAGAGTGGATTTAATTCTATCGCACACTAGTAACTGCATTAGTTGCTCGTGAGTCTTTGCCTTTCTGTTATCGACATAATATGTCAAAACAGACATTAAACGATTGCCATACAGTGTGTAAGTCTCGTCTGCATTACGCTGGAGTAAATTGAATTTTTTTAGTAATGCAGCCGGACTGAGCTTGAACTGATGAAGAAGTAATTTCTTTACTTTCTCATAATCTGAAGCTTTATCAGGATCTATTCGAGCAATTAATGCTCTAGCCTGCTCAGTCAAATGTGGCTTGAGCAAGTGAACTTTGAGCTTTTTTTCCACACTAAAATCAACAAACAGTTTTTTTACTGTACAGAAATAGGGCGTCAATTCTATGGGATTGGAAGGCATTGTAGCCATGGTTCCCCGCAAAGCATCAGAAAACAGCTTAGCCTTATAAACTGTTGACTCCATCCTTTTCTTTTCATCCGTATTTTTCGTCTCCAATATTTTCAACTCGTCCTTTTTTAATGCAGCCATCTTCTCCAACTCCAATTTCTTTAACTAAAGCTCATTCTGCGATCTTTTCTGCTCTGCCTGCATTCTTTCCTGCTCTGTTTGCCTTCTTTCCTTTTCCATGTTCTGTTCTACCTGAAGTTTTTCCCTCTGAAAGTTAAGTTTTTTTTGCAATTTTTTTTCGATCTGGAATTTTTTCTTTGCAAGTTAACTTTCACCTGCATTCTTTTTTTTCCAAAGCGATTCTCTTTTTTTCGACTTCCATTTTCATACGCATAATCTCCAACGACTCATTTTTCTCTTTCACTTTCACAGTTTCATCAGGTTCACCAGCATGTTGTTCTTCGCCACCAACAGCACCTTGCTCCTCTTCTTTACCTTGACGCTTAACCCAAGCCTCTGCCAGTGCTTTTTCAAATTAGCTAATGGCACACCTTTTAAGTGCTCGGGATTCCAGCCCTCTCTCTCCATCTGCCTCATGACGGCTTCCTTCGACATCTTTTTTGTTCGTTCTCGGTCAGCTGGCTCTAACCGTTTCATCCAAGTGCCTTCCATACTTTTTGTATTGCCAACAAACAGACAGACAAGCACAAAATATCAAATGGGTAAAATGGATCCTGCTATTCGACACTGATCCACCCCAAAACAACAAGCCGCAATTGTTCACGCCGGCTGATAGTACCCTATCAATTAGGCCTATGCCTGCTGGTGCCTACCTAACCACGAAATGCCACACAGGCTTGCCACACAGGCTGACTATCTAGGTCGGTTAAACAGACTAATGCTAGTGGGCTTTTGCTCTTAGCCTTAAACACTCAAGATAGACCTATGGCAGCACCAGACCGGACAAACCGAACTGAGCACTTTTCTGAGAGCTCGTGTTCACAAATTTACTGCTTAAGGGCCAGAAAATATTACAGCCGCTAAACAGAATAGGTAAACCTGTACTGGGAAGATCGCAACACGCAACGCATCGTGTTCACGTTCAATCCGTCGAGTCAACAGTTTTAATCGTCAGCATCACATCGGCGAAATAATTCGAAATATGAATACGAGCGTAATCAGAACAAGAAATTATCCAGCATCGTCGCGTAAAAAACATATTTTGTCAAATAAACATCCAGGACAAACGAGATGATAAATATATCCAATTGCATCAACGCGTCCATGTAATCAAACTGAATCCTGGTCACGGCACCAATATGTCAGGTTCGAACACTTTCTTTTTTAAAATAAACTTTTATTAAAACGTATTTACAATACTAAACAAAATAATAACAACATAATAAACGTAAACAAAATCAGTGTTCACACGCCATTACAGTACTTTTCTCTCTGCCCGGCGGTAAACTCCGCCCTACAACAAAAATGTCTCGAACTCGAACTTGACGATGAAAAACACTGACAGTGCCCCACGCGATAACAAATGTAGCAACAGCACGGCGCGTGCGAGCAGCTGACTCTTAAACTCACGGTGATGTTAGATCGTTGCATCGTTTAAGTTACAATAGCAGCGACTGTTGCGAACGTTAACTTTGAGCAGATTATATACGCATAAAATAACGGCTTGAAAGGGTAGTATATGCCCTTTCGGCGACACTCGACTGAGGCAGCTGCGATAAAGCTTTCAGCATTGACAGATAATCGCGTCATGCAAAGACTTTGAAGTGCATGCTGGACCCTATATAAAACATCGTAGGCATACAGAAGTCGGTCAGACTGTGAGTTGAAAACTCGTAAAGGAGTTAGAAGTCGTATAGCGGTAACTATGCATTTTTAACACTACGACGTGTACATTGCAGGTACGATTAGGCTTATAATACGATATTAATAAGACGTTATAACGACAATGGTGAAAACTAAAATCATGCAAGAACAATAATATAGGACTATTGACCTGATTGTTATCCGCTTGTCGTTTGTCCGTAAATAATATAGTGATATAGAATCTACGTTTTTTACGGATAAATGGTCGATTATCTTAGCAAAAGCTAAACTTTTGCATTTATTTATTTTTTTTATTTTCACTGTTTCCTGCAATGCTAGTAATATTTTTAATAGTAATATTTAATTAGTAATATTTTTAGAATCGAGCAATGTGGCGCCGGACCGCGAGGAGCAGCAGCAGTCGACGTACTATAGTCCAGTATCGCCGGTCTATTCGCAAGGGCAGAAGCAGTCGACGCTGACGTCTTACCACCATACGTTGTCGCCAGCAACGCTGGCACTGCAGCAGCAGCTATTGAAGGGGAAGGGCTGCATGAGCAGAGAGGGACGACACCAAGCGACGTGGATGACGTTAAGGGATCAGAGGAAAACCCGATCATCATAACGGATAACGATAATAATGATTCACAGCGTCATTCTAGACATTAGACGGGCGGCGGTACCCTAGGCCTGGAGTTGTTGGCTGATGATATAGCCTGGCGCTGCCGCCGCACGGTTTAGTTTAACTACACAGTGTAGGCCTATTATGTATAAACGCTCTAAGTAGAGTAGCTTACTTACGGTGTATTATGAATGGACTTACCGTGTTTAATATGAATATTGATAGCATGTATAAATGTTGTTTAAGTTTTCAAATAACATATATACCATATATAAATTATTAAAACAAAAGTAAACAATAAATGTAGACCTACAGTGACGTCGTAATAAATGGGGTAGGAAGAGTGTGAGAAACTTTACGTTATTCTGTACGAAAACAATAATGGAAAGCCTAAGGTTAAAAAATAAACAAAGTCGTTAACTTATTTATTTGAAGTCGTATGCATATTGGTTTTTCCCTAGCAATATACACCAACATTATTGGTTCTCGACCGACATATTGGGAGAGCCAATATGTAAGTGAGAATATCTTCGATTTTCTCGAGTTTGCCTTAATCCAGAAGAACTTACTGCACGCTATTCTGTTTCTTTACGTTCACTCTCTATGTTAAAATTTGCATGCACCTTATTTTCGCAACGATTCTATGTAAACAAGATTTAGCATCTGTAACGGTCAATATTGGTTCCTTGTGAAAATGTGGATTTTCTTCTTTGTCGCTGCCTTGTTGATGAAGATCATTGATGCTAAGTAACGCCGAACGTCTACTTTAATGTCTTTTTATGTTTTTGTCGTTAGCAGAAATCGTGACAACAATATAGACATTAGCGTTCCACAACGACATTGTTGGCTCGTCATAAAAATTTCTAAGTCGAACGGTAGTATATAAAAGCGTCGAGTTATATAGATTTTCAGCCTGCCAGCCAATCATAGTCGTCGAATTGGTCACGTGACCGTTGAATGTTTATTGCATTGCAAATGGCGACGCAATGAAAGGTGAGTTTTACTGTAGTCTTACATTGGCTGTGTATTTAGCATGTTTTTGCATTCGCCGTGCAGTTACGGTTGGTTACTACTCGAACGCAGTTACTGTCCGTGCGCCGCCGTTGCCGCCGCCGCCGCTGCGCTAAATCCAGGCGGTTTAGTAATCACGTTCTGTGATTAGATGAGTGCTTGTTTTACTTTACTTATCAGATCACCATTAACCATCCTTAAACTTTGTATGAGTGCAGTGATTGCGTAGGGTGCATGCGTGATGCGTCACGCGTGATGTGCAAACTTACAGCCTGGAAATTGCTCTTAACATAATAGGGAAGGCTAACACTTGAGTACATGGTTAAGGATAGAGTCAGCGTTAGATAAAGCTGTTTTATATGAGCCTACTGCTATGTTTAGTGCTAATTTTTACTATAGAATTTTGCTGACACCATAGGCTAGGTCTGGGGTCAAGGTTAGGGTTAGTATTATAGTTATGATTATCTAGTGGGTATTCTGTGACTATGTGGTCAGGTTATCAGTGATCATTGGTTATGCAGTCGGCATAACTAACATAACCAATTACCAAACACTGCAGTGGATGCACAAACCACACCCAAAAAACCTATTTTCTGTTTGCAGGACTGATCAGTCCAGCCCAGACTGAACGAAATTTTGTTGTCAGTACGCAGAATGGGTGGGACTTAGCACTGATTGGCTGGGCTTGCCAGTGATTGACAATGCTGCACCACAGATGGCGCCTAGTAAATGCTTATGATATGTAATGTCTCCGTAGCCGTACGCTATACAGTTGAAGACTATAATTTGTGTAAACATTATTATATAGGGTTAGGGATTAGAATTAGGGTTACGGTTTGGTTATAGTTAATGTTTTTTCAAACATTAATGTAAGCAATATTGAACACCATATATTAGCGTACAGCATGGGTTATATATTCAGCGTTGTTGCAAACAGTTCAAACAAAAATTGCCAAGTGGCTAGATCTTGTGATAGTCTCTTTGCTAGGTTGCGGATCTGCTTGGCAGAACTGCCGATACGAGACGCTATGGCCGAGTTCGGGCAGTTGCTGTGGTGCCACCGTGCACACAGATGTACGGCATTAGCCGGTACCTGTGACCACTATTCGGTGGTAGTACATACTGGCTAAAGCTGTTCAAGGCCGGACTAATATTAGAATTTAGTCTGGTCAATGCTGGACTGATAATAGTATTTATCAACCATGCCGGTGACACTGGCGCTGATTTCAGTTTAATACAAGATAATGTTTATACGAACACAGAGTCTGTCCAACGCATTTCGATAGTTTACAGCAGTGTTTTTCAGCATTTTTGCTGCCGCGAAACCCTACACAAGCGTCAAGGTCTCTCACAGTATTCCGTGAATTGATCCATGAGTCCAGTAACGTACGCGAGAATGAAGTTATAGAGTGTCTACGGACTCATTTGCCTAGCAGGGTGCTGAGGGCAAAGCCATCATGAGGATGACAAAGCAGACAAAGATGATCAATTATAATATAAAATTTGACCGCATTATTAGGCAACTATATATTATATAGATTGTGGCCCGTTATAGCCAAAGGCCGCCATAGCCACAATGCCATAGCCATAGCCAGGGGCCACCATAGTTAGGGTTACGGTTCAGGTTAGGACCCCACTAGCCCTAATCCTAACCCTAACCCTATCCCTAACTATGGCGGCCCCTGCCTATGGCGGCCCTGGTTGGCTATGGGATTGTGGCTATGGCGGCCCCTGGTTATGTCGCGCCGTCACCATTGTATATAGATTTAAAGTCATAGTCATATTGGTTTTTGAGCAGCATTATATAATCGCCAAAATTGGCTCTTGCCTACATATTGGTTCTGTCAATGGCTAATGATTATTATTGGCTTGCGGCTGTCACTGTTAATTAGAAAAGTATAGAAAATTAATTGCCCTTTTTCTTTGACGGTCCGTTATTTTCAGTCCTGCAAATTCAGCGTCGCAACAATATTAATGATGAGTTATTAATGTGTTAATGCATGCATTACTTTTTTGCTGTTACAGATACTGGATATGACAAACGGAATTGACACACTTAGCTCAGCATCTGGGACATGACACTAAGACACATAAAGACTTTTTTCGTTTGAGTGATTTTACTGTTCAGCTTTCCAAGGTACATCAAGGTTTTAGTAATTTTCTTTGCAGTTTTATTTCTAAAGTGACTGCTTCTTCCAGTTTCTGTCACTCACATTTTGACAAAATGTTACTGTTATTTTCATAAACAGATCAAAACTGATTGAGCCTTTGTGCATTAAAACTAGAGGGAAATAATTTTAAACTAAAATAAATGTTCTCAAATTAAATCAAAATAAAACAAAACTGCTGCTGATATAAATGCAAATATTTTAAGCTCTTATCTCATTTTAGTGGTGCATATGTGTGTATCTTAACAATAGCACTGTGTGAAATGCTATATCTGCAAAGTCTGTCTGTTGGCTGTGACTTGCCACTATTTTCAAGTGTACCATGTGAACTGTGAAATAAAATGGTGCTTTTCTAAACCTGAAATTCATTAAAAACTTGAGAGCGAATACTGAAATAAAATATAATTTATATGGTGTAAAATAGTTGATTTTTAGACCTTGCATTTTGTATATAGTGTTAACACATTTCGTTTAATCAACAGAGTTATTCTACGGCAGGCCCGGTTAGTACCGTGATGGGTGACTGTCTACGGGCAGGTAAACCACCTTGGTTTGAAGTCAGCCAGCTAGGTCGACTCGGCCTTTTTACTCTTTGTGAGATGATAAAATGAGTATCAACTTTTGAGCTTAGTAGTCATAAATGGCGATGGTGGGTGTGGTACTGTAGCTGTCAGTTTAAGTGGATCTAAGCTTCAGATCGATTGGCCTGATCTAAAAGTCACCATACGCATACGAAAAAATGACATTCTAACAACTCTTGGGCCTACAGTTTAATAATGAATTATTTTTCTGACCAAAAATTGACATTCTAACAACTCTAGGGCCTGCAGATCATTGACGAACCATTTTTTCGACCGAAAAGTTGACGCTCCAGAAGCTGTGCAGCCTACAAGTCACTGACGAACGATTTTCGAAATTAAAAAGTTGACGCTTCAGTAGCTGTGGGGCCTACAGTTCATTGACGAACCATTTTCAGCATCAAAAAAGGTGCACTCATGCTGCTGTGACCAAGTAAAGTAGGTGAATGCTCACTGTGGCAGTTCACTGCTATGGTGACAGCGCCATAAACATTGGCATGGCTATTAGTATATTATTATTGTTATTATTGTGCAATTTTGGCTGTGTAAGCTGCAAAGATGTTAATTGCTGTTGATAGTGGTCGCTTGCGTGAATTTCGTGGAAAAAGTCTGGACAGTATTGCTGTTAATGGTAAGCAAGCCAGTTGTTATCTTTTTTTGTGAATTTTTTACATGATTTTGGAGTGGGAAGTGCACTCCAGTTCTTGACATTTAAGAGTGCCAAATAGCTAGCACTGATTTTTTTATGGGATGGATAACAAAACGGTGAGTGTTGCAAGATTAATCCACAGCAATGTGTATATGTGTGAAGTTGTCGGTCAAACAACTTGGCTTCATTTACTCATGCAGTTCGTGCTGCTTTTA
>Ga0209367_1003297_pt1 | contig 21914 bp, 12 predicted proteins | sample WorMetLIZISLAND2_FD_187412 | JGI IMG/M metagenome (GOLD analysis project Ga0209367, IMG submission 187412) | Marine gutless worms symbiont microbial communities from Max Planck institute for Marine Microbiology, Germany - Olavius geniculatus... ... | reverse complement strand
GGGGGAAATCGTGACCGGGGGGAAGAATGTCCGGGGGGAAGAATGTCCGGCATTCTCGTCACCGTGTCCGGAAAAAAACACCCCGAACATTATCGATTGTCACTCAAAGAAATGTCTACCAGTTTTAATAATTTTTAATAATTTTGGTACAAATATTTTCGGTATAATTGGCCATCAAATAGCCGGCCAATTTACTACCTCAACCAATGTCTGCTTCTGCACTACCTGGAGAAAAATGAACCAACGAAATATGCGTTAAAATGAACAAAATACGTCAAAAAGCATCCCCAACATTATCGTTTGTGACTTGAAGAAGGATGGATAGATTTTAATAATTTTTAATGCAAACATTTTTGACACAACTGCCCATCAAACGACTGTTCTAGTTCCCACCTCACCTAATGCCTGCTTCTGCACTACCTGGAAAAACCAAAACCAGCGATATGCGCATTAGAATGAACAAAAACTTTAACAAATTTTACATTTTCAGACCTGTAACCCAGACACCCAGTTAATTACATTGTCTGACTGTCATGCAGCATTGTGTTAACCAGATAACTTTTACGAATGTTGATGAATTCAAAAAGTGGCTGGCAAAGTCTGAATTGGTCTGAAGCAGAACATCATTAACACTGCTGTCAACAAAACCGAAAACCATATCTGTGCCTGTAGTCACGTAATGGGCTGACACTTTAAATATTTTGTTTACTGTAGGCAGTTGTAAAACGGACAATTGGATGAACTGTCAGTCCAGGTGACACAAATGTAAAAAATGTGTTTTATGTCATATTTTGATTAAATGATAATGCTCCCTTGAACAAAAATACAATATTTTGTTGGTTCTGATTTCCCTAGGTAGTACAGAAACGGACATTGGGTGCAATGGAAAATTAAATGGTCGTTTGATGGGCAGTTGTGTCAGAAATATTCCTGTCAAAAATTATTAAAATCTGATAATTCTTCTTTAAGCTACGATCAAAAACGTCCAGGATGTTTTTCCGGACACGGTGTAAAACCAGCTCACTCGTTCTTCTTTGCTGGCGGCAACGGGTCCTACTCTTTCAGTGTCCAGCGTGGGGTATTGTATGCACGTGACGTTTGCTAGCAACAAAACCGACTAAGGGAACGATAAAAGGCATTTATTATGTAGGCCCACGACGATAGGCCTAAGCGGCCTATACAACAACGAGCGGCGTCACCGCGAAAACACGTAGCAAGCGGACGAAATTTCCAGGAAACCTCACCGGCGTAAACATAACACAGTAGTCAGTACAGGGTGCGCCAAAAAATAGCACAGTTGTTTATACGACAACAACTTCATGAAATATTAACCAATTTTTAATTTTTTCCACTGTGAAAATTAGAAGAAAATTTGGCATTGTCCAACTTTAGCTGCAACTGGGGCTGGACTTTTTTTGCTAATTTATTACACAAAGTGAAAGTCTGCCGCGACGGCGCATTGATATTCATAAAATAACCAAAACCATCTAGGCACTCCATGTTTCTGCTTATTCAGTATGACAGTTTACTACGTTTGTGCTGAAATGAATAAGCGTCTACAACTCCATATTGTCGCTTATTCAGTACAAATGGACTATGTTTTCTTAAGTGAATAATCTGCAACATTTTTTTTCTAGGCGGTGTTGCAGCTTATTCAGCTATTAAAATTTGCTCGCCTCATATGTGTCGCTACACTACTTTGTGAAATGTCAAACATCGCACTCAAGCAGGCGATGACAGATTAATAGAGTGATCAACATTGATCGAGCCTGACATGTGCCCCAAACAGTTCTGACTTAAATCCAGTCGATTATGCTGCTTGGGGAACCTTTAACCAATGGTCTATCAACGTTAACAATTAATGACAATCAACCAGCAGGCGATCGTCACTGATTGGGGCAAACTGTCGCAGCGTTTGGTTAATTGCTCCATTGGTCAGTGGCATCGACGGCTTGAGTGCGTCGTCCAGCAGCAAGGCGGACATATTAAACATTTGATGTGAAAACTGCGAAATGTGACAGTTACTGTGTTACTGTGGACAATAACTGATACAATAAACAGGTTGTTTTTGTTGTTGATTTCTTACAATGTGCTAACGTTACAGATATTGTCTTATTGTTTTTAATTGTTGCTTTCCAAACACTGATATTTCACTAGGTAGTGTAGAGACACACGTGAGATGTGGTGGAATCTTTAGTGACAGTGTTATTACAAATTTTCTCTTGATTCCGACAGTAAAATATTGAAAATCGGTTAATATTTGATGAATTTATTGGCGTATTAAAAAATTGTGCCATTTTTTGACCCACCCTGAAAGGTATGTAAAGCACCTGTAGTTACCTCCGGCAGAAAAGAATCGTCCCACGATCTATAGAGCTTGGCGACGTACGACCGATTGTCGGCAGCGTCCGCTGTCGCAGTCGTCGTCATGTCGTAATCAGTCACCGCAGCTTCGCGCGTGTCCCTCGCGACTCGGTATGACGTCATAGCCTCGCTTCCGTTTCCGGCAACGGCGGTCACATTGTCGGGATTTGCTTCATGACGCTCGGTTCCAGCCGCAGGGTAAACTCGATTATTGTCTCGCCGGGTAACGACGACGGGACTCGCGGTGGAAACCAGCTCCGCGACGTCGACCTGCGCCGACGACGATGACACGTTTATAAGCTTACTGCTTGACAGTTGCTCGTTTTCCTTCGAGTCGTCAACTGTAGCCGTCAGCTGCCGCAGTGGACGCTGTCGAAGATCGGAAGGACTGGCAGTTAACGTCGAGGAGACGTCCAAGGCAGGTGCTTCCAGAAACGCGGCGGCGGCATTTCGTCGATGTCGGTCGTGATGACGGTCGTCGGACAATGGTGGAGGCGACGACGAACTGTTCTGGTACGTTATCGGCGACGGAGAATATGACGCGAAACCGGACGCGGTGGTCGACGCCGCTCGGACGACGTAGGAGACGTAGATCTTAAGACACGGGTACTGCGACTAATGACACGACGCGCGGTGTTGAGACTGAGGTACTGAGATATTACTGAGGGTACTGTGCTGACACGTTGTCGTCGGACGTGTGATGTTGAGACACGGGTACTGCGAGATGCAAGTGTCAAAGACGCTTATCTGCTCGTCGCAAGAACACACATCGCTGTCGTACGACGAATTTAACACCGTGCACAACACCTACAATGCAATTCACATCAACGGTGTATCTGGACTGCAGCTAATTAACGATTTCCTTTGCTTGTGTTTTTTCGTTTCAGTTTTTTTTCAAATTTCAGTTCTCGTTCTTCCTTCCGCTTTTTTGATCTCACACATCTATTTTTTTCATAACCGTCTGTTTTTAGATTTTTACATAACAGCACTCGTTCCAGTTCCAGTTGCGTTTAAACAGTTTTCCCAGTTCATCTGCTAAGTTAAACCACGCTCGCCCGCCAGTTTTCCACTGCAAATCAGTATCATCGTCATCACTTAGAATTTAAAGGTCGAACAGGTTAATGTAAAGGAGGAAGTTTCCCAAACGTTTAAGCATTCCATACCTAAATTTTGACGGCTAATTTGACCTTGAAAATGTTGGCCTCGAATCAGGCTTGCCGTGATATGGATATCCATGGATATTATGCTAGCACGCCAGCTAATAAAACTGAATATTTATATGTTTTGTCTCTCTATTATATTTCCCTGTTTGACGTTCTTACTCTTCATTTTATCGCCTGTTAATGTTATTCACTATTTAGTTACCCTAAATTAATTTATTACCGCTATAGCAGCAACAAATCTTAATCTTCGGTGCTTTAATACTGTTGATTAGACAACAAAAGGTTTATCTATTTATTTTTTATTTGTTTATTTTTTAATTTTTGTATAAAATAATAACAACATTACAAACGTTTTTTTATTGTTTACTGACATATTTTGTGCTAGTAAGAAATACAAAACAATTGTCATCCAATACCGTCCACTTCATTTTGTACCTGTAGGCTTACATGAATGCAAGCTGAGTCTTGGAAAACAAGAATCTCAGCTGTTGCTAGGGTGGACAAATCGTACCACCTATATCCGAAGGCAAGCGTGTGACTTTTGGTCGCGAAAAAGGCAATTTCTCAGGGTAACTGCAGTCCCATACACGACATGGTGACGCTCCTATATCGAACGTTATAATTAACACTAAAATAGTACGATACGGTAATTCGGCGCACGTGGGTGACGGCTGCAAACAGCAACATTGCATTAAAAATTGCGGCAAACCCGCTGCAGATAAAGACATGGACCTTACTTTTGACGGACTATAAAAAGTCGCCATCGCCCTATCCAACGGTAGGCCTATCATCACCGATAACTACAACGTACCGTTTGGCCACAATACATGTGTTACGGACAGACAGACGACAAACAGTCGACATATCGTACCCAAGGCTCAACCAAACGGTCGGCCAAAAACAACGGCAATAATAATATGTAAATTTTTATGAAAGTTGGGAAATCATATTGCAATGCGAAAGTGTGTTTATTTTTTATTTTTTTAACAATTTCAAGAGGGAAATGTCTGCGTCATGTTTTTCTGGGGGATAGACGTTCTTGCACTACTGTATTTTGCAAAAATTTGGGGGCTACATGTATGCAGAATAGACGTCTGTAAATATGGATATATCCATGGATATCCACGGGAAATCTGTGGATATAGGTATGGATGTGAATGGGAAATTTTATATCCACGGCAAGCCTGTCTCGAACCCATTAAGTTATAGTGTTCTAAAGTTCATTACTAAATCGCGTTTCAGATTAGCTTATGGACACTAAAAACCACTGACCTGAGGCCAGGATCGCATCGCCTCGTAAGGCAGAACGACGGTGAAACCAAGCGTGCAGAGTAGAACGCTGCCGACGAACACAAACAGCGCGCCCAGACAGAAATAGTTGACGGTCAGTCGAGATGCATCCGGCATCACGTTTCACTAGCAACGATCAGCTTTCGACTACGCTATCGGTAGTTAGTAATTACAGGTTGGTAAAGATAACGCTCTCGAGCCAGGAGAATTTCTGCCGTATTCTCGACGTAAGCCCTACAGTGACGTCCCAACGTTCCAAATTCGAACACGAGTTAAATGCATGACGTAGCGATTCAAAAATACGCCTGCCGAGTGTCCAGTTCGTATGTAGGCCCTGTGGTGCTCGTTCGACAGTCGGTAGTTTTCGACAATCTTCCTTTTCGCTCGACGGAAAATGACGACGTTATTTGGTTCGTTATTCGCTTTCGGAATCCACTTGGTGCGGCGGCGGAATCTGGCGCGCATTCAGCCGTCATGAAGCGCAATGACTTTACTATAGCGGCCCACCGCGTACACCGTGCAGTGTGATGGACAGCTCGCTGCTGCTGCAGACGAATCTACGTCCAGCAGCTTTTCTTCAAGTCGTTCGCTTCGGGCCGACGAACACTAACGCAATTTGCGTCGCTCTTCAGCGCGCGTCATCAGTCTTCGATTCGCCGCAGGCATGCAGCGCTATAGCGGGTTGGCTACATCGAGTCAACCAAGCGAAGAATAGTCACAGTCAGCCTCCCTGCTTTTGACCGACGACTGAGTCACTGATGGACGGACGACGTAACGAGCGCCGGCAGCAAGCAGATCCACGTGCAGGCATATACACTGCCGGTGTCCCACTATAGGATCGCCACCAGAAAAGTTCCCCCGGCTGACAATTTACCGGCAAAAATCCGCCCCGACCGGCGGCCGCCCGGGCCGGACGATTTTTTACCGATAAACTGTCGGCCGAGGAAAGACTTCTGGGGTGCGATTCTATAATGGGGAGACTTTTTATGGAGCCAGCGATATTTTAATAAGGGGGAAGCATATCAAATCCGTGATTATCTCTTCCCAGCGGATTTTTTTATGGGGAGATATTTTAACGTAGCACCGGCAGGACCCAGCATCTGCGTTCTCGGATTAACGACTTGAGAAGCAAGACAAAAATCAATACACGTAACAGCATAATGGCTTTAACACTAAGCCTTTCTATGTATCACGGGTCATCGGCTGTGTTAGTAGGTCTACTGGAATGGCCTGTATCCAGCTGAGCATTAATATTCACGAAGCAAATTACCGTAGTTTCTGTCTGCGCCCCGACGCCCTATCCAACTGTACGTACCATCTCCGACTTTTTACGACGTACCGTTTAGTCACAATACCGCACGATTGGCATAGCAGTTTGCGTAGTGACCCTTCTGGTCATCCAAAGTCGGTGATTTTTGTGTCATCTGAAAAGGCTTATGCGACTTCCCATTAGTGATCAATAGCAACCCTCAATCTGAAAATATTACTCTTGCACTGGATCACTAAAATTGTGCATGCGAAGAGCCTTCACACTGGCCTCATTAATCGTGTAATAAGTTTTCCATTGGGATCTACCGTTTAGCCACAATACATGCGTGACAGACGACAGACAACGACGACAGACAGACGACACATCGTGCCAAAGACTCGACCTAACGGTCGGCCAAAAATGAAATAATTTTGATTTGTGCCAAATTAAGTGCCGATCAGATTAATATTTCTAAAACTGCAAGCCGTAAAACAGAGTGGCCCCATTTTTAACGCCACTCTGTAGTAGTCTTTAGTCTCTGTTTAGCTTATATTATTTTGTTATTTGCAATTCTGCTCTGCCCTTGTCGCGCCTACGATTCGAACTTCTGTTTTGACATATGGCGCGTTACAAATGCAGACTACTTACTTACTTAATAAACTGTGATTATGCGATGTTTTATAGAGATGGCAGTCGCGTTGCATTGCGTTATCGACAAGCGTGGCGGGTCAATTCTAACCAGGCTTTTGTCAACATTCTGTTTAATCGATTATCGATTGCGGTCGTGCACGTATTGGGAACCGCAACATCGCAGAAGTTGTATGGATTGTAAATGCATTCGATCGACAAGTAAGATCGTTAGATGCAGGTCAGAAATAAATCACAGTTATAATGCAACAAAAATAGGCCTACTGCGGTTAGCGATATTTTGCATTATTGCAATCATGTAAATAGGCCTGATGCATTTGAGATTAAGCTGCAAATCGACATGATTGATGAAACGCCATGTTAAGATAAGCTTAAGGCTGCCGTTTGCGCTGTCTGTGACTGCGGTCGTGTTTTTATATTGCTGATTTAAAAAATAATTTTAGTCCTTTTTATACCCTAGCTCTTACGCGTCTGCAGTTTTATATCTGTATGGCCCTGCTGCTATTGAAGAATCCGAACGCCGCCAGCGTCGTTTTTCTTTAACCAGCGCATCTTTTGTTTTGAAAACACACACTCAGTTTAGGAAGCGCGCTTCATTCAAATAAAACTTTCAAAACTTATCTGTTTTCGCAACCTAGACAGTCAATGTTGGTCTCATTGCTGTAAATAGGCCTATATGGCAAAGGGGCTACTTCGGCTAGTACTAGGCCCCTACGATACGCAAATGCCGTCTGTTCAGATTTCATACGATTAAGTAGGCTACGTACCTATCTCTAGTTTGCGCTGTCGACAGTCTGTCTCATAGCAGTAGCCTAAAACGCACATCAGTTTTTCTTGACTGACTGCAAACATGTTGTGTTAAAATACATCGATTTCAATGCATTATTCGTTTTCTTGTGTAACACAGCTTATTGTCTCTTTTTGACCACTGTTGAGTTGAAAGTGCGAGATAAATGTTGTAGCACTTGTTGACATTTCAGCTTAATTTATTTTCACTGAGGCGTTTTAATCTGCCAGCGTTTTTCAATAATTTATCTTATCTACCCTGCCGTGGTAATTAAATCTTCACCAGTCTTTACGCGGTGTCTAGCTCGGCCTGTGCAATTCGATTGAAGGTAGCGTTAGCACGAAACGTGACCGACGGTCAAAAGATCAATACGGTACCCTGCCTAATTACGTCGTTGTATACATACGGTAGCAAGCTGCCAGCCTCAGCAACCGGCAACCAAGAATAATCGTCGTGCACCAAGCTGCTAGAAAACAGCAGCGAACAACAGCTCAAGCTGAGCCGGATGATCGATGGAGGGCTGTTGAAGGGTTGGCCTATACCGGGACAATTCAACGTGTCTGTCATAAACGCACTATAAATAGGTTTAAATGGTGAAATGGCAACGTTGCAGGTTATTGCACTATAAGCTCTAGCGTAGGCCTATTATTACCAAAAATCATTGCCTTTGCTATTATCATCATCACCATATATTCGTTTAATGTAAAGTTGACAGACGCAACTTTAACAACGCAAACACAAGATACATAATACGTTCAGGGTATGCAGACGAAGAAATGTCTCATAGTTGTCTGAAAGCTAAAAAGTAAAAACGACTTAACAAAACTTACTTTAAAAACTATAGCTACACACTGAGCAAGTGCGTGGATGCATGGTTAAAAACACTAACATTCAAACAAATCAAGTATCGTTTTATATACAACTTTATTCGTCAGAACACTGACAGCACAAAAGAAAATACAAGATAATAGAAAAAATAAACAACTTAACTAAAAAAAATGTGTCCGTTTTGTGTGCCGAAAATTCGCGAGAAAAGAAATTATGAAATGTTTATGGAAAGTTTTACGTGTAAGCGTATCTGTCTGTTTGTGTGTTCGTCTCTTCAATAAATCACTCGAAAAGTTATGAATGAAGGTTTCATGAAGTTTGTTTTGGAAATGGTGGGGGTGGGGCAAGGCAAATGCAGCCTTCTCATGCACAGGTTGGTGCGCATTAGAAGGCCGCAGTTCATCGGCCACCTGGCTAAAAGGTCATAAATATGAGGAACACTAACACAGGGTCGTGGTAGCTGCAATGCAACTAGATCTATACACAGAGTAGCTTAAAATAAAATACCTCAGCAGACAATATCTAATTTTCCTCAATCAGTTGCCCGATTTTTAAAAAAAGTTTTGAAGTTGCTTAATCTTGCCGCTATACTTTCAGTCGAACAGTATGCAACACACCCACCGCACCTTACTTATGCAAACACACTACCGCGTGAAGACGATGAGAAAAAATTCGCTATTTTTATATGGAGATTTTTTCCTCTGCCCGTAAAATTTGTGCCACCCTGTATATAACCCAACATTATCTATACGTTTATGTATTTTATTTGTTACAGCAACTGTTTTGAGCTGTAACTGTTCTCTGAGCGGTAGCTAGCTGCGCATCTTCTTTTTTACCATTAGCCTGTGTATAGGCTACAGTCGAACTGTTTCTATCTGTTGCTTTGTATCGTCTCGGTGACTCTATGCCATTCGGTAGACGGCAACACTGTGCGTTCCGCTTCGTCGTTCTTGCGTTTTACGCACAAAGCTTTCAGCCGACGCATGCGCTACCCAGTATGATTCATTGTTGTAAAAGGCCAAAATACGACTTCTGAATTTCACAAGGTAGTGTAACGACAGTATAAAGTTAGATGGGCAAAACTAGAGCCATTTAATGATTTATGTCAAGTTTCTTTTTTGATGTTGCATTCCAATATTAAAATCGGCCAATGTTTTACGGAGCTATTCAAAAAATAAAAATTAACGTGGTTTTAATTGGTTTTTCTAGTACACGGTGTGCACTGTCCCCACAAGAAGCCACTTTTATTTTTTTATTTTTAATGATCACCACGTCGGTGCGTGAACACTATGCAGGAAAAGAATTTTGATAAAAAGATGGGCGATTCGCAATCATTATCGACTCAATGTACACCTCACACACGCTAAGGATGCTGTTTCTCACGGTTTTTGTGTTTAACAATTTTTTTCGGTCATCATGAAACTTTGTCGGTTTGTCTGGGTTAGCCAACAATGTTCAACAACTAGCTTTGGGCAATAACGATAGCTTATAAGCTTATAACTACAGATGGCGCACACAACATAACCTGATTACTCTGAAACTTGCTATGTACTAAACGTTTAACCTAAAACCGTTCTGCATGTAAGTCAAGAATTAAATACAAAACGCATTGTTCAAGTACATTAAATAAATTTTACGTATACCGTAGCACTGTTTCTAGCAGTTTGTAGGCTACTCGTATGTAGGCCTACAACTTAACTCATCACTGACTCAGATAAACACAATGATATGCGCAATAAACAGTTCAATAAATGGCAAATACTCGGTTGTCTGTAGCACATAATAAATCCGAAAATTGACGACTATAGTGCTTATGAAATTTTAAAATGTGTTTTAAAGTTCGCAAAAATTCAAGAAATTACAAAGTTTGAAAAAATCGAGATTTACATTTAGTCCAAATAATAGGGCCCTTACACACAAACCATCTCAGCAATGTTCTTATAGTTACGTACCTAATACAATACTTTACAAAAGTTTGCAAAATTTCACAATCTTTCAGACTCGGTATTATTTACATATCCATTATCCACTGTGTCATAGATCGCCAAATGATAATGAAAATAGAAAGAAACCTATTCATAATTGAATTTCTCTCAGTATTTACATCACTGAACTTTACGTTAATCACAATAAAGTTTACAGAGTTCAAACGTCACAACTGTGATTCGCACCACTGGCAGTTCGACTCTAACAAAATACAAAAAATAAATCTAATGGCGAAGGTTATTCACGAATCAGTAAGTAAATTAGCAACTTGTGTGTGTCCGGCAGTCGTTACTCTAGAGTTGTATTCTGAAGTCTTCCTCATCGTTGCTGCTGCGTCCATCACACAAAGCCTGCATGTTCTGTCCTGCGTCGACAACAATTACAACTCACCTTTTTAAAATAGGCTATCATAATTAGGCGTGTTGATACAAAGCAACAAAAATAAACTGAAATAAGATGAACTTTATTGGCAGCCAGTATCACCGTCAGTGCAATTCAAATGAACTGAACTAAAATTTAAGTTCAGTTCAGTTCAGTTCAACTCACTTCTGTCGCTTTTGCGGAAAAACAGGCGAAACCTTAAAACAAGTGCTTCATCACAAAAATAATCTGTAAAAAATTAATACCCAAATTTGATCAACTTTCTCTGAAGCCTTGTCGTAAAGTGCGTTTTCAAACTCAATATGTTTCAAAGTCGACCGCGGTTGGGGCATTGCTGCAGATCCCACTAAATACCTTACAACGCTTTAGCTGCTCCCTAGACCTTTTAGCTAGATTTACGGAAAAGTGTCTAAAAACCAAGAAAAAAAGTTAAAAAAAAACAAAAAGGCGCTTGTGCATGAGAGTGCATATCTCCGCTAAGTGAAGCAATTTAAACATTGCGACAATGACTACTAACTACTACGCAAAGATCTTGAAGATTATCTTTTGTACAATCAAAGTTATAGCAAATTTCGTCTTAAATTTCGTTGCCATTGCAACAAGATTATGTTTGTACAAACACAGAGTCTGTCCATTATGTCTCTGTAAAGTAAAGTAGGCCTTTAAATAACTTCAATTTTCAATCAATGAGCATTAAGCATGATTAGTAGTGTTTTCAATGTCTTGTAGTTCAGACTGCTTTCCTATGGGTGACCCATTGTTACCATGCGTTTATCTTGCACCATTATGGAGATATGGCGCATTATGAGTCATCATGTACACAGAACGACGGAACGACGGAACTCCGGACGAACAGAAAGAGAAATCTCTTAATTTTTACCAATGTTCATTATGTTCACCTTGGCGGAGATAAAAAATGAAGACATCAAAAAATGGTGCGAAATAAAGAAATGTGTTCCTATGGCTAAAGGGCATAGACGAGTGAAGACTCCTACTTGAAAGATTTTCTGCATTTTATAGCCAAATCTTGTGCACAATTATATAATTTACTTTGGTGTGGCTTTGCATCCGATTGTTTATATTAACTGACTGCCTCAGTGTGTTCACATCATCGGCACACAGATCTGCGGCACAAAAGTGACAATAAATACCTGTATTTTTTTCTGTTTGAACCTAAATTATACCGTAGGCCTACAATTAGCGTTAGAGTTCGGTACGCCGTATATAAGGTATATATCGAGTAACCAATGCGCGTTATACTTACTGATAAAATAGCGCATTGCCTTGGACGCTGATGACGACTGTGATGACAAGTGCAGCTGGGGTGACATTACGCGCGGCTTCTCCAGCGGCCTGTGACAAGCCAACAGCTTAGTTTCAACAATACGTCTGTAGACAACATAGGAACAATAGATAACATACCGATGGAGTTGAAATTAACTTAGGCGGGGGGAATATGAACATGCGGGTAATATGAACATGATTTTTCTATTTATGATATTTATTTAGTCCTTCTGTGTATATTGTATTTAAGCTTGTGACGCACTGAAGACGTCGTGTTTGGTGTGCTGCACACATAAAAAAATAAAACTTTTACAGACAACTGTTTTATATCATGGTCAACCTTCTGCAGTCTTGTTTTTGTGAACTTTCTTATCAATTCTACGTTTGCATTTGACGTTGTTAATTTTACACTACGTCACGAATGGCACTCTATCTTGATTGATACAGCCTACTAATCTTTCTTTTGTTACGCCACACAGCAAAAATGGCGACAATCAACGCTGCATTATCAGCCTAGCAGCAAATTTGTTAAGTAGGCCTTACTACTAGCGTCGGAAATATGAACATGACATTGAAAGTATGGTAGTGGAGTAATATGAACAGTAGTATTAACAGTTGCGAGTAATATGAACAGGTAGCTGTTTTGGCGATACTAACACGTTTATACATTTAGGCTTTTTTGTAAATTTTTTTTAGCTCATTACATTCTCGTGATTTATGCTTAAGGTAATATGAACAGTTCTATTTTAACGGCTTTAAAGTAATATGAACGCACCCTGTTCATATTACCCACACGTGTGTTCATATTACCCTCCATGCCGGGAATATGAGCACTTTCATGCTTATTTTTAAACACTTATTTTTTCAGATTTTAACACATTTTAGTACTTTTCTAGTCGTCAGCAATAAACCTTTCAAAAACCTATCATCCAGGATCTATTGCCATGCTATACCGCTATGTATTACTACAATAATCATTAACTTGCTTAAGGTGTTCATATTCCCCCCTTTACCCCTGCATTACATGTAGGCTCACTGAAACTTACTCTAGTCTATAGTCTACACTGGTCTACACGTCTTTGTACAGCAAACCAGTGCACCGGTGTCACGCATGCTACTGTCGTGTAAGACGAAAGTCAAAGAAACTTAAGAAAGGCAGTAAATTTTAACTACAACACATGTCGGCTCAGTACGTGCGCAGTCCGCTTAGAACCACGCAGCTCTGACCCTTGCAGTAATTTTTACGCGCGACAGCAAAATGCTCTGCGCGTCTTAGCTATGGCCTGAGCATCTGTCCGTCCGTCCGTCACACTGCTGTACTGTATCAAAACGGTGCAAGCTAGGATCACGAAATTTTTACTGTGGGCTGCTCCAAAAACTAGTTTTTTTCAACTTTTTTGTGATGAAACTTCATGCCGCTGAGTAAAGGGGTTACCCTTGAACGAGAGCGTCAAAGAGGGGTACCCTCTAAGACGTTCGTATTTTACCGCTATTGGCTCGTCTAGCGTGAAAACCATTGCAGATAGACACAAACTTGCTGCTTATTATAACAAGCACTAGCGACGTTTTGGATTTTTGATGCTTTTTCGAGCTTAGCGTCTTTACGCGGAGTCTCTAACAGTATTATCCCTCATGACGTTGACAAAGAATACTTCAGATTTTATACTTATATACATAAATATATCAAATTTATAGACAGTCTTTTGCAAGGCATTGTTCGCAACATCCCAGCTCGGACATATGCTAACGTAATTAACACGTGTTACGGTATACATCGTCAAAGAAATTAGAAAGCGGAAAATAAACCGTACAGGTCGATTCCTCACGTTGCAATTTTCTCCTAAGTTAAAAGTCACGTGAAACAAATAGTATAGCACAAAATATCAGCGTCTCATGACCTTGATCTTGACTTTGGTTGAAGTCACATGGCATATCGTCGTGCATCACTCATCGGCCTCTACTTTTACACCAAATTTCATTTAAGTCGATCGGGAAAAACTTTTCGTGAACGTAGGCTTAGGGACGTACATATGGACGGATAGACGGACATCAAAACAAGCTTTCAGTCGTTGCCTAACAGCTGTTTTGTCCGAGATAATCCGTGCCATGAGGCCCACAACACAGGACTACTGGCACACTATCCTACATTCGCATGATTCCTCGCGGACTCTCGGTTGTAGGTCAAACTGGTGGCGTCAGATTAAACTGTGTGAGTGCGCATGCATGGTCCAGTATTTTGTGACTGCGCACAAAAAGTCGTGACCTATAAGTACGTAGCGAACTGCAAAAACAAGAAGTGATGACGTGCTAGTTCTTCCGTTCCGCGTTGTAAACCGCAGCGTTTTATCGCCCATCGAAGTCGTATCGCACTCGCGGAAGTATAACACGGCAACGTGAGAATTCAATGACTTATTGACGACGGCCCACGATGCGATGCGAACGCTCATTGTAGGCTCCTCCCTATAGAAGGCCTATTCGTTACGTTACGTACCGCTGGGCGCGCTTTTTGCTGCGGCAGTACAGGCAGGCACCGTAGATCAACGGGTTCACCATCGAGTTCGCCATCCCGAAGAAAAATATCCAGATGAAATATCGGTAGTCGACATGCGAAATGTCCATAAACGTGTAGACGATGAACGCCACCTGGTGAGAGAGAAAGCAACGACGAACTTATCTTACTGTCAAACCAACTAGGCCTATACAATAGATCTATCATCGATCCCAGTTACCTATTTTATTGCATTGTCAAAACACCGAAGCATTAATATGCGTTATTTAGTAAGCTGCCTAGCATGCAGTAGGCTAGCGAATAAGTCAAAAAGGCCAGTCCACCATATTCTCGGATCTTGTCTGTGTATTTTCGCCAATTATTGGGGGCCTATTTTTTTCAAAATAATTACACTGACACGATGAGCAAGAAATGTGGCATAGGCCTAAAGATATCGTTAAAGATCCCGTCACATTTTAAATGCGACAGTATCATATTGGCACCAACGAACCCAAAATGGCGAAAAAACGTGCAAAATGTTAAAATGGCTATTTTTACTACCACCTCTGCGTTTGTAACCCAACCGCATCCGTCTCCCGTTGCTCCATGTCCATGAATGACGTAAACTGCAAAAGCTCTTGCAAAAAGAACATGCCTTTTATCAGCGCAGCATGCAATACGGTTTTAATAAGCTATCAACACCGTATTGTATGATGCGTTGATAAAAAAATAATAACAGGCCTACACACAAAGTAAATTAAAGAGAAGGTGAACCAGTAGGACAAATGCATGCAGACCAGACTTGCGTTATGCGTGTTTGTGGTGGCGCATAAAACAGTGCAAGACACGCTATTTGCGTAACTTATATATCAAGCAACTGCATCTAGAAAAGAGAGCATGTTAAACACTTTAACACTGCAATCAGCGGTTGAAGCTAATCGACTCCAAAACTGTCCAACTGCTCCATCTATACTTTGAACACGTACGTTCCATTCTTTATGTGCTGTAGGCTCACATGAACAGCCAAATTCCACTGCCAAACAGCGGCCTCGTGGGTTTTCCAACAAACAGCAATTTTCGACAGAGGAGATGAAGCATATAGGTGCTCAACATTTCAACTTTTGCGTTTAAATCCCCCCCCCAAAAAAAATATATAAGGAATTTTTAGCGGAGAGTTTTGTAGGCCTACTTTTGAAAAACAGAATTCTGACAAAAAGTTTTTCGACAAGCTAAAATTTAGACGGGGTTAATCGTTTTCCCCTACAGCCTGCCACTGCCACCAAAACATAACTAACTTAGATCCTAGCTAGCCGCACCCCCTTAAACTCATATTATATGCGTACACCCGCAACAGTTGACTGACTTGATACGGAGTCCAACAGACGATGAACGCCAGCACAATGAGAGCGGTCATTCGCAGTGACTTGACTTTTGCTTTGTAGAAAAGTCGACTACGAATCCGAGCACCTTGCGTGAAGACCTCGTCGTCATTTCCGGCTGCAAACATTTACAACCGTAAACACCGCAGCCTGTCATAACTCAAAACTCACCCTGGTAAATGACAAAGTAAACAGTATGATCGTTGCAACGACTATTGCAACCGTGGTAAGGAGAGTTGCAGCCGGTGTTCACCAACACCCAGTAGCCTAAAAAAGATAGATGTAGGCCTACCGGTAGCGCAATAGTTGCTGCAAGTTTCTCTGCAACGGCAGCAACATCCGGTTTCAGCAGCTGTGATTGCAATATAATCAGTTAATCAATCAATCACTTACAAAAATGACTACATAAAACATAAAGAAAAAAAACTAAGATAATATCTTTAAAATGCCTGAATCTTAAGAAAACATAAGGACGTGATATACGACGTAGAACGCTTGCTGGAGCAGAAAATTCCGTTTAAAAACGCATGCAGTGCATCGACAAAAGCAGAACGCCATACCACAAAAAGTTGTAAGTCGTCTAAAAATTAGTTCGCTAGCTAAGGCAGCAACGAAAAAGACTGTATTAGTCACCGCAAGCAAGGGGCTATTGACAATTTGGCCTAATTCGCAGAACAAAAACTTCTGAGCCGACGTTTGAAAACGTCACAAAAGCAGGTGAATTTGAGAAATGACGTTTTAAAGCCGCATCCGAAGTGCGAGAGATCGGGAGCGAAAGCCTAATTAACGGTCTTCTCGTTAAGGATGCGGCTGACAGATCATCATTAGACGGTCCGTCGCTCTGGCCGCCGCTGCTGCTGCTGCTGCAACAATTGCACCGCACGTCACGTAGCTGTAATTACTTCCGAGCAAACTGTTTAGTTCTGACAGGTCAACAATTACCGAGGCGGAAGTCGCGCGACTTTCTGGCGATGGTGACGAAGATGAGCAGGTAAGCTGTGAGCATTGTGACGAGCGGAGCGGCGTACATCAACAGCACTGACAGACAGCTGTACAGCTGTTCTTGCCACTGCTGCGTGTACGCGCCGAACGTCACGCACTGGTAGAACTCCTCCGCGAACGGTCCTCGGACCACGCGGAATATGTACAGCTGCAACACACCGCACCAGCCAAGGAAATATACTTCACAAAGTAGTGTAGAGACGCAGGCAAGGTGTGGTGGGATATTCAATAATCAGTTTTATGGCAAATTTTCCATAGACTGTGCAAGTGAAAGACTGTTGTAAAATGATTAATATTTGGCAAAGATAATTATAATCAAAAGTTTTAGCTTATTTGTACGTATAAATAAACAACGTCGAAATAAACAGTATAGGCCAGAAAACAAGGCCGCTTTCTTTTTACGCCTTGTAACTTCAGAAGTATTAATCAGATCAGCACCAAATTTGCAACTTTCTGTTTAGTTTTTGTGCAGTTTAGTTCATTTGCAAAAAAAATGGAACTTAATGTTGCAAAAAAAAACAAATACACGCTTTCCTGCACGGACAGGGAACATAGTTCTCCGTGTCAATGTCCATTCATTTTATTTAGATCGACGATATAAAAATAGATAACATAAAACAATTATTGTAAACAAATACGAACAGGACGCCAAAGCACTTCAGCGGCCCTCGCGTGTTTCAAGCAAATCTACACGACTCGTAACAATATTTTTGCAAATTAACAATGCCAAATAAACTAATAGCAGAACAGGCACTTCATCGACCTATATCAGCGACGCTAAGCCGCGGATTGTATTGAAGTGGAAATTCCGTCGGGCGCCAACAGAGAATAACAGCATTGCGAGCGCCGGACTGCTGCAAATCTGCGCAATATCGCCTTTATTATTCCACGAGCGAGCATCTCCGTGGAGTCTATAAACCGTGACCGTGTATTATGTATACGTATCATAATATGCTGCCCGCAAGCTATAGTAGTTTTCATTATGACATTATTACGTCTGACTTTACTTGGAATGACCGACAAATTTGTTTTTGTTAACAATTGCAAGAATCAATATGATATACCCGCGAGCATCCTATATGATTTTGTCAACAAGAACATTATCACAACCACAACAACAACCGAACCCCCAACCGACACGGTTTCCGGACTCGGCTGACAACGCGCATAGAGCACATTAGATGGGTGACGACCCACGAAAGCATTACTCATTTCTTGTTTTCCTACAACATTTGCAACCATAAAAGTATTTTGAGGATTTGGGCACACTGCAGAGATCAGCAAAACACCGCTGAATCTAATTTTAAAAATTATCCACTAATGATTGTTCATTTTTCTAAAACAAAGCCTATGTTTAAAAATTTCAATCGTACGCCGCTATTCTGATCACAGCAGCGTCTAAAAGCATCTACTCCCGACTACGAGAAGTATCACTTTGGTTTTAAAAGGGGGAGCGTAGCCAGTAATAAGGTGTTTACACGATCCAGCAAACGTCCAGCAAACTTCCAGCAAATGTATTCAAAATACACTTGCTAATTGCTAGACGTTTGCTGGATGTTTGCTGGAAGTTTGCTGGACGTCTACTGGAAGTTTGCTAAACGTTTGCTGGATCGTGTAAACATTATATAACTGGTCATTTTCAACATATGTAACAGTATCATCCATTATTGCTACGACCCTTTTGTTCCCATTGTCTGCCACTTAGACAGTATCGATGTTCGATTATTCGCAATATTGTGCTCAATATTGTTTACGTTTTTGTTGTATTGTGTCTGTTCCTTTTTGTGGACCCTATCCCGTATCATCAGTTTCTCATGAGCTTCGCTGTCTGAATTAAGTAGGGGCCTAAATGGATAGCCGTTTATTTAGAAAAAAAAGAAGGAAGATGCGTTGACAGCTAGTTTGCAGGCTACGATCGATATTCGTCACGTCACAGATGTTGCGACGCATACAGAGTGAAGTTTAGCTATGTCCCATTATCCCATACTGGCACTCCGCAGGGTCATGTCAGAGCCAAATTTAGACACATGGGGCCCTGACACTGCCATAAATACTAAACGTCTTTTTGTTTTAAGATGCGAATAGACTGACGAAACATATGTGTAGTCATCGATCCTTACATGTAAGTCTACTTATGGGTACTGGTAGTCTTGAGTTTTTGTCTCCTGCAAGCGAAACCACAATCTGGATAGTTTGTGTGCATCGTGGAAGGACAACGTGAGCCCAACACAGCTCATCAGTGCTTTGGAGAACAGAATGCAGCACTGACATTGCGCTATGGTCGCCAACGATGGCCCCGAAACCAGAGCATAAACGTAAACTTAAAGCAGTTTTTAATCGTGTTACTTTTGTTGTTTTTAACACTTTTAAACCAACCCGCAGTTGCGATTCTAGCACCAAAAATCTGGGGATTCTGTGCTCCACCCCGAACCCTGCAGGACAGGATGGCCTTTACTTCTACTAGTATAGGCTTATCACCGATAAAGCTTCACATTGGCCAGTGTGTTATGAACACGAAACTGAGGGTGTTGAGCTTAAGTATGGTGGTGCTGTATATATCATCTTCCAGATCCAGGCTAGAATCGCCGCTGACAACAAGGTCTTTCTTTGCGGCCCAGAGTGAGTGCCCAGGTCGCCCATTCCTGAATTCGGCACTAGTCCATGAGTTACGAAGCAGCGCGTGAGACAGTCGATAAATGACAGCGCACATAAAACCGTCACAGCCGTGCATCCTATGACCACCCGCGCGACAGAGAGCAGTCTCTCAGTGGAGACTTGAGTTGCCGGAAAAAGTCACAGCCGTGGAGATAAGCCAACCATTGGACGCTGATTTATAAATACACCGTGATCATTGACTTAACGCCTGATTGAGCAGGATTATTATCTGACCCCGCGGATTCTTCGTCGCAGGCTAATAACTTCGCTAAGCTCCCAAGCCTCCATTCTATCAGTTGCTTCTGTTGTTCCACTGCCGACTAGATTTTTCACATTAATCATTAGCCATCAGCCCAGTTAGCACGGATGGCTAGACCAGTAGGTTATAGTGTGACAATGTTACATTACAGCACAAACGCCTAATCTATTCATCGTGGTATTAGCGAATGAAAAATATTTATGTGACAAAAATTAAAGCGCAGGCCTACACGACACGTGTTTTCAATGATTGTATAAACGGAGTAAGTATATAAATAGTTTTGTTTCGTTTGTTGATTTTTATAGGCCCAACATTCAATTGTTTGAAAATTGTACATGTAAATCAAATGCAAGAGAATCAGTTTAGTTCAGTTCAGTTTATACTCTCTTCAGAACGAAATTTCTCAGAGGTCCGTTGCGTAAGCCTGGCTAAAAAGATTAGTTTTCAGCCGAGCTCTAAATTGTTCACGACTGATGGTCGTAGAGCGCAGATCCCCAGGCAGACTGTTCCAGATGAGTGGCGCTGCAACTCGAAAACTCCGTCGGCCGAGCAGAGTTCTTGTTCGGGGAACGAACATATTACCACGCCCAACCGAACGAAGATTGGAGCGACCTGAGACGTCAGACACCGGAACACAGACGTCCTTAAAGTACGCGGGACTTGTGCCATGGATAGAATCAAAGGCAGTAAGTGACATCTTAAACAGCATTCGCTGCGGCACTGGTAGCCAGTTGAGGACGTCGCGCATGGCCGGTGTGATGTGGTCGTACTTGTCAGCACCAACAACCAAGCGGGTAGCGGCATTCAGCACCATCTGCAGTCGACCTGTGAAGAAACGCCGTAGAAGACGGCGTTTCAGTAGTCAACTCTGCTTGATATAAATGCGGCTGCTAGGGTGCGCCGGGCATCAAGTGTCAGTGATCGTCGAACACTGCGGAGTTGCCGAAGCTGATAGAAGCAGCTAGGTTCGCACTGCATTCTCAGCGTGTGCATCCATTCCAAGTACACCGTCGAATATGACTCCCAGGTCACGTATTTTCTTCAGCGGCGTCAGGAACTGACCCTTGAGCTGCAGTGGACCAACCGCCACGTCAGCGACATTGACGACAAATTGATGACGACAATTCTGCTTTCGATCAAAAGTGAAGAGCGACAAAATAAACCAGCTAATACAGATCAAGGTACACTTAAAACAGCTCAGACAGAAAAGTAAGAAAAATGCTTAACGCGACTCTTGTTAACATCGTGAAATGCACATTTCGTCAGTCAAACATTCGAAAATTCGAGCTGTCCGGACATACAAATAGATGGAAGCGTGGGTGGATAAAGTCACTTCATGGGACTGGATAAAAGCCTGAAAACACAACACAGAAAGTAGACAGCAAATTTGAATGGAGAATTGGAGAAAGAAAACTCACAGTGCGGTCTATACTTTGGAGCGATAACAGCAAGCTGCAGTTATTACAACAGTACCCCGGTACTTACTGAATCACAGCTAAGTGATTGGCCGTAAACTTTTCAATCTATAGTAGGCTATGTACCATCGGTGCCCGAAAGATTCTTTGGGAGTCAAATCCCTAGCCAAAACACGCAATTGCACGCAGTCAAACCGTCAGTCCTACTCTGCCACCTGGCAAACGAGGAGCGAATCCGCTTTTTGTCAAATAACCTTGGTCCTTGTTAGAATATCGACCTGTTGGTTAAGCGTCTCCGAAAAGCTGTATTTGATGCAGTCTGGTAGTCTGTGTACAGGGTGCGGCAAAAAAGTAGCCCCTAAAGTTTTTTTGCCGTTTTCTCAGCAACCGCTTAGAATTTTAACATGGAATTTTACAGGTTCATTTACAGAAACGTTCTACATCTAACTGCTAAGTGAAGTATGATTTTGTTGAAAAACGACGAAATTATAGACTTCTGAACATAACCGCCTACCGATTTTTCAGCATTAAAAATGTTTAAGCTAAAAATGCTATTTAAGTTTCAAAAACCGGTTACCACGTTACTGCCGATGACGTCACAGTGACGCATTGACAAACAGTAATTTATTTTGTTTATAAATTATCACTAAATTGTCGTTCTTTTCAAGCAATCGCCGGCTGCCCACCGGATTCATCTTCCAGCAGGACAGCGCACCAGCACACATAGCGCGCAGCG
>Ga0209367_1003296_pt1 | contig 21915 bp, 11 predicted proteins | sample WorMetLIZISLAND2_FD_187412 | JGI IMG/M metagenome (GOLD analysis project Ga0209367, IMG submission 187412) | Marine gutless worms symbiont microbial communities from Max Planck institute for Marine Microbiology, Germany - Olavius geniculatus... ... | reverse complement strand
TTACGACGAAATGGATGGAGATAGACTAAGATTACCTGCGAACAGGAACTGCTATAGGCTTTCGCGCGTTTCGTGAGCTTTGCTCAAATTTCTTGTTTAGTAATTAGTATGTCTGTGTTTGCGATGATGGTAGTTCATAATCAGCAAGTCTGTGGCTTACGTGTTTGTTTGGAACATTTTATTTTTACAAGATAGTGTATCAACACGTTTAAGGTGAGGTGGGATTTTAAATGACAGCTTTGTTGCAAATTGTCTGCAAAGTCTGTCGGTAAAAGAATTTTTAAAGTCGGTCAACATTTGGCAAAGATATGCACAGTAACATAGTGGGAAGTCTTTTTTGGGACACATTGTAGTAAAAAGAGCTGGATATCTGTTATTCACAGAGGTGCAATGATGGACTACTCGTGAGCTCACGATGAGAAGATGTTAGCACAAGTCTACCAGTAGTTCTTGTTACTTAGGCCACTTTAGAAATTCCAGGTTGATTGATTGAACTGGATATAATCATTAGTATAATTAATCTTTTAATTAGTTAAATAATCTGGCTATTTGTTGCCATGTACAGAGCTACCGTAATGGACTATTTACGAGCTCATGATGAGAAGATGCTGGCACAGATGGGACTGGATGTAGGTGACCACAAGTCAGCACTCAACCCTTGGGCCAGCAATGATACCTGTTCTATGCACAGTTTGTAGTAGTATGTGTAGTAGTCGTTGTGGTAGTAGTAGTAGTAATAGTAGCAAAGATGGGACTGGATGTTAATGACCATAAGACTGCTCTGAACCCTTGTGTACGCAATGGTACCCATTCTACAGGGTGCGGCATAAAAAAGTAGCCCCCTATAGTTTTTTATGTTTTCTCAGCAACCGTTTAGAATTTTAGTGTGAAATTTTACAGTTTTATTTAGTGAAACCTTCTACATCTAATTGCCAAGTAAAATATGACTCTGTTGAACAAGAAATTTGAGCTAATGCAGATAACACATTTTAGTTGAATTGATTGGTGCAGGTTGCAGAGGCCAACCTTCTCCATTCAACTGTAATGTGTTATTTGTATGATATTGTATGTGCACTGAATATTAAATTTGTTATTCAATGAATCAAATCTGTGTTCTATTATTAGCCGAAACGTATGGTTGAAAATACAAATTTCGGACATGATTTGACGATACCAGTAGCAATTTGGTAGTGCTGTCACGTAAACAGAATGCTTCAATCCCCTAAATATTGTTTGAAACATGTTTTAGCCCAAAAAAACTCCATATGCACAAGTTATTTTGTTCCAATCATTCAAGAAATGACTGCGATATGATCAGTATGGCTTCACGCCCATGGGCAAACACTGAGTGCCCCATGCACAAAATCTTTATAGATTTTGTGCATGGGGCACTCAGTGAGAACCCAAATTTTTATTGAAGCCTAAGATCTATACTCGCATATAAAAATGAGAAATGCTCTGGGCATAAAAATGCATACAACTCCTACACCTACCCATCCCCTAGAGTAATTAGTTAACTGTGTTGTTTCAACAATGTTATTGCATTGGTGTAGTAGTTTAAACATTTTTAATGCTGAAAAATCGGTAGGCGGTCAGTAAAATTTTAAATTAAAATTCCAAACGGTTGCTGAGAAACCAGCGAAAAACTTTTGGGGACTACTTTTTTTGCCGCACTCTGTATACATGGTGTGTAGTAGTAGTAGTAGTAGCACAGATGGGGCTGGACTTAAAAAACCGGAAGTCACCACTGAACCCTTAGGCTGACAATCCTGCACATTTTGTGCATGGTTTGTACATAGCTGATAGTTGTAAGATGGTAAAATGAGTACTAGCGGTGGTCACACCCATCGCTAGGGAAGAAACGGCGAGTTCTGCGCAACAGTAGCCCCAGTGGCCAGGACTGCTAGTATACTGACCCAGTCGGTTAAAGGCGCTGGCTGTTAACTTGAGCCGGCCATCTGGCCAACCTGGGCTGTATGCTAGCTTAATTGGGCATAGTACTGCGGTGGGTGACTGCCTGCGGGCAGGTGTGCCATCGCGCCGGCTTCGCCCTCGCCGGCTCAAAGCACTGTAAAGGGGATGAGCTCCCATGCAACGGACCTCAGTCTATGCGGAATCTTCTTTTTCTTCTTCTTCTGATAGCTGTAGTACTTGTACCAGTAGTAGTAGTAGCAGCAGCAGCAGCTGATATGCATGCTATGCATGATTCGTACACAATCTGGAAAATCACGCCACATCATGGAATTGTAGCAGTTAAAACTTCCAGACCGGAAGAATCCTGGAATAAGGCTATGGTACTCGAAGGTTCTGGAAAAGATATTCTGGAGCCCTGGATTGTTACAAGGTTTTGGGACACAGTGTAGAGTAAAATGAGCTAGCAGTTGCTTGCTGTGTTTAGTTGGTTAGCTAACAAAAAGTACAACTGTTGTTGTCCATTCTGTGTGTTTAAGAGCTTTAAGCCAGTGTCGTACAATTGGATTTTGTCGTCTGATTGTATTGCTGAGTCAAACCACATTTGGAAATAGAAAACACTATTCTTGTATTGGAAAATTGTGGTATTTTGCTTTTAGAAAGTCCTAGAACAGAGTGCTGGCAACTATGCACAAATGTTTTTTAATAATAGAGTCAGCAGTGATCAAGGGGCATAGGGCAGCTGTTTTGGTATGGACAATACTGGTGCCATTTACTAATTTTATTAGTTTACTAACTTGCACCAAATATTTAAAGGTATTATTAGCACCCTTGATCCTTTTAGTGATGGATTATAATGATTGTAATGGATTAATTGTTGCAGGCTTAGGAGCAGCGTCACAACCTCCTGTGCCTATTATGAAGACAAAAAGTGCCGCAGTTGTGACGACAAATACAGGACATCGCGGTGGTGGTGCGGGGCAAATACTCATCTACTTGCTGCGACTACGACAGTGTTGTAGTCACCTCAGCATACTGCGAGATGTCAGTGTAATACTACCACATGTACTTCTCCTCCTGCTGCTGCTGGCACATAATAGCAGACTGAGTATTCACATTTACTACAGTCAATATCAAACAGTTCAATTCTTAAACTGTGCTTAAAAGTGCTGAGAAGTTTGGTGGATCTACAGTTATATGACAGTGAGTTCCAGTCAGAATGCTTTTGCTGACAACACTAGCGCTATCCAAGGGAATTGTGTTACATGGTTTGCCTGTCCATCCATTTGTTTGTCCCTTACGGGCTTCTGAATGTAAAACAGAAAAAAGAACTAGTGAAATTGATTGAAATTGCTGCAAACGCTCCCCAGGGGAAGAGCAACCAACGTATCAATTTTGAGGTAAAAATTCAGTGTTAGGGTTGCATAGTGTGGTGTGTAGCTAGATGGACGTCCACATAATATGTCAGCACCAAGCCGACGTCTCTTAGCTGGTTTATGCTGCTGTTTTGGTCATGGTTCTATCATCTAGGCAGTGGACACGGATACTCTGCACTCTGAGGGTCTTGATCTTGCCCTTGTACATCAAATGAAGAACCTCACTGTTGTTGTAATCGTAGTAGTAGTAGTTGTTGTTGTTGTTGTTATTGTGATTGTAGTTGTAGCTGTTGTGTAGCAGTTGTGTCTTGTAGGCAGTTGACATGGGTGCTCTAAACACTTGAGGGTCGTGATCTTGATCTCGTATATCAAATAAAAGACCTCACTGTAGCTGTAGTAGTTGTTGTAATAGTAGTAGTAGTAGTCATTGTTGTAGTAGTATTTGTAGTTGTGTCTTGTAGGCAGTTGACGTGGACGCTTTACACACCGAAGGTCTTGATCTTGATCTCGTAGATCAAATGAAGGACCTCTCCGTTGTTGCTGATGATGATAGTGAACGTAAAGCCAACGTACTCGCTGCATTTGATCGCTCTGCACCAAGCACCAAGGTCTGTTGGCTCTGTTGCTGCTGTTGTTGTTGTATTTTTTGTTGCAGCTGTTGTTGTTTGGCTGAATCATATGCTGGAATCACTAGTATCACAGTGTAGCACGGTAATGCGTAACACTGTTGTAAGGGCGACTATCAAAGTCAATGGGAAACCCCAAATTTTGGGCACCCGTAGCCCTCAAACCCCTGAATCAATTGACTTAAAATTTGACTTGAATGATTACGTTGGCGGTCTGACCCTACGTGCCAAAAATGGTACAAATCGGCCCAGTGGGGTTGGCGGGGCAAAGGTGTGAAATATAATGTTCAATTGGGTTATTTTTTTCTTTTTTACTTTTCTTGCCAAGCTCTGGAGAACACATTTTTGGGAGTATCGCCGCATTCTTTGCACTGGATGACGTGTTTCAGTGGGGATTGATTTTCTGGGGGGTCTCAACATTTATCTTTCATATTTTCCCCCTTAAATCCCCCAAAAACCGAAAATTTTAGGCTTATGTTCGGACTGAAAGTTACAACTCATAATGCTTAACAATGGAGATGCTCATCTACAAACTACCCTTAATCGTCATCATAGCCTCACTAAAGTGGCATAATGAATAGGCGATGTGCCCTCAGGAATTCCAAATATGCGGTTATTTTGGACTCCCTGCCTACAGGTCACGTGACACGGCGCATGCGCAGTGAACTTTTGGCCTTTAACATGGGCAAATGCAAGTTTGAGGCTTTATATCTCCCTAACGGTGAAAGATAGATGCATGGTCACATGGTTTGTACTATTATTACAACAACTACTACAGCTACAGTGAGGTCTTTTATTTGATATACGAGATCAAGATCACGACCCTCAAGTGTGTAGAGCACCCATGTCAACTGCCTACAAGACACAACTGCTACACAACAGCTATAACTACAATCACAACGACAACTACTTAGATCAAACTTTTGAAATCACTTTACTTTTTATGCGTGAAGGCAGCTACTGCTTTCAGCGCTTCTTAGCCATCGCAATTCTGTCCGTCCATCTGTCTGTCTGTCCGTCTGTCTATCACACGGGTGGAGCAACACTTGGCGGACGATCATTTCGACCAAGCGGCAATGGTTGTCGAAATAAACATTTTAAATGAAAAATTGTATTTTGATGAGATTAGATAAATTATCGGATACAAGCATGCTGTTTGGGTCGCGAGCCAATACTTCGGTGTCTGTGTGGTGAAGTAATTGCTATGCATAACAGATTACAGAGCTGGTCTCGATGCTGAAAGAAATTCGTAGTCAGTCATCAAAAACTGCACCTGAAAAGAGGTTACATACTAACTAGAGCTGTCAAAGCGTTAATTTTTGTTAACTCATTAACACACTGCATTAATTTTTTTAATGCATTAATTAACACGTTATTAACGCACCCAGGCCTTTCGAAAGGGAGTGTAGGGGGAGTTATCCTAGGCCCCCGTGACGTTTGGAGGGCCCGCCTGTAAAATGTACAAAAGTTAGAAAGTAAATAGAAACACCTTTTACACAATAACTGACGTCACCGCTAGCATAGAAATCTATTAGCCTGTCATCTAAATAATATTTATTTACAGTAGTGATGGATTGTCAACTACAGTTTAGTTACTTGAATTCATTCGATTGTCAATTAACTGCAGTTTAACAGAGTATCGGAACTTTTGCTTCACAAAATTTTGTGAATTAAATAAATTCATGCATGTGCATTAATTTTTTTAACGCATTTTAATTTTTTTAATGCACATTAATTTATTAACACTTTAGCATGTTAATTAACGCGTTAATTTGACAGCTCTAATACTAACTCTATATTTATGTGCATTGTGTGCATTTGGTATTCTAAGAAGGCTCAACCTGGTGGGTTTTTATTGGTTTTGGGGGTTTCTAGAAAGACTCAACTTAAAGCTTAGCTTAAAAATCTTTTGGTTGATTAATCCAAGTTTTAATTGCTTCCCAGAGCATTGAATATCCGCAAGTTTGCAAAAACTGTAAACTAATATCTCATTATTAGTGGAACAAGAAATTAAAATTCAGTTGATCTGGGGTGGGTTTCTGCAGTCTTTAGCGTGGGGTTAGCCACCGGTTTTTAGGGTAACTGCCATGGTGTCTCAATCCTAATTTAACATATTCGGTGGTCTGCCTGTTGCCTGGTGGACAGACAGAAAAGAGCATTAGGTTTATGTGTTTAAATTATTACTTACTAACCGCTTATTTCCTCAAGACATGTGATGCTATGTCAGTCTGTTTTGGTTAATTATTTGATTGATTTTGTTGGTTGATGGCCTGTTACGGCTAAGGCCCGGTTAAGGCCTATGATTTACTAGCTACAGCAAGCAGGAAATAAAATACTTCACTGATTGAAATAATGAAACAAATTATTTTCACTGATTATGATAGCGTGAACTCTCCACATTTGGTTTTTATTTTATTCATTTTTTTTCATTCATTAATTAGTATGTCCATTATTTCGGTTTTGTTCATTGACTAATTGATTTATTCATTTATTTATATAACTCACTCACTCATTTATCACCCGTTTCACTCATTTATGCACTCGTTCATTATTTTAATTCATTCATTGATGGATTTATTTGTTTTTTGACATATTGATTGACTAATTGACTGACTGTCACACTGTGGTGATATCTCATTGTGTGTCAATGCTGGCAGCAACTGACCTGAGAAGGGTTCAAGACATACACAAGTCAATACAGTATTTATTTATTATTTCCGCCAATGGAATAAAGTGAATTGGAGGAGATTGTGAGATTGGTCGATCTGTCCGTGTGTGTGTGTCTGTCTGTCTGTCTGTGTACACGAATTGGCTGAGATATGCACTCTAACGAGCGCCTTCTAGTTTATTTGTCTATTTATTTATCTGTCTATTTATTGTCTGTCACACAGTGTGGTGGTGTCTCAATGGGTGTCAATGCTGGACGTGGTAAATCACCATCTGACCAGGGAAGGATTCAAGACGTGTACTATACGTGGAGATGTTTCCGTCAAACAACGATCACAGACTGTCGACAACTTTAACAGTGACCCACGTGGACCAACTGTAAGCGACTACTTAACACTACTACTGCTGCTACTACTACTACACTGTGTTTCAAAATTAGCAATAACCTTTCCTGCAAGGCTGCTGATCTGTTATCTGCATTTTATCTGACATTTCGTGTGACATTTGTACAGGATTGTATTGTTGTTGTTATTATTGTTGTTGTTATTGTTGCTATCGGTATGCATTGGACAGAGTATAAAATCACCTGAGTGTCCGTGCGTCTGATTTTTTCTACCGGTCTAAACAGCTCACTGATTATATTTATACGGACATATACTGTAAACTATCGAAATGCATTGGACAGACTTCGTGTTCATATGAATGTTATCTTGTTTGTATAGATGCAATCCAGTCCATTTTATTTTTTTCACAGTGAAGACTCAGGCTTTATTTCTCCCACAATTTGGCCGCCAAACAGCCGGGCAGACTTCAATCCAATGGTCTACAAAGTGTGGTCAGAAGTGCAAAGGCCGGTTAAAAACATCGACGAACTTGCATTCACGTATCCTCAAAGACGAACTGGACCAACCCAACACAGAGAGCAGTCAGGGGCAGTTATGCACATGTCTGTGTCTGAGTGTGTTAAGGCAAAAGGCCGATATTTTGAAAATAAACTGAGCCAATAGTTCAAAGTGTTGATTTCGCTTATAACAGCATTGTCTACCAGACATTTCTGCTAAATGTGATCAATTTTTGTTTATTCATTAAAATGCTATACATGACAAAAACCAAGGGATCCGGTAATTATGTCCCATCATCACACTGACACTGCATGTCGAAAATCAAACTAAACTGGAATGAACTGAACTGCTAGTTTTTTTTAGCCTTGTCTGCACAGTGCAGCTGAACTGCATTTCAGTTTGGGTGCTTAGAGCATTCTTTAAACACAACTGAACTGAAATGAGATTTTAGTTTAGTTTATTTCTATCACTTTGTAATGTACATGCCTTAAGAGTCGATGGAGTTGATCTGTATATTTGTGCATGTCTGTCTGTCTGTTCTTAGGTAATGCTGGTATCACTAAGAGCCGGTGGGGTCGGTCTAAATCTTGTTGGAGGCAATCATCTGTTTCTCATTGATATGCACTGGTCAGTAGATTTGTTTTTGATTTTTATGATTAGAGCTTAATTTCAAGTCTGTAGTCATGTTATTGCGAGAGATCTTTTGATATATTTGATATTACTTACTTCTTTTTAGACATTGTATGTTATTGGTGTAGTAGTGCAGAAAGTTTCAAGAAAATGTAGTGTGCCTAAAGCAACTTTTTGCAGATGCTGGGTTGAGTATTTTAAGTTGTTTTGAAAAAATGGCTGCTGCAGTACAGTGAAAGTTTTCACATTAGCAAAAGGGACAGCTGGTAATTGCACCCCATAAAATTTAGCTTGTCAGAAAATGTTTTTGTCAGTTTTTTTCCAAAGTGCAAAATTTTGGGACTGAAAGTTTTCTATTTGGGCAGAATTTGGGGGGTAGGGCAAAATTGAAATTTTTAGCACCCAAAAATCTTCTGTGGGACATTTGTAGCTGTTTGTTGGAAAACTGCAAGTTTCTCCTCCCTACTTTTTAACCATTGATGCCGCTAGTACTGGTATAAAACTCCCCTGTAACTGATTAAATAAAACTGTGTGTGACTGTATAAACTATTCTCTAGTTACAAAAGTGTTTAGTTTACGACCGATTCTTTTGTAATAACCACTATTACATAATAAAAGTTATAAAATCGGTGTCTGGTGAATTCCGAAACAATAACATCACTAGTTGTAATTGATATTTTTTCTGTGCACACGTGTAGGAATCCGGCACTGGAGCAGCAGGCCTGTGATCGAGTGTACAGGGTGGGACAGAAACGCAACGTTTTCATACACAGGTTTCACGATGATTATTTCATTATCAGTCTTTTAGCCTCTGCTGTAACAAATGACACTGTAGTCGGTCACTTGAATTTTTGATATCAGATATTTCAATAACAGATGAAATTTGTTAATGTGGGATAGAACCCTCTTTAGGTCCCATGGGTCACTAGTGGCAACACGTATCCGCTCTTGTGGCAACAAATTTTGTGTATTTTTGTCACAAAAGTGTCAAAGGGGTTGGTCGCCATGGGAGAGTGTCAGCTCACAAACTCCTGAAAATGATAATGATTTTTTTTAGTATAAATCGCTGACAACTGTATGAAACAAACTGATTTTTTTATTATAGGGCATTAGCATGGCTTTCTTTGTAACAAAAGCCAAATTCTCAAATGCAGCAGATGCACCGTTTTCTACGCTTAGCTGAGCTTCTTGCTTCATTCTAACTCAAAGTCTTCAACTACCAACTCCTGCTGTATAAATGTCACTACCGTGGCTGGTGCCAGATTTCTCAGATTTACGAGAGATTTGGGTGTGGAACCCCTCAACCAAAAATTGGCACATGCCTACTTATGATTTAACAAGGGCAGCAGCGATCGGCAATTGTGCATCATTACTTTGGTCAGTTTCCTGTGTCATCCAGCAGGCAAGCACCAGGCAGGTCTAGAAACATAATCTTATTTTCACGAAAATAATTTATTAGCATTTGCAGCTATAATGTATGCAGCGCGAACACTTTTGTCCGTGTTACGTGTGTTGGTGTTAGATTTGTATGCAAAGATACAGTCGAGGAGAAGATTCTTGCGCTGCAGAAACGAAAGACTGCGCTGGCAACCAACGTGCTCTCTGGGTTTGTCTCTATTAGTGACGATTACTCTCATTCTGCATCCGTTCTAGTAGGATGCAGTATGTGTCTAGCCTAACCATTATTCCGTCTGTCCTATACTGGCTTCTAACTCGAAAACAAACAGGCGCAGATGAAAAGCAACGTTCCCCAGGGCAGCAGTAACTGGTATGTCATATTTCAGCTCTCGAGGTCAAAGTCAAGGTCAAGGTCATTGGACATTGGTAACCTCCAGAAAAAAGGCATCTCATGTTATCACGGTTTGAAGTAGTTTATCAAACCATGTAAATCATAGCTATAGCATGCCTTAGCTGTAAAAGTGGACTTTGAACTTAAAACAAGCAGGTGGTTTATGGACGATTGCATAATGTTGTTATTAGCGCACATTTCGTCAGTCTGTGGCTCTTGCTGATGTCTTTGCGGCTGCATCTAGAATGTTGTGTTAGGAAGTTGTCTCTGCAATGCTGAATGTGACTGTAAACCTTTCAAGCCATCTCGGTGCCATTCTGAATCCCATTGGAGAGCTTCCATTGCTTCTGTTACTTTCAGTTTCTCTCGTTTAAACTGCATTTAAAGCATTTGAAGTTCTTTTTAGTTTATGTGCGAGATTAAACTTGCAGCTTGCTTGTCAGTTTTCAAGTGCAAATCATTCATCATATCATATCACAGCTGCTATATTGATTCCGTTGTATTTACTCAGTGGCAGCACTGTTCTCTGCAGAAGTTTCTGCTCTCTCATCACAGACTTGCTCATAACAACTGACTTACGATCGAAAGATCGAGTTTGGAGTGCTGGTTGGATCGCTTTCAAGTGGTCACTTCTTGGATTGGTGACTGTCTTAGACAGGTAAACCATCTCGGTATAACCAACACCAGCCTTCCATCCCTTCGGTGTAGGTAAACTGAGTACCGGCCTGTTTGGCTGAGGTTATGGCAGGGTGCATTCACTTTTGTCAGGTGGCAGGTAACACTGTGTGATCCCATATGGCAGGTGACGCTTCATAGCTCTGCGATAGTTTTCCCATAAAGAGAATCTTTATTGTATGTCAACTGTTTGTGTGATCTGTTGACAGGGCTGGCAGTGCTATGCAGAAGCTTTCTCTCAATGATCTTCGAATGCTGTTTGGACTTGAACACTCCGACTCATCACTCAAACCCGCAGGATTTTCCCTGCCATAGACTTGTTTCTTACCGTCCACGGTCATTTTACTGACCAGTGACCACCCTGTACTTTTTAATTTGTATGTATAATTTAGTATTTTTGTATTTTTTCTCCAATTTGCACGTGTTTGTTAATTTTTATGTACTCCATGCACGATTTCGTTCATTCAGCACGATCGAAGTCCCTAAGGCCGCTTTAAACCGCTGCAGTTTTGCACACTCCCTCACTGTCACTCAGCCACTGAATAAGAGATCTGGTTTGCACAAAGGTCAGGTGCAGTGATGTTTTGGCCAGCAGCATCGTCGGTAGAAAAAGGCTGACAACTCCAAATTTCCAAAAGGGGAGATATGGGTGTTTTCAATTTCAATTTTCCCCAGTTTTCTCCCAAATATGGGTACTTTTAGCACCAAGTGTTGCACTTTTGGAAGACAGAATTTGTGGGGCACTTGCCCCCCGACATCAATCGCCATTGGTTTTGGTTTTAGCCTATTACACTGCTTGTTGTTTTGCATTTTGCTTTTACTGTTTTAACAACACTAACTGTTTTAACTGTTTTTTAACGACAGTTGTTGTTAGTTGTTACGAATTCGGCAACTTAATCTTTGACGAATAGTTGTACTGTTGTAGTCCTATCATCTATGATCGTTTTACGAATGTCATTTTTTTCTGCACTGCGCTATGTACTGAATAAGTGATGCGGCTGTGCAGACACTCCAGTCTCACACAGTATGAATAGACCTGTAAGCGAGAGCGACAATACATACGAGCAAGTCGAAGTGAGCGAAATTTAAAACAGCACGATTTTTCACGCGCGACAGTATGTAATGCTTCACGCATCTTAGCTGTTGTTGAGGCGTCTGTCTTACTGTTTGTCGCTCTGTCTGTCTATCCATCGTACTCTGCGACTGTATCAAAACGGTGCAAGCTAGGATCACCAAATCTTCACTATCGGCTGCCACAAATTTGAATCGAGTTGTTTCAGGATCTCAAAAATGAACCGTGCAAGATGGGCCAAGGTTTACTGTTAATCAGTTATAAGTCCCATAAGTCTCTATGATCGACACCAAAATCAGCGACCTTGAACAACCTTGAAACCCAGAACAAGGAGTTTATCAGTGATTTTTGCATTTTATGCTGTGGAGAACATTTAAAAAGTGAACTGCTTCAAAATGACAGGAAATAGACAAAACAACATGCATCTAAAATTGTCAGCATTAATCGTAAATTTCAGCAGTTGAAGTTTCCACTTTTTGACCCCTGATGTTTAGGTAGACCTCATCACTTTTACCTTGGGGTATCACACACTTAAATTTAAAGGAATGCAACCAACTGTGGTATCGACTTCCATGTGATTTAATAAAGATCATAATCTCCTTTATCATTTAGGAAATTATGAAAGAACTACTCAGTATATACAGGGTGCAACAAAAAAGTAATCCTTGCAATTTCTCGCTGCAAGCGATTAAAGCAGCTGGTGAGTCGCTTACGGGTCTAAGTATGAAATCATAATCTCTGCCATTCACTCCATTCATTTGGCGAAGATAACGAAGACAAAGTAAATCATTTACACTGGAGCAGTTTGATATGTTTTTGATCGGTGCTGTCAATGGAATTATGTCTTACTAACCCTAACACTAAGGGATAAAAATCTGCAATAAACCAGGCAGCCGCTTTGCATTCGAAACTGCGGCCAAACGACGGCAGATATAGGTCTGGTTACTGTTGACAGCCTATAGGAACTTGTCACCATCGCCGACCCCTACCACGTATGCATTTAGCAACAATGCATGCATTACAGACAGATTACACATCGAACCCAACACTCGACTGAATGGTTGGCCAATAAAATACTTCAGAGTAATCAATTATTGGCTTACTTATAGTTACTGCACTACATTCTTACGGTTTGAAATTTTGCACAGTGAGTGATTGAGTGAGTAGGGTTTACCGGTAACATCCCGCCTGGCACAGTACAGGTCAATTCGGGGACAGCCTTTGCAGGCAAAATTGCACATACACATAATAACGGAACAAAAAGTTTAACCCTTATGAAACAGTTTGCGCAGGTCTGTCACTTTCACCGTTAAGCAGCGAGAATCTGGCAGTTGTAGTTTTGATACAAATTTTTGGCAAAACGCAGTAAAACCAATGGCTTACATAGTGTTTTGTTTGCTTTCAACTAACTGTGGCACTCAGACGTACTTCAACATGTGGGTAGCACACATAATAAATGATTAACAGCACATGGAAATTGCACAGACACTACTGTATACATTTATAGCATAGCACATCGTTTAAACAGAGCAGATTTTAAAGCCAGTATGATACAGATACTGCAACAGAATTACTATTAAACTGAACTGAAGAACCGTTATACACAACCAACCCAGACACAACATAACCTATGCTTCATAAAACATCACCATCACATCAATGGTTTAATTGATTTTGTTCACCTGGCCAATTTTACTCCATACTGTGAATTGTTACAGCAAATTTTTTCACATTACTGCCAAACCAAAAGCAACAAAACAATGGACTTAACAATAAAGACAACTATATTTAAACAACTCGTTTTCAGACAGGGTCAATGAAACGTTATTGAAAACTCAATACAATCTCTGCGTAATTGAAAACTGACTGCCATTTTTGCCTTCACTTATCACAAACTACAGCCCTTGCGGCCAAAAATATGAAAACTGGCTGACATCACTTTTCATGGTTGACATTGCCATGAGTCAGAAAACAAGACAAACCATTGTGAACATCCATAACTTCACCAAATATAGAACAAAATTTGAGTTTTTCAGCAACAAACTCGATAAAAACTTGCAATAAAAAGAACGATCATTATACAGGAATCCCCGAAGTTATCACAACACTGCATAATAAACAGAAACTTCACCAGATTCATAATAAACTGAGCTACAAGACTTATACCAATAATAAACAGCAGATAATACATGCCCAACCAGCAGACCGCATGAACCAATCAACATACGTCAGTGCGGACCACAGTTTTCCATGGGTAGTTTAATTTTGAGCCCAGCCTTGGAATTTGCCCAGTTTTGGAGTTTCTGCATATCTGTGGAATTGTGCAAAAATCAGCATCGGCTGGTGAACACTTAACCGCTTTCCAGTTTAAATCAAAGTTTGCAAAGCTTTTTGACAAAACTGCTTATCTTCTTAAATCTTCTTGACTACCTCAGCAATCAGCAAAACTTCACTGCAACACACAAAAATATTCCCATCCCATCACTGATGAGGTGTAGCGTAATCAGTCATCATAGAACATTTGAATGACGGACTTTTTCACATACTTCAAATGACTAGGGACCAACTTAATTCACGATTTCATGGCCATGACATTTTCCGTGAAATTGGCCTTCTTCCGTGAAAAACGCCGATTTACGTGAAATCCGTGATTTTTCGTGAATTTTAGCGCTTTTAGTTTAATTTATGACAATTCCAGAGTGTTATCAGCAGCTTTTGTACGAATGTTGCAGTTTGCTACGTGTCGCACTTCAGCACTAAGTAGTTGACATTGACTGTCTTGAGTCTTGACTTAGTGTAGTAAATATTCGTTGTTCTGAAATTTCTTTGTTTGCAATAGCGCAGCACCTCGAAATAACGTCTGTGGGGCCCGTGAATTTGCAAAACTCTTTCCGTGACTTTTCCATGAAATTTGACACATTTTAAAAATTCTGCTGTGAAATCATGCATTTTTTCCGTGAATTTGGTTGGTCCCTACAAATGACCATAAAAGTCCTCAATTTACTTGATAAATAGGACGCCACAGAATTGGGGAAAATTTGTTGTGGTGGGCCGCAAAAACTGAAAAACTAACCCATGGAATTTGGCAAAATTTGCCGAGGGAACTGTGATCCTAACACATCAGCCATACAATACTGAACTGTATCATTTGAATTATTAGTACATGTCAGCAACATTGAAGAAAGAGCAAATGGCACCAAAAGCCTTAAGCATGGTTTGACAATGATACTAACAATCTATCAACACAACAAAATGCGTTTAACCTGTTCTAACACGAGAACTGTTTTCTTGCAATTCAGTTCTACCACAATTGCATAAACATCGTTATAGCAGAAAATTTGCTAACCTGCAGTTTTCTAGTTTGTCAGACATATTTGCTTGCAAGACATCAGCATATGCAGCAACCAGTACAATGTGATATGCACACTGTGCAACTGCATAACTGATATGAGACAATTAAAAACACCATGGAGCATACATAATTAACGAAACCTCTTAGCAATTTTCCTATGGTCTTCTTAAGCACACAATAACAGGTTGTTGTGCAATTGCAACGGAGTTTGTGATACATAGGGCCTTATGCAGTGATGCTTCTGAGACTGTCCACAATGATGCAGAGGCTTTTAGGATAATATTTTCCAACGTCAGATACTTAGTTACATGTACCTTCTCGTAAATTATTCTCACAACTTCTTTGCAAACCAACATTTTTCCCTAAAGCCTGCTTTTTTCGCCAAGTCCAACTTGCATAGCTTCTGAAAATGAGGGCGAGCCTGAATTGGCAGTCAAAATCATCAGTTGCTGTGTAACACGAATACCATTGACATTTCATTCATGCAGCTGTACACAGACTATCTACCAGAGAACTGGTTCAGAAACATTTCATTACTACACTAGCTATAAGTGGATAATTTCTCCGAGCAAGTCATGTCATTACAGAAGTTCTATTGTTGACATAGCAGCACTGAGCTATGGAATGAATGACGCAAGCTGAGTCAAACATCAATCATTATAGTAGTAGGTAAGTAGCTATAGTAATAAGTCTGCTGAGACTGAAAGGTTTAAATCAGTTAATTACACATTTCATCAAACACACTAGATGAACCCTTGCAATGACAGCACCACAGACAGTGTTCTGATTATTCTTTGGATATGCCAAAGAAAGAGGTTTTGATGAAACTATAGAGGGAGTGAGTGGCACAAAGTCAGACCACTCAGACGTCGATGGCCATCAAGTTCTCGAGTTCTTGATCTTGAGTCCAGATCTGGAATTTGGATCTAACAAAATTTAATGAAATTTTCGGAAAACGGAGGAGCAAGTGTTTTCTGGTTATACTGTTGCTGGCTTACACATAGTCAACACTGAATGCTACTGCAAAGCTGCCTATGAGTAAGTTTTTAACCAATCAATTTCATAACCACTTGTAAACTGCAAGTCATATCACCGGAGGAAACTATGCTGTGCTGCTAACACTGTAATGACCAACTGCTTACTCAAGCTGTAGTCCTACTTCAGAGCAGACACTCGACAGGTCTACAGCAATAAAATCACCAGACAACATCAAACCTGCCACTGAAATGTCACAGTTGCCAGCAACAATAACCTTACTCACATGGGCTCATGTACATATGTGTCACTAGATATGCACAAGTCATAGCCTCTCACAAACAATGCACACCAGCTATGTACAGTACACAATTATAAACATTAGACATGCAAAAATGTCATCAAGTAATAAAAATGGCCAACACACAGAGGCAATGAACATCAAATCACATGACCAGGATACTAGTTCTTTAACCACCAATAATTAAAATCCTGCGTGCTCTCATGCATACAAATTTGATACAGCATTTGAAACAAATGCATTTAGTAAAGAAAACAGACCTCCTACTCCACTAGATTGTTTTAACCATCACCAACTTAACAGAAAAACAAATTAACTGATCTAAAGCTTGCCACCAAATGTTGCAACAAAAACGACAGTTCAATACTGGTCAAAGAACGTTTGTGGAAATCATCAGCAGCATCTGGGTTAAAAAGTTTGGGGGGAAGAGAATTGTAATTTTCAGACAGACAAGCTACAAATTTCCGACAGAGATGCTGATGCTCAAAATTTCAATTCTGTTCCTATAATCCCCCAAAATGTGGGGTATATCAGTGCCAAATTATGTGCTGTAGATGAAAATTTTTCAACAGGATAAAATTTGGGGAGGCTTCAATTGCCCCTACCCGCAACACTCATACAACTGGCTTGCTTCCCCATTCTCTCAGTGTGTGTGTGTGTGAAAAACTGCAACACATTCAGCTGTCAGCATTGGTTGAGACAAAGCCAGCTGACAGCGAATGATAGAGCTACCAGAGAATGCAAATAATAAAGCTGGCTTACGTACACTGTTCACAGCAACAAAAATACTCCTTGCGATTATCACCGACAACTTGTATAGGCACAGTAAGCACAAAAATACACCATAGCAGCAGCAGCAGCAGCAGCCTGTTGGTAGTCAGATCCAGCAAGTAACATGCTAGCTAACACTGATGCTAACTGTGTCAGGCCTGCAGCCAAGGGAGGGGGTTCAGTGGGCTAAATCAAACCCCTATTATCAGACAGACCCGTAAAGCATTGCATAACAATAACCGAAAACATCACTGCCAGTCGTAAATTTCAAGCAGGGGCTTAAGTGATGTGGGTATAGATTATAACTACGTCAAGTAAGCTTTTCATGCAGTAACATGGACGTCAAAATGTTTAGTCAACGTACTATATACCTCTCGAAAATTATTTACTCCTTTGAACAAATTTCTGGCTATGTCCCTGTTGTCAAGCTCAAAATGCATAAAAATGCATTTGTAGCCAAAAGTGTCCCAACCCCCCATGGTGAGTCAAACCCGTCACATTGAAAAAGTTTGGCTACAGGCCGGAGTATCTGCCACATGCTGTTTCAACATCTTTCAACACACTTGTTTCACTGGCTGCAGTATGATAGAACACAGAACCACCCACAGACATTCTAATGCAGTCCTCGTGCACAGAAAGAATAGCTCCAAACAATCTCTCAACAGAGCTCAAAACTATTCACACAAGTCTTAGAGCACAGCCTATCCATACACCAATTACCACAGAGCTATCCATATACATTATCTCTAACTGAAGACATATAGCTGTTTCCAATGCAAGCAAGCTTTACACAGACGCTAATAAATCATTCATAGGCAGATCGAACACTTGCACAGCTGCAAATGTGAAGCAGTCAGCAGCTGCAAAGCTGATATACTTATAGCTGCAGCATACAATCAACGTCCATAAAAATGATTACAGATGTACCAGTAATGCAATGGCTAATTATCCATCAGCCAATTATCAGGCCTATCAATCGGTCGATTGCCGATGATTGTATAAAGTTACAAAATGCACCCATTATTAAACTAAAATTGACAGAGTGAGCAGGATTTTGACTCCATTCCAGCCATGGAAGTGCTGACTTCCTGTTGCTGTCAACGAATTTTTACAGTGCTCAGCAGAACTATGCACCTATGCTATTTATGACCTGCATGGCATGACGATTGGTGCAATTATCAGTAAAATGGTAGAAAATAGACCAATAATCCACACTGGCTGACAATCAGCTAATGTCAATTATGTAACTTGACTACTGGCTGACAAATAATTAGCCGCAAATCAGACATTTCATCAGTGCACCTCTAAAAATAAGCACGACAAGATTGACAAAGTAAGATGAACCAACGCTCATGGCCTACGTGAATACATCAGCAGCGCACATCGATTGCCAAGGAACTGACAAAAGCACACACACTGCTGACTTGACGTAACACGTTGTTTCAAGTCACGGAAAGTATTTCAAAACAAACTAGAAGGTCCCATCACTAGCCATTCACAATATCGTGCACCTCCTCTTACGACGTGGCTCTCGGCCGTTGGTCGCCGAGTTGACTTTCCTACCACCAGCCGCTGCTGCAGCTGCACGATCCTTGTTGTCCCGCACTAGTCGCATCAGGTCATAGAACACCTGACACCAGCCAAAAAATCAGTCAATACATCCACAGATAAATCAATATGTACATTTAACTATCCATCATATCAATCAATTAATCAACCCACTAGACACTAGGCAGTCTACCAATAGCAACCAGTCACATAAATCATTCATTCAGGCAGGGTGGACAAGGTTTTAGGTGAAAAATATTCACAAAATTTTCAAGGACATTCAAGCACCTTTTCCAGACCCATTTCCATAATATTTTACCCTATCATGTTAGACGTTTCTGGCATCATACGAGAAAAATTTCACATCACAGGCACAATGATTAAAATCACTGAACAACCAAAATTCATGGACTTTCAAGATACTCTGACACAGTCAAACCTTGTCGACATTAGCACGTGTCTTGGCGGACGTCTCCACGTATGGAACACTCCACTGACTAGCTCTGCTCTGTGCCACGTCCACCGGAACCTGACGTCTCTCCTCCAAGTCCATCTTGTTGCCTACGAGCAGGAATGGAATCCGCTCGTCACTCTTTACACGCAGGATCTGCTCTCTGTAACCACACACACACAGTTTAGTAGTAACAACGACCACAACTAGAAGGCACTCCTGAGAGTATATATCCTTGCCAACTTAAGTAATTCAAATATTTCTGCGACTACTAAATTACTACTACGCCTACGACTACGACTACCAATACAACTGTCTGCAGTAACATCAATGCAGCAGTGTCGTGGCATGACGTCACAACAGCAGTGACGTCATACATGCTGAGTCACTGATGTGCACACACAGACAGACACACAAAGCAATGTACTTGATCTCTGCCAGTTCAAGTGCTACATTCACTTTGGCAGAGAATACCAAAATTCATGGTGCTGGCCTCCTGGCAAGTGTTCACCTAGTTCATCTGATTAATGTACCACAGCACCAGATGTACACCGTTTGCTGGACCAAGATAATCAACCTGAGCAAAACATCTTTCAATTTTCCGTACACCCCTAATTCTATCTAACCGAAAAGTTGAAAAAATCAGCAACAACGTTATCACCTGAACTCAGCCGTTGACTGAAACGACTCCAGGTCTGTGATTGAGAACACGCAAAGAAATCCTTCTCCACTGCGGAAGTAGTTGTCTCTGATAGCAGCATAATCCTCCTGGCCAGCTGTGTCAAGTATATCAATCTGTACTTCTTCGCCATCCAGCACCACTTTCTTGCGGTAAGAGTCGGCTTTTGTTGGTTCGTAGTCTTCCACAAACTGATACACGCACAGTGTTTTTAAGTAAAGATGCACTGACGAGGTATTAGCCAATTATCTGCATTTCTAACAACTAGCCGATTACAACAAAGTTATGAAATGCAGGCTGCTATTATTAAACTTGACTAGATGCAACGAACTGGCATGATTGTAGCTTGCTTAGAGACATGGACGTGTCAGCTGCTGCGGTTGTCAAATCTTTTTACAACAGCTAGTAAACTGTGCAACAATGCTATCTAATATCAATCAGCTGACACCAATTGCTAGCAAATCAACAAGGGCCAAATTTTCGAAACTTTCCTAAGACATTTTCCAAATATCTTCCTATGTCAGATGATTGAGGAATTTCAAAAAAGTTTTCTTTTCCGAATTTTTGACGGCTTTCTTTGCGTTTCCAAAGAACTTCTCCTTTTCTTATCTTCCTAAACTAGTTCAACCAATCAGATGTGCTTATACTGACCATGCGACATAATCACCTTAGTCTGATAACTTCTTAGGAAAATATCTTTGGAAAACTTTTCATCTTGGCACGTCAACGGGAAATGCAATTTACACATCGCTTGTTTAAGTTAACCAAATGTCAATTTGCTTTACTTACTCATTGTTGATTTTACCGCATTGTCACGCAAATAACCTATGACGCCACATACGATGTCTAAGCTAAGCGTCAACATTGCATACTTTTCACAAATTTCATTTTATTACACAGCTTTCTCCGTGCAGGACAAGGTTAGTGCTTTCTTACATATTTGCCTAAATTCTTCCTAAAAAGTTTCCAAAAAAGTTTCGAAAGTTGTGCACCCTTTCTAAAAATCTTCTTTAGAAGATCTTGTCAATTTCTTCCAAAGACATTTTCCAAAAAAGTTTCGAAAATCCGCATACTTTCTTTCTTCTTCTTCCAAAGATCTTCCAAAGAAGTTTTGATAATTTGGCCACAAGGGCAAAATTTTTGAAAATTCTTAGGAAGATTTTAGGATAAAATGTAGGAAACCACTAACCTTGTCATACACAGAGAAAGTTGTGTAATAAAACAAAATTTGTAAAAAGTACACAATATTGACACTTAGCTTAGACATCATATTTGACATCATATGTTATTTATGTGATGCTGCAGTAAAATCAGCAATGAATAAGAAAAGCAAATTGGCATTTGGTCAACTGAAACAATGAAACGGTGTGTAAATTGCATTTTTCGTTGACATGCCAAGATAAGAAGTTTTCCAAAGAAGTTCCTAGGAACTATAGTGATCATGTCACATGGTCAGTATAAATGCATCTGATTGGTTGAACTAGTTTAAGAAGATAAGAAAAGAAGTTCTTTGGAAATGCAAAGAAATCTGTCAAAAATTCGGAAAAGAAAACTTCTTTTGATTTCCTAAATCATCTGACATAGAAAGATCTTTGGAAAATGTCTTGAGAAAGTTTCGAAAATTTTGCCCCAGGTTACTGGCAATACTCATTACAAATATACCCATTGTCTGATAGTTGATGCATCCCTAGCTTTAATCATTTAGTGTAACAGTAACGGCAAACACACAAGAACACAGGGTTTGAATAAGAAAGTTATCGCTATTAATCCTTCGTCAGCTAAAATATACTAAAATTCTAAATGAGGGCCACACAATCACATGACAATTACGATGGCATGAAAATAAGAGTCAGAACAGCTAGTACACAGTCATCAACAGCATAAGAACTCGATATATTACAAAATGTAAACGGCAACAGCAAAGTAACACTCAGCGTGATAGGAGTCGAATAGGTACCAAGGGTCCAAGACGTCACACTTTAGGGATCAGGAGATGATACCATAACGTCACACTAGTCACAAATGCATCACACTCGCAGATTCAAGTGTTCTTCCCAATGTATCACAACCGGATGGGTATTAGCCAACAATCTTTGTTGACTGGCGATGCTTTATGCCAGTCATTAAAGTCAGGCAGATTAGCTTAATAAGCTTCTTCACTGGCTTTTTCTAGCATAATTTCTGACAGTAGGTCTGTCAGTCTGTCGATTCAACAACCGACAGACCGTCGCTATTTATAGCGCTGCTGCT
>Ga0209367_1003295_pt1 | contig 21918 bp, 21 predicted proteins | sample WorMetLIZISLAND2_FD_187412 | JGI IMG/M metagenome (GOLD analysis project Ga0209367, IMG submission 187412) | Marine gutless worms symbiont microbial communities from Max Planck institute for Marine Microbiology, Germany - Olavius geniculatus... ... | reverse complement strand
GCCATACAGTGCACTGTGCAACCCTGACCTTTCGGTGTAAAAATTGGCATACGACCAGATTTGAAGAAATATTCACACCAATTTCATTTCTCTACGCCTTTTTGTTTTCAAGTTGAGAGCCTGAACAGGACAGACGGACATGGAAGACCGTTAGGCCTGTTAGGACAGCTGCATACTAAAGCTTTAACTACACTGTGAGGCATAAAAAACACACACAAAATTTTTTCATCATAACTTGAAGAAAAGTGATCCAATTGTAATAAGTTTTGGTAAGAATATTCCTGATACAGCTGGCCATCAAATGAATGCTTAGTTTTCCACCTCACCTGTTGTCTGTTTCTGCACTACCTGGCAAAAGAAAACAAAATATTGGATTTTTAACCACTTTAGTATTATTGCTTAATCAAGACAACACACAAAACACACATTTTGTCTATATTGTCATTGATTTAGCTGATTGTTTATCTAATTGTACATTTTTAACTGCCTACAAAAATGTTTGAAGTGTTGGACCATGAACATGGGCTCGGCTCGGAGACATTTTCTCCATTCATTGATAGCAGCGTCGATAACGTTCAGCACCAGACCAATCCAGACTTTTATCAGTTGCTTCTTGAATTCATCAATATTCCTGAATGTTAGGCCTATTTAATAGACATGCTGCTACACAACAGTCAAACCTTGTAATTGATTGGCTGTTGGTGGCCACACATCCGGAAAGACGAAATTTATACATTTTTTTTGTTGATTTTAATGCACATTTTGTCTGTTCTGTTTTACCCAGGTAGTGCAGAAGCAGACGATGGGTGAGGTGGGAAACTGAACGGCCATTTGATGGCCAGTTGTGTCAGGAATATGTGTACCAACAAATATTACAATTAGATAACCCTTCTTCAAGTTATGGTAAAAAAAATTTGGGTGTGTTTTTATGCCTCACAGTGTAGCAGAGAAACAGATCCTATCACTGTATCACTGGCATCTTCACTCTCTTTATAGTCTAGACAGCTGACAGCTCTTATTCATCATTGCCGACGTGGCTCAAAACGTATTCATAATGCACTGCTTTTGTGTACAACAGATGGCTATTTTCCACCAAATCTGCTGCCAAACAAACTTTTCTTCCCAATCGTAGACTTCTCCTTTGTAGCCTGCAAACAAAAACAGTAGGTTATTGAAACAGTTAACACTGCAATCGACACAAAGACAAGTAGTTGAACCATAGAACCCCCCTTACTATGGGCCTGTCACTTTTAATAAATAGCAAATTAAACAGGGTTAACCTGCCATGTGCCCTCCTCTTGGCGCTTACATCTTGCACGCTTCACACTTATGTTCACCAAAATCAGTTTACAACAAGAAATTTGAGCTAATGCTCACGAGATGCGCGAAAGCCTATAGCAGTTCCTGTTTGCAAACTGTCGGTCTACCTCCAGCCATTTCGTCACAGTTCATTCTTGGAGTGTGCGCTGCAGCTGAAGATCGCAAAAATCAATAAAAACTCCTAATTGTGAAAGTTCAGGGTCTTTCAAAGACACTGATGTTGATATAACTGAAAAGCTCATCACTAGTGCTTGTTGTGATAGGCAGCATGCCCATGGTGATCTGCAACCGTTTTCATGAAAAAGTGGCCAAAAACGGTGAAATAACTTTTATGGGGGTACTGCTCTTTGATGCCCTTGTGCACAGGTTTTCTTGAACCTAGAAAATCGAGACTTGAACCATCAAAATCTACGTTCAATGCTAAACATTTTATATGCAGCTTCTCCATGTCTATCTCAATTGATTTCGGTGCAATGCGCTCTTGAAATCTATGTCGCAGCTCGAAATAGCCAAAAAATCCACAAAACCCCTATTTTGGCGTTCAAGGTCATCCGAGGTCACTGAATTTGGCACCAATCGAGAGCCAGTGCTTCCTATTAGTGAATAATAGTAACCTAGGCCCTATCTCGAACCGTTACTGAGATACAGCAACTTATTGGCTGAAAATTGCAAATTTTTCCCGCCCCCCTCTCATTTAGCGCCCTAGTTTGGGGTGACCCCCTTCAAATTTATGGGAAAACTTTACAGTTCCTGAAACTAGAGTCTTCCAGGCAGCCGACGGTGAAGATTTGGTAGTCCTATCCTGCACCGTTTTTGACTGATCCACCCGTGTGACAGACGGACGGACAGACAGATTTGCGATGGCAAAGACGCGCTAAAGCAGTAGCTGCTTTTGTGTGTAAAAAGCTTCAGCATCTGCATAACTTCGTCCTAGACCCCATGGTTACCCGTTCTTTAATATGCCACTGATACAGAAGGACAGACCACACTACGATAACGTCTGTTGCAGTAGTTGACATGCCCCCTAAAAAGCATAGAATTGTGCACATGTTTAGAGAAGCTCACCGAGAGTGCATCTCCCATCAGAAGCTTGGCTTTATCAGCCTCAGGGTCACGGCCTGTCAGCTTAGGAAGCAGAGCGTCTGGTAGCTGTAGACGTGGCTTTATATGCAGCTTCTGCTTCACAGCCTGCATTATAGACACAAGCAAAGTTCACATGTCTCCAAGGTCAGTGACGTTGATCCTGGGGCAAGAGGGAGGCAATCACCCCCTATACAAATAATGGGATGAGAGCATCTTTTCGCCTCCTCAAAGTTTCAGCCATTTTCTGATAATTAACCGGAATACAGTGTAGGAATGAGCCTAAAAGAATTGGTGAGGGGGTCAGAAAATTATAGGACTTAAACCTGTACACACAGAAAATGTTTTAGAAGGGATTGCCAGAAAACACTGCACGAAATAAAATTAAAAGACATACTTGGAGTGCTGTGTGCACGAAACACAACACAGCTGATAGTAACAAAATGGTACGATGTGCGCCTGTTCACTAAACATCTAAGTTTTAACAACAGCATTGGTGCCAAAGTGCACTCTGCGTGCAGGCAACACAGTGGCACAAGCTGCAACAAGTCGTCATTGCCAGTTTGGGGGTTGCAGTATCTTTGATAAGTATGTAAAAATTGAGCTACGTTGAGAAAAACAGTGTACACGTGTACTATCCGATTCCAAAGACCAACAAATAACTACATCTATGAAGCTTAAAGACTTAAAATAGGAATCAAACCCCTACCTCTCTAACTGCTGGCAATTGCTACCTGCGTAAAAACGTAAAATCCTTCCTGAGCCATGAGGTTCGTAGTACGGATGATCTCCGTTTCCTTAGCTCTCAACCAGACACCAGCTTACACTCTAAGACTACAAATATGGGTCTAGTGCATCACGCGGTGTGCCTGTGTACATCCCAGTAATCACTGGTACTCATGGTGCTTCACTCAAGGAAGGACGGCCAGGCTAAGTTTGAGCTGAGTCTGACCTGTGCTATGAGAACGCGCTTGCAGTCGTTCTTGATGGCCATGGCGAGATCGCGCCACGTCCACGTCTGGTTGTGGTACTCGAGGACCGGCAGCAGGAACACAAAGTTGCTGATGTTCAGTATGTGCTTGTCCTTGTGGCTCTACACCATTGCACCAACACAACTGCCAATCATCGTCATCAGCAGCAGCAAGCAGATGCAACATATCTAATTACACTGCTGCTGTATTCTTTCACTTAACACTTGACTGATAATACCAGAGGTGTGTACAAACTGGTATATATACCCTCGAAAATCAGACAAAAGTAAGCTTTTTATTATTTTTAATGCTTTTAATGTCAGATTGGATATTGAACTTGCATGCCAAGTAAATTTTATACCTCTCCAAAACATTATTCTGGCTATGCCCATAAGCCATGGTCTTCAATATACAGCTCTATCATTATTATTATTCTCCACAAAAAGAAAGCAATTAACAATAAATAAATTGACCGAATTGAGTACCTTTGTAAAATTTAAAATAGGCAAATAACCATGCTTATTACAAACATGATTTCTTGATGGATAAATAAATGAATATTTAAAAAAAAGTTAAATGACAAAAATCGAGAAATTTGCTATGTCCGCAAAACAGCAGAAATTTATGTACCATTTTACAGATATTACACAAATTCCAATCTCGATAAAACATACTGAAACTGAGCCTATGTTTGAAAAACGAGAAATCGGTGTCGGTGAATGGCAGAAATTTGCATTTATAAACATGTATATTACAGAAATTGCAGAAATTACACAGGAAAGTGAGTTGTGTAGACCTTGTAGCTGACTCGCAGAGGCAGTTGAGGTATCTTGATATAAACGAACATGTTGTTCATTGCGGCACGCTCCTGTTGAGAAAAAACACACACTCAGTTCAGCTGTAGTCATTAACAATACTCACACCTGGTGACAGAAAATGCCAAAATAATTAGGCACTAGGTGGCATCACGCTAACAGACGATTTCAAGGGAAGAGAAAGTCAAACATGGTAGTGTTGAATAGAACGTTGCTGAGTTCCTATACCAATATGCTACCAGTAATGGTTTGGCCACAAAAAGTAGCGCAAATTTTGACCAGAGTAAGTAAGTAAGTAAGTAAGTAAAATTATTTAGAAGGCGCAATTTAACAATAGCCACAATGCACCGCATGGTAGAGTACCGACTAGGAACAGATATAAAAATAACCAGGCTATGCTCGGTAAAAATGTGGCATGCTTGCATTTCCTTAGCTTTCAGCCAGACACTGGCTTACACTGCCAGACCACAGATAAGGGACTAGTGCATCATGGCCGTCGCTCCTACTGGTACTCACTTCACCTACCCACAGAGGGATGGCCAGGCTGAGTTGACCTGATAGAACAGTGACACTGATAACCTTCATCTTATCGATGTCGTCAACGTCAGTGGCCAGAACGTCTTTCCGTTGAGTCGCTGGCCAACGGTTGAACCTTCGAGTTCTGGAAAGAATTGAAGTTCTGCTGCTTTGGCTGGAACCATCGTCATAGTCAAACTCTACATCTAGAACAAGCACACACACAACAATTAGTAATGTATAAAAAATAGATGATTAATCACACAATTAGTCGTGAAAAAATTGCTAGCAATTAACAAAATGTTAATTGTTAAAAGTTTGATTAGTCATGTCAACAAAAACAACGACACCACGACACATCTGAAATCATCTCAATCATCTGTTTTCCGAAAAGAAAATAACATTGAAGTATGACTACAAGGCTGGGTTAAAAAACACTCAATAATTGCATCTCAGTGCATCTGTGAGAGCTTATTGCTCAACTGCTAATCAAGAAAAATGCATTCTCTTTGGCTACGAAAATGGCTAGAGCACACTACAACAACACCTGTTGCAATAGCCGCTTAACAAATGTCAACTCCGACTTAACTTATCACACCATGTTCATCGTAATCATCAACATCATCATTACTCAACAAAAAATCAGTATTTTTCAGGGCTAATAAGGACCCAAGAAAATAAGAGACACATGCTGACAAAACAGGTACGCCCATATCTCACTCGAGTCAAGCATGACAACTGAAACGTGTCCAGCATCTGTTCATCACATGCACATTCTAAGCAGAACACAACGTCGATAACAGCTACGAAATAAGCACGTTTCATTACAGTCTACAACCTACAGTTTATGATGCCTCGTTGAGGTGCATACAAAGTCAGCAACTGAACAGTACATTGCATTACAGTAGGCACCATCTAACAGCGTCAGTAGCCTATGTGACTACACTCACGTATGCGCCAACCAATGACCAGTGTGCTCGCCCGCTGCCTGCTCATTGGTCAGTTCGTCAAAAACTAAACCATGTTCAAATCAGTACAAATCAGTTAAGTCGCTCTGTACGCACCTTTATCCTTGCACAAAATACTCTAGATCATGATAAAACATGTACTTACCCATAAGATCTTCTTCATCATCGCTACCATCATCGTCGTCGTCGTCATCGTCGTCGTGGTCCTTGTCGGGAAAGAAGAACTGGTTCAGAGCAGTGTAGAACCTTGCCGTCATCTGGATCACCAGCGGCACAACGTTCACTTCGAGATGTTGCTTGATCGAGATGCCACCCACCGGAGCCTTGAACTTGCACAGGACTCGTAGCGCCACCTGGCGACTCAAGCTATCCCAAGCACTTGACTGCGGCGCCAGCACGTCTACCTGACTACTGTCCGACATCAGATTCGTCACCTGCGACACCAGTATCAGCAAATAACTAACATAGTAAGTATGTAGCTAAGTAACTAATTCATACATAGCGCCACCTGGCGACTCAAGCTGTCCCAAGCGCTTGACTGTGGCGCCAGCACGTCAACCTGATATCAGGTTTGTCACCTGAGACAACAGTTTTAACAAGTAAGTAAGTAAGTCAGTAAGTAAATAGTAAATATTCCACTTTGCCTATACATAACACTGGAAGTGTCTGCTATCCCACACGGCAGGTGACGCCCAGTAACTTCAAGATAAACTTCCACAAACTTTGTACAATAACGTGTAATTTATTAGTTCACGCAATGGTTTTTTTACCAGTTTATCACTCACTTCACTGTATTCATTATGTTCTTGCATCCGATGAAAACTAATACAGTTTTCATATACACGTGTAACCTTTTAACCTTAGAAAGAAATGTACTGGCAGGCGAATGAACCTTGAAGGCACCAAGCTCAAGCTGATGATATCCCGAGTCGTTGTCGTAGTTGAGCTTCGTGTAGAGAAAGTTCGCCAGCAGTAGGTCTGCGATGCCGATTTGACCATCCTGCTCGGTCATTCGCCACTCGGCACGAGTGAAACACACGTCGTAGCGACGTCGTACAATGACGTCATCATTGCTGACATGACGTCGGGCTGACGACGACTCGGTGTCATGAGGGGCACGTGTCTGCACACGTTGGGTGGTCTCCAGCTGACTCTCACGCAGGCAGCTCAGCATTAGTGACAGCTCCTCACTCAGCGAGTTCATCTGCATATCATTTATATTCGGCGTTTATAATTAGCTACCAGTTCAGCAAACTTTTCTGCATGTATGCTAACGCACAATCGACACAAATGGCACTGTGTCATAAAATGCACACACTGTGGAGCAACTTGCAAATCACCAGACAAAAGAATGTGTATGAGTGAATAAACGTTCGACACTGTAGAAAGTCAAGTTATCTGACAACTAAACTTCGCAGAAGACCCAGCTACATACCTGTCCCCACACCCCTATCCATGCACAATATTCTGCATGTTCTCATCTCGCTATATTTAAACAGCCCAGCATGTTGATCGACATAAAAACGTCAATCAATATACCGAGCTGCCGGCAGCAACAACAATAAAAGAACTTAATCAAATAATTACAACCTTTATTAATTAGTCAGTGGACGTTTTGGCAGCCGTTGCTGCCTTCATCAGAACGACTGTCCGGTTGTAAACAATATCATCTGATAAACTGGTGTAACACAGTGGTTACAATTTCAACCTATAAGTACATTGAAAGAAAGAAGAGACAAGAACCTGTTCTTTAGTATCATCCAGACTGCACTGCAGCTCGTGAAGCTTGGCCAATAGAACCTCACCATCATCATCATCATTGACATCGTGATCAGCACCACCACCACAATCTCGTGACCTCTCGAGCCGGTACAGTTCACGTTCCAGCAGTCTGGCGCGGTGCACCAGCGCCCTCAGCGTGTCCTGTCGGCGAGGGATCACAGACAGTTGGTCGTCAATACTCGACAGATGCTGGCGAAAACGCATCTTTTCCAGCTTCTCTGTCAACTCCTGTGATACATAAATAAGTCAATAAGTAACTAAGAAACTATTTTCTTCAACATCTGTTAAAACGTATGTCAGCAAGTAATTTACATAGTACATCTTTTTCAGCTTTCTGCATCAACTATTGTTCCAACGTTAAAGTTAAAAGAACAAAAATTATCCACAGCTATCAACAGTAACCCATCTCAAAGCTACAGAGCGATTAAATGACGAAGCAAATAATTACTAAGAAAGCACCAGAATGAATGCATGCATTTCATACTCAATCAATGACAATACTCTGCAATGTATATAAAGTTCAAGTCAACGTTCGTACCTTCTTGCCTGGTTCAACGTAGAGAAGTAAATTGTTGACAATGTCCAGAACTGTCAAATACTGCAACTGCAGCAAATTATGCGCAATATTCTTAGATAAAATGGCTACAAATTCAGTAATAATAACATGCACCAGGTTAAATGATAACCTAGATTAAAGTGGTTCAAAAACAACTGGTTGCCAGATTCAGATTAAACTACAAGTAACATACTTTTCCACATGCAAATGAACTACAAAAGTGCTAAAGCAAAAATTTTTAAAGGCCAAAGAGCAGCAAAATGATGCACAGAATATGTACAAACTAAATACAAAGAAAAACATATTACAGATAAACTAACATCAGCAGGTACTAAAATATGAAAAATAAAGCTAAAATATTTTACCATAATCAACAAAGTCACAAAATTCTTAAGATTAGCAACTTTTTCAGTGCAAAGTTTCTACAAGTAAATTTACATTTACATGCACCGTAGATAAGATCTTAGTACCTTTAATACCAGCATAAAACCACCAAATACATTGTTAAATCTGTTAATGGTACAAAAATGGATAGAAAAAAATGGAGAGAACAAATTAACCGAGTTGGTGCAGATATTGAGTTCATGATGAATCAATGTGAAAACGTCACCACCTTCATGACTTGCCATTACATCTGAGTCATCTGCTCTAGTCTAAAGGAGGCGCACAAAACCACCATAAACAAATCAGTGTAAATACCAAACTATGCTACAATTCAACGTCTGTGATGTAACCATGATTCTCGAAACTTTAACACTAACAGCGTAAACAACATGCAGAAAAAGATAAGTTAATAAAAGCAATGTTACCATTGTTAGCACTTCGTAAGAATATTTTTGATAGCACAGTACGCAGACGTTATACACATGAGAAAAAGACTGGAAACTAACGTAAAATCTTGATTGTCAAGCCTTCTGCAAGCTAAATCTGTCCAAGTAATCATTGTGGCATGCTGCAGTATTTATAGCAATGACATCAGCATTGGTCAATAGCCATCGACCTAAGTAAAAAGATAGGCTGATAGCTATTGGCTGGCAGGGGTGTCAAACCACGTTGCAAGGCTATTTGCCTAGCAGCAGCTATTATCATGCAATGGTAAAGTATCAGAAAATCTGGTTCTGTGACCTTGACCTTTGACCTATGATGAAATTCAATAGGGTTCTTGCAGTTGTTGCAGCATGTGTTCACGTGCAGCAGTTCACGAGTTATCGTCGTAACGGAAAAAACAGACAAGCTGAAAACATTACTGTCATTGCTGCGGGGGACAGTAACAAAATATAAGTGAAACGGTGATAAAAATAAGTAAAACAGCTAACTGGGAGTGTTAGGTTGCCAAGAGCCTCGTCTTCAATGTCGCCGTACCATGCATAGAAGAACTGACAGCAACATCGTGAAATGATTCGCTGTAACTGAATCTGCTTCTCGTAGCAGACAGACCAAACATAAACACACAGATACACTGATGCAAATCCAGGTTATGTTCAATTATAACGCTGTGACAGAAGGAACTCTACAAGACTATCTTGCCAAGCTTAAACATTAGGCTACCAAAAGTATCAACTAATACATCGAAAAACAGCACAAATGTCAGTGTGTGGTAAGATTTGAAATCAAACGATTTGAAATCGTGATTTGAAATCGATTTTCTGAGTTGTGATTTCGATTTGAAATCATTTTAGATTGTCTGATTTTGATTTTGATTTCAAATAAATAATATCAGGATTTTGATGATTTCTAATCATCATGAAAAACTAAAATCAACTGGCGACCACATCTCTATTTTTAGTCGCTTTGAATGTTATGCGGCGCAAATGACTCCTCTGACTCATCTGGCCATGCGGTTATTGCTCGCCGAGATCGCAACAGGAGAGATGGTCACAACAAGTTAATTAACGTCAATGAAGCTGGTGTTGGCGGGTGGTAACACTAGTGATGCGATGACGGTGGCGAGACAGTTACATAATCACGAAGGCGCGCAGTGCTGTTGAGCTGACAAAACCAATGCAGTAGTGAGCGACCGTGATGGGGCCGTCCGTCGTTAGCGTGTGTGAACAGAGCTTTATGAACCGAAAATAGTGTTTTTTGCTCAAAACCACCCGAAACCGACCGACCACAGAAAATGTAAAACTGTAACAACGTTAAATGGTTCATCACTTCCATCGTCTGCAGCAGTTGAAGGAAAGACTGTCCAGTTGTGCTGGGCTCATTACTACTTCTCGTTGAACCAGGCTTAAGGACAGTGCACTACCGATACTAAGACATTTAAAGCAAACCACTATCAACGAGTGACAGTGTTGCGAATTTGCAATAAGTAAAACATTTAATATTAGTTATGACAGTTATTTGCGATAAATGAAGAATCGAATTTTATGGCTGATTGGTTAAAAAATAAAAATAATTTTAACGATTTCAATTCATTTGGAAAATGATTTGATTTAAAATCATTGGCAAAATGACAATTTTGATTTTGATTTCAAATCATTTTAAAAACGGTATTACCCAACACTGACAAATGTACTTCAAAAACAAGGCTAAGATGGCCTTCATCACAAACAGGAAATGCATTAAAATTGAGATCAACTTGTGACTGAAATAACTGTGTATTTAACGTGAATAAAAACTCATATGTGTAGCTGAACGCTAAAGACTTGTTGACAACCTTAGCCAGACTGGATGGTACAAAATTTACTAACCCCAAAGGGATGGAAGGCTGAGTTGACCTTGGTGTTGGTTACATACCAAAATGGCTTACTAGTTCCATCCTAGCAGTAACCACTTGACAGCGACCCAACCAAAAGTCAAACTCCCAACCTATTGACCTTAAGTATAACATCCTAAACGTTTAGCCATCAAACCACACACGGCACAGTATAAATGTGTTTGGACTGATTTGTTGACCGACTGAAAATCAACGGCTGTAATAATTAACTGCAATGATTACTAGAAGCAGGTGTGATGTAGTGCAAGCAGACCACCTGCTGTGTTGTACCAAGTGGGTCGCTGACCACTCCGCCAACAGTCTGTCCACCGCCTAGCATTGCTGCAACCTGGTCTTCCATCTCCGCTCTGGCACCGGACGATGACGCCATGGAACAATCTTCCACGTGATCCGCTGTCAGCCACCGGACCTCAGTTGAGTTGATTGGACCGGCGTCGACGGTTGCGTAGTACTACATGATACACAGTGATACATTCATTAACTAAAAGCAATCAGAGCTCTCAAACCTCCGCCAACGACGATGCAGCCACTTGGTAAAGGGAAAAGGTAAAGGTAAAGTCCAGTACTTGCTATAGTGCTTCTTACATGAGACGAACTTGTGGCCAGAAGCACTTTGATAATCTCGAAAGTGGCAGCTGTTTGGCATGAGCTAATGATAACGCAGCACACCACTGCCTGTGTTAACGAACAACTGTACCTGTGGTTTGCAGCTAGTAGACATACCACACTAAGCCTTCACCCCACAGCGCGTAAGCTACTACTCATTTCCCATCACACGGAGAATAGGAGACTGAGTTGGACTAAGCACACAGTAGGTTAGCGACTTGCTCAAGGTTGCTTGCAAATGAACAGCAGTGAGAATTGAACTGCAACCTGAAAGTAACGACTCAACACCAACCACTAGATGACTTGCACCTATGCAGGCACGTAAGTGTGAACAACTTGCCCAAGGTTGTTACTTGATAGTGCATCGGTGAACATTTCACGCTCTATCTCCGAACAGTTATTATTTCACGATCTACTTAGTCCTCCTATCTCTTACGATAGCGTCTGTCGTCTGCCCATGATCTTACTTGAGTCAAGCATCTCGCATTTGTATATCACATGTGCATCCAGGCAGAACACACCGTTGATCATGGCCACAAAATAAGTTATTTCAACATGGTTTGTTGCGTACTTTATCTCATTACATTCACATACTACACTGTGTCAAAACCTATACATACATGTAATCATGGATGATCCAGAATTCATAAAGAATCCAGATTACTGCCTACCAACAACTACTTTGCCATGGCCACATCTAAAGAGAAACATAAAATGATCCAAAAAAAGCAGCTGCAATTTAAGCAGCTGCAATTACTGAAACGTCAACCAATCAGTTAATAAAAATTGAAATTTGACAAATTCTGTTATTCAACGAATATATGAAAATTGCATAAATAAACTATCACTAATTCTTTTTCTTTTATTACTTTTATTACTCACTGTTTCAACCTAGAAGTCTACTGCACATCGTGGCAGTAACCTGCATGCACTCAATGGAGCCAACGAGCGTTGATTTGCTCTGTAGCTGCCGCTGAGTGAAGACAGGTCGATGATCACATGACAGCAGAGAAGTCTTAGCAGCACTGGCGATCACATAGCCGTTAGTCTCACAGCCACGCAGCATCACTTGACTGCCATATAACTCAACTGCCATGACACACACACATCATAACACACATACTGGCATCCTCTCAGTTCTCCACTATCTAATCGTTTTATTTCGGTGAAAGTTTCTGTTACTTATCTTCAATTCTGGGTGCAGTCGTGCATTACAAAGCAAACGATAGTGTAGTCTATGCGATCCGAGAGCGGATCACATATGCTAAACCACTGTCTGAAGTGAGATAAGTTCGTTCTGTGGACTCCCTTATTCGCTCCAGCGATAGTCTGACATGCTTATTCCACAATCAGATTGCACACGCTACACGGTCATTTGCTACATCATGCACGACTGCTTCCGTAAATTATGAAAACAGTACAAGAGCGACCTGAGTATGGTTTAACATAATTGATTAGTGCAGTACCACAGAGTCTGGCGCACGGTGCGAACGTGGCTTTAGACTTTGTCAAACTATGTTCTACGCTCAGCAAAAAGTGAGTAGTGTCTTATAATAGCACACATACCGTGCCAGTTTTGACAAATGACGTCATCTGACTGACAGGCGACCACGCCCGGCAGCTGTTCCACTTGCACCCCTCCGCCAGTCATCTATGGCACACCAATGACATTAGCAAAATAATTCAGCCACAGCTTATTTGTCATCATCAATTTTACTTTAAATCAAATCAAATAAAAAGTAACAAATGCGTGGTGCCACATGAATTAAGTACGACAAAGTGCCTTCGGTGATTAGACTTGCACAAAAAGACAAGTTTTCAAAAGTGACAAAATGTTCAGGAGTAATATTAGAGTAACTAAAAGTGTGAAAAACATTCATCATTTTGATGAATAATAGCTCTAACTTGAGTATTTATATCCGTATCACATTATGGTCGAAACACTGTGAATACAAACAATGCACAATTGCACATCTCTGCTACATAGAAAGTTGCTACCAAAAGCTGCAGTCTCTGTTCTTTTTCTACTTACACTTTTTATTAACACTGAAGGCATGAAAAAGTTACTTTGTTCAGTAATATAACGTCTGCATTTGATGTAAGTAAGAATGTAAGCATTTAACCGGTAGTCACCTCCTCATGTGTCCCAATAAACTTGCTGTCCATTGTCTGTCCATCTGTTGATCATTTGTAAAAAAAGTAAACAGCTTTTCATAAAAAGGATAAAACAAGCTGAGCCCATCCAGCGTGTAAGCACGATGCTCATCTCCATGTCAAAGCCTTTAGTCCGCCGGTGGATACACCATAAAGTCTGTAATGGTGACGCCCGACTATGACTACCTTCGCCGAGCGTCACCACCCTCTGGCCGAAACCAAACTGTACTGGTTGCTGACTGATCGCAAATCCAATGCCCCAACCACTAAGCCACCAATAAACCAATAATCCTCAAGCCTGTCTCTCTCTAGTAAGTAAGTAAGTATATAAAATTAACACCTCCTCATGTGTGACGATGAACTTGCTGTCTGTCTGTCTGTCTACCTGTCTCTACGTCTCTCTAATAAGTAAGTAAGTAAGAAAGTACATATATAACATTAGCTACGGACCTCCTCATGTGTGACGATAAACTTGCTATCTGTCTCCTCAACCAGCTTCTGAAGCATAGCAAACGATGGACCTGATGACGTCACGCTCGTCTGACTCACCGCCCCACTCACTGCTGTTATACCGGCGCCACTGATTGGCTGCCGCCCGCTCACCTTCTGTAATTTACATTCATGCATGCATATCATAAAATCTGAATAACCATCGTTTTTGAGACAAAAATATAGATGTCTCACAATGTTGAATGCATACAAAATGCGATGTCACGTCATCTGAGCTGTAAAATACTACAATCAGCTACTGCAGTATCATGACCTACATGTTCTCATTAAAAATAAAACGGTAACATTATAGAGTAAAACTGAAGCAAAATGGATAAAAGCAAAAAGTATAATCAAAGCTGGGGTGCACTACAAAAATAGTCGTAATTATCAGCCAAAGTAGTGATTCAGTTTTGATCACAATTAAAACTACAATAAAATTAATAACATTTTGTACAATGCCTCAGTCCTAAAAACAGCAGCAATTGGCAACAAAAACAAGAAATTTCAGCAAGTGCTCACAGCACGCGCAAAAGCCTATAGCAGTTCCTGTTCACAAATTGTGTCAGTCTATCTATTTCGTCACAGTTCAGTCTTGGAGTGTGCACCACAGCCATTGATCACAAAAATCAATAGAACTTCTTATTTTGGGAGTTCATGGTCTTTCAAAGTCATCGATGTTGACACAATTAAAAAGCTCATCACTAGTGCTTGTTGTGATAGGCAGCATGCCCATGCCTATCTGCAACCGCTTTCACGAAAGATTGACCAACAGCGGTAAAATAATGACTTCTACGGAGGTACCACTCTTTGATGCCCTCGTGCACAGGTCTCCTTGAACCTAAAAAGTCGAGACTTGGACCATCGAAATACACGTTCAATGCTGAAAATTTCGTATGCAGCTTGTCCTTGCCTATAAAATCCATAAAAACAACTATTATAGTGTTCAAGGTCAACCAAGGTCATTGCTCTTGGTGTCGATCGAAAGTCCGTGTATGATTTCCTATTAGTGAAACTAGAGTCATTCAAACAGCCGACAGTAAAGATTTGGTGATTCTAGCTTGCACCATTTTCGACTGATCCACCTGTGTTATGGACGAACAGATGAATGGACGGACAGACAGAATTGCGATGGCATCAAATGCGCTACAGCAGTAGCTGTTTTCACACGTAAAAACCAAAATCGATTCTAAACTGAGATAACAGCACAACTGCACAAACAGATAGGACCAACTAAACAATCTGTCTCTCGTGACTGCCTTCTATTTTGCAACATTTTAACCATTCTAAAAAACCTTATCTTTATCTAATCTAATGCTATGCTGCAATTAGGCATATGATTTTACAAGGAACAATACAAGTAACTATTAAGTGAACCTGTGGAGTTGTCTGAGGCGTATCAAGCTTGAAGGCATGTACAGCGTCCAGACTGAGGCTTTTCTTAAGCCGTTGAGCCCGGACATAACTGTCATAGAGCTTCATAACAACCGACCGGTTACTGGGTGTCCAACAGCCTTTCAGCCCGTTGATGATAAGATGGTGAACTGGACTTGCCTCGTCCGACTGTATGAAGACAGTTTCATTGCAGGAACAGCATCAAATTTCACATTACACTAAGAAACATTGGAATAAAATACGCTGTGTCTCAAAAAAATGTAGCACACCTAGCTATATCAATAACCTTTGTCATTTCTCAACGAATTTTCAAAAGATCTTCCATCGACGCTTTATGCAGACAGTGAGCAATAAAATTATCATTAAAAATCCCACCACACCAAATACATGTCGCTACATCACCTTGCAAAAATTATATGTCCAAAAATAACACCAATCAGGTTACAGAAAAACAAACTAAGTGCATACAAAGTAAAGAAAATATGAAATATGATCACGGTAAATGAGCTGATAGTAAGCCAGTAAGACTAGCTCCAAATTTATTATTTAATACACCAAGTAGTGCAATACAAAAAAATCACTAATGCTTTAATAACAAATATCAATAATAGCAACAATAACAAATAATAAACGACTGCAAGAAGTCGCAACATATTAAGATAATCTGACCGACAATCAAAATGCTAACATGTAAACACAAAAATAGCAGCATATTTTTCTTGTTATTAATTTTGTGAATCTGATGCTTGGTACTGACTTTGCTGGCAAAGCTGTCTTCGTCAGCAACAATCTCCTCAGCTCTACGATAACTCACTCTAAATAACAGTCATGCAAATAATAAATAGCAAATAGTATTAGTACCGGTAATAACAATAACAGAAATATTATTAACTAGAAATTTTCTTGACAGAAACACTTACCTCGCTAAACAGTTAACCTCCTCGGCAGTAATCCAAAGCATTACTTGGGGCGGTTGTTATGTACTGAAAACGGTAACCCCGAGTGAGACTCGAAGCGCAGCTATGGCAGTCTCCCTGCCATCTGTGCTGCGAGGTGCCAGGGTGCCAGTCATTAGTGCATGTCCTGAACCGTCAGCGGACGATGGCTGTTGTGCTATCAATAGTCACAGAGAATGGTCAGTTGCAACTGATAAAATCCTCCTTCCCTCCCATCCGACTGGCAGATGTCATCTGTGTTGAGCTAGTTATCAACATCACAATCTGCAGTGCATCCAGCTACATCGGCTGACAGCTGCCGTCAGCGGTCAGCGCGGCTCTAAAGTGCAGGTCCAGTGGGATTATACAGTCGAACGTTCAAGTGTACATTTAAATGCCATTAGGCAAATGTCGCAGTAAACTCGCCACGACAGATATATGTACCGCTTTCAGACAGTAACTCTGTCTAAATTCATACTGCCAAGGAGGTTAAAACGACTTACATGCAGATCGCCCAACCAATGAAATTATAGCAGTGCAAGACTAGAAGACAATGTCATGCTCAACCCCACCCAAAATTCATTGTATACTTTGTCAGGTAAATCCTGGATCCTGATCATGAACAGGATCATTGCTAAAATCTGAAAGGTTTGTCACTGAGCCATTCTTCACCCTTCTGTAAAATACTGTCAAAATCCGTTTATAACATGCTGAGGTACACTGCAAAGTGTCGGTTTAATGCCTATCTCCTAATAGCACAGGAGTTAGATTTCCGCCAGAATCCATCCAATTACTTCTTTGAGAGCAATGCCTAACTTCTCCACATAATTTCATACCAATCTGTTGTTATTTTAAAAGCAACTGAGCTAAAGTACAAATGAAGAGAGAAATGAACTAACAAATGTTAACAATACTGATAACAGTAATGACGCTAAACTCACTTATCAATGTTGAGCAGTTGGCTGGAGATAACGGACGGGTCTTCACCCTGTTCGAGCCCCTCCTATACAGCAACGGATCACTCAAGAAAATGAACAAGATCAGCAAACACTGCTTTAGTTCTTAAACCATGCTACGTTAACAATCACAAAATTACTACATAATTAAGTAAATGCTTACAAAAAGGTAAACCATCTTGGTATATAACCAACCATCATGGTCAACTCAGCCTTGCATCCCTCTGGGGTAGGCAAATCAAGTACTCGCCGGCCTGGCTGAGGTTAAGATGAGACATGTTCACCTGCATCAAATGGCGAATAACAGTGTGCAATAACTGCGATCCCATATGGCAGGTAAAGCTCCACATACCCATATCCACACCCTTTAGCATTTCAACCTTTTCAAGAAATGCCGCAATACACTCACAAACACTCTCTGTTTTTGTTTAACGAGCTAATTTTTCTGCAATTGCTCCATTTGTGGTAACACAGTGAAAATCATATTAAACTACTGGCCATTAACGTATTACAGAGTTAACAAAATGTGATAAAATTAAGAATACAATTAACAGTTCAAAAGCTATGTCATGAGAGACCTGTTTGCTGGTGCTGAGTTCGGCTGCTGACTGTCGACTGAGTAGGCAAACAACAACGTCACTAAGCTGAGAATCAAACTGCTGAATACACCAGACTATGTGAGCTCGCCGCACCAGTGATGGCATGACCATATCCACGCTCGCCACTATGCTTGACTACACAAAAAAAAACAAACATATGCAAAAAATTGACCATAATAACTCCATACGAACAATGCTGTTGATGACCATTCATTCACTCATTTTACTTAAATCAGTGAGTGAGTTTCTTAACGGCACATCAGCACAAAATAGGCCATTCAGTGTCATACATGGTTAAAAATAGTTTAATACACAGTATTTCATAAAAGACCCCTTTTTGTTTTTCTCATAATTCACTCAAATGATAATCAGTTTACACAAAATTTGTAATTGTAACTGAAGAAATATTAATTCAAAATATTGCAACAAAATATGGTAGTTGATTAAATATTCCTTGTTAGTCCTGACGTAATGCTGACGTCATAATGTGTCACGGGTACAAACTGGATAGTCTCAACTGGTGCTGTTAGTTGCTACCCTTAGTTGCAACATTTTCAAAAACGTCCTTGAGTGTGTCCACTCCAAAATAGCTCTGACGTGCTCCACTGTAACGGGTGCAGTCTACCAATATGTGCTTGACTGTGAGCGGAAAATGGCAAAGTTGACATACCCGGTTGACTCTCTCCCTTTAGAAAAAAAGAGTTTGTAAGTCTTGTATGACTAATTCGAAGACGGTTGATGAGGACTGAGTCGTAGCGGCCCAGTGACGAACTAACACTGCGACCAACGGTCAGTTGCACACTGTAAAGTTTATTAGATGTACACTGGTTCCACAGTTGTTGCCATTCTTTAACACACAACTGGTTGACACAAGTTAACAAATCACTAACTGGAAATCTCATGTAGGTGATGGGGACATCCAGTCCTGCCTTAGCAGCGGCGTCAGCATCTTCATTTCCTCAGATATCCACATGGCTGCACCATAACTTAAATCAGGTAACAGGTTGATGACAAATAGCTCAAGGCTTGTGTGAAAGCCAACAAAAGGCATTTTGAACATTTACTGTAACAGTCTGCATTGTTACGTCAGTGCTTTCACTAGATTTTCAGCTCATGCCATTTTTGTTCAAACTTGACATTCTCCATTGGAAATATTTGTCAGCAATGTGAACTCATGCTACAAGTGGTTATTTGTGTGCAAAAAGGAGCTGCAAAAAAAATAACATATGTTTCTTACTGTAACTGTCCTTTTGCATAATTTAGTTGAAATTATCAAAGTCGATTTACCATCAAAAAATATAGCGCAAACAAAAAAGATGGCATTTTTTGAAACAGTGTATTAACATTAGTACTATCACTGCTACTATTACACAATGTAAGTACAAAAATATTTGATTGATAAAATTATAAGAAACAGTAGAACAATATTCAACCATTGATGTATTGGACAATAAGTAAGCTCACGACTGACTAACCTGCATAGCAAGGTCAGCCGAAAGAAGTTTGCAGTTAAGTTCGGCGCCACTGAGTCGTCGGAATGACGTCCAGTAACACGGACTAAATGACGGCAAAGTCACACTTATCTTGATGCACCTGCATCAACCAGTGGACTACCAAAATATTAATCTCTATTTGCAAATGGCAGCAAAATACAACAAAAAGCAACGTTCTATTAGATATTTCTTCCACGCTTTGATGCACCTGGCCCCAGCAGATGCCAAAAGTTCTCTCTTGGTGTCAACCTAAACTAGAATAATTCCGGAAAAAAATATATTGGTAGTACAACTAATCATGCACACCATCTAAAGATAAACTTTTACATACCAATTTTTTCAGCATTAGACGATTAAGTCACCAATTAAATACTGTAGATCTATTTGAAGGTCACCCGAAATCTTGTGTCTTAATACCAGCCACTTTGTAAAATGTCCACAGTGTGTAAAACCGCAAATAGACGTAATATATAGCAAGTAAAAAATAACTTTAAAAACCAGTCAAATAACTCAAGTGAGCCAACATCAACTAATATCAAATGGCAAACCAAAGACTGGTTTTCAGTTCCTTTTAAACATGAAAAATACTTACCTAACTTACCTAATGTGACGAGAAAGCTGGACTTTTTTCCGAGAAACGCTGTCAAACAGGCGACCTCGGCGAATTGGCACAGGAACACGTCGCATGCAGGTCTACAGCAATACATTTACATTTAACAAAACAGAAGCACTAAAAAGTTCATGTTATATGTTTTCACTGTCTACACTGTGTACAAAAAAACATATCAAGATATAAGCTTCATGAATAAAGACTGATACTTGTTATTTTTTTGAATGTGTATCATTAACAGCCATCTATTTGTTCATGTGAAATTTCACCACATAGTTAGCATGATGGCTAAATTTATATAAAGATATCACTAAATGCCATATCCAACATTGGGGAAGCAGTCGAGTAAACTATCAAACAATAATGTGGCTAATTATGTCATAACAATTTGGCAAATCAGGCTCTTCAAGTTTCATGATTAAATAAATAAAGTCAAATAAATCATGAAAAGTAGTACATAATTCAAATACCAACCTTGAGCTTGTCGAACCATCGCATTGTGCTGTTGTACAGCAGACACGACGGTGTACCGGTAATGTTGGGAACACCCGAGGAATGTCCCAGGTTCAACATGATTTTCAAGTTGAGTCCACTCGAACGAAATGCTATGTATGAGTCGTGTTCCTGTAATGGAGAACAGTCATGCTTACAAAACCAGTACTCACTGATACTATTACTCCTGCTAGTGCTTCTACACCGTAGGCCATAAAAAAATGTGCCACTTTACTTCTGTCCATATCTTTGCCAATTATTGACAGACTTTCAAAATTTTTTCGCTGACACACTCTGCGGACAGTTTGCAATAACATGATTATTGTATATCTCACTACATCAAAAGTGCATCTCTACACTACCGTGTAAAATATAAATGTAAAAAAATCAGGATAATAACAAACATTTAGGTAAATGCGAAAAACACCCTTTTAGCTAACACTGCAGTAAATAATTCATATGACACTAGACTGTGTTATACCTGCACAGTCTAGTGTCAAACAGATCATTCACCCCAATGTTGGTTTAAAGTTTTTTTGTTAATTTACCAAAATGTTTGTTCGTTTTTATTGTTACATATGTATATTTCACTTATATCTCACAAGGTAGTGTAGAGACACATTTACAGTGTAGTGGGATATAATTATAACAGTGACATTATTGCAAATTGTAAGCAGAGTGTAACATTGAATAAATTCTGAAAATAGGTCAATAATTGGTGAAGACATAAACAGAAGTAAAGTGGAATGTTTTTTTATTGGCTCACCCTTTACTACTACTACCTGTTAAGAAAAGAACTGCTAGAACTCTAGCCTAATCTATCCGTGAGTATTGGCTTTCAGGCTGATTAGTAAATGGCAATGGGTGTGGTGGTCTGGTGTAGACACTGACATCATATATCGCCTATGGGCAGACCTGTGGCTCAAGCTATTCGCTGTGCTACGTCCATCAAATAAACCAGGTAAACAGTGAACAGTGCCACAACGACAGCACATTTGTATTAGTATTAACGTGATTTGAATCTAGTTTGTGAGTAGACTCGATGTTGTTTAAAACGGTGTATTGACGAACTGGAGTTATCACTGCTCTTCAGTAATGGATGACTTTGACACGGAGGTTGTGGCAACCACGCCCACCTCCCAACCGGAAGTACAGGTCAATGAGATTCTTTGCTTCATACAGCAGAAATGTAACATATTGCCGTACGATGACCTGCTGAAATTATGCACAGATTTTTACTCAGCTGATGAAATTGATATTGCAAGAGATCTCTTAGCTCGCCATGTTGGACATAAGTGGCTGCCAAAGCCCAGGGGCTCGGTAAAGGACGTTTGCGTTCGCAGCATTGCAGCTATGATCAAGATTTGTCTTGACCCGACAATACAGCTGCCTTCATTCTGTGCAGTGAATTTAGCAAGGCTTCCACCAGTTGATGTTGAACATGCCGACATTAGTGCTTTAA
>Ga0209367_1003292_pt1 | contig 21927 bp, 11 predicted proteins | sample WorMetLIZISLAND2_FD_187412 | JGI IMG/M metagenome (GOLD analysis project Ga0209367, IMG submission 187412) | Marine gutless worms symbiont microbial communities from Max Planck institute for Marine Microbiology, Germany - Olavius geniculatus... ... | reverse complement strand
CTACGAAATTGATATCTTTGTGTTGCCTGTTCTCCGAGACCACTGTAGCTTTGACAGTGTTTGTTTTGCTAGGTAATGTGGTCACACAATAAAGGTGCGGTGGGTAAAAGAACTTCACGTTTACGCGCCATAAATTTCTGCTTGTAACAGTAAAAAAACGGTTAAAATCGGTGCTGAATTACCGAACTTATCCCAAAAATAAAATTAGGTATCCGTTTTTTTGGAACACCCTGTATATTTAATGTCATTTGCTTGGTAGCGACTGCGATTTTTCGTATTTACCGATCAGATAGCCTATAGCTGCCGGTCAAATAGTCATTGCGTAAGATTTACATGTAGGCTAATATAGAGAGAGGTAATACAAAAATTAGAAATAATTCTGAGAATTTGTATGCAAAATACAAAATATCCAATTACATTCAAAGTTATGACAACGCTGATAATGGCAAATTAAAGGAATTTTTACCTATGCAAAAGAATTTAAAAAATACAACGAAACAACAATGAAAACCACTTTTTATTGTTGTGCAGTGCATGCGACCCTTTGCAACAAAATGCAACTTTATTCAAGTTGATAGCGCTATATCCTGCTAAAAATTTAACAGTAAACAAAGCCAACGGCTACCGCTTTTAGTTGTATTTTATTTTTTGATTGCCGACAATATACGTCAATGCTACTGTTGCGCAAAAAAGTCGGACAAAATGTTTCATGTCGTTTAAAAGTCGCCTATGTATTCTTTTGGAAAACATTTTAAAGGCTACAATCCCAATGTGCTTATGCCACAGCGTTTACCGTCGTACTACTTCAGTACTGTACTCTGTTACTGTAGACCTACTACAAAACTACATTTAGTAATATTCGACTATAACCAGTACGGCGTACCACTAAAAAATCATGGGATACCTGCATATACGAGTACAATTAACGTTAACTGTTCGCTCCCAGAAAATTAACAGCTAAAAACACACAGTATAAAACTGGCGCCGTTCTTCTAATTGATACTTACAGGCTCACGTAGTATTAACCTGGTAAAAATGCGGCTGGAATTGATAGGACGATTGAGAGGCGGGTGCGTTCATCACAGAGTGGCGCCATGCAGCGGCGACGACTGACACTAAGTCACTAAGTGCTCGTCTGGCCGCGCGCCAGTTGCCCAACTTAACTGTGCTGTGCTGTCATAAAACCGTCATACAGCAGTCATCTTGATGCCTCGCCAGAGCACTAAAAGTATAACATTTCGATGAAAACTTCAGACCGACCTATAAAATTGATGACGGCAATTTATTACTCGACCTTCTTCCTAACAAGCCGCATTACAAATCTTGTCCGTCTGCCCTGCACGGACTCCTAACTCAAGAACATGCAAAGAAGTACAGGAACTAACATTAATTAACACTGTCATACCACAACGCAAAATACCTGCACGCGATTAGTTCAAATCGCGTCACGTAACGTTAACAAATACGCACTGACGCTCGCGCACTGTTACCCGCGAACTGTTGACCGGGCAACTCACAGCTTTTTCGTAATTGTTTACTTGTTGACTTGTAGAATTGTTTGGTTTTACGGTACAACAAAACAAATAGTGACCGGCGTGCCGATCATTATTGATAATTGTATCCCGTCAGTGTGTAAAATGTTGCCTTCGATATTCGATCTCGAGACAACATTTTTCGAACTTTGAGGATAAAACTTTCAATAATGATCTCGACGCCAGTCACTATTTGAATATTGGTGACTTAAAACGTTCTTCATAGGAAAGATTGTCAATTTGCAGATCAAAAAGTCAGGATTAGAACTAGGATCACGGATGCGCAGTGCAGCAGACGGCCGTATGCTATGACCGCATTTTCTGACATAGGGCAGGCACATTACGCTCTGCCATTGTTACCTACGTATTTGCAGCTCTAACAAGCCTTGAAGCAGTTTAAAACGCTGTGATTATTTTATACGGTGAAGTTTATTGTACCACATTATGTTTTTATTGTTAACGCGCAGTTTTAAGCTGATGGGTTTTTGGATCATTTGCAAAGTGTAACGTTATTATTATTCTCCAGACGCCAGTGAAAACATCGTGGTGCTGCTTACTGTCGATATTAATTACTTAGGTAATTATTGTTGTTTGCTTACTGTTCGCTGAGCCGGACATGTGTGTCATTTAGCGATCGACTGCGTGCGTTCCTGTGACTTTAATCAGTGATAAAATAATAATATCGCAGCAGCGCGCTGACTTAATCTGCGGTCTAGTACCGTCACTGAACGACAAAACGAACAAAATTTCCTCCTTAATCATCCTGGACAGAGAAAATCCCGCCAGGAATTAGTTTTATAGCAAATCGGCATCGGCATACTTTAAGAGGCATTCTAGCGTAAATTTTGCCCGGGCCGATCACATACGGATTTGATTGTGTCCTATAGATCACTCATACAGTTTCTACCATTTCATGCTGTTGTAAATTGTTCAGAGGACTGGGCAGCAGTTATCTCAGTAGAGTTGGCTGGTGGTCGGTAGTGACAGCTGAGCGGTATAGTTGAAAGGTCTGTGGTCGGTCGGTCGAGCAAGTGCCCGTGACGTCAGGATCGAAGCCATGGCGCCGTCGTGCTGCCCTCCGTATCACGAAAAGCGCCCACCTGACTGTGCATCGCACTGACAACGACCACATAGTCCTTCCGAACGGTCACTTATTGTCATAGCAGTTGAGAAACGTAAAAGATGTTTTAAACAATTAAGTTCCTAGCGCAACCGTGCAGCGTAAATACCAAGTTGTTTCAGTCGGGCAGCAAGCGAAAGAACTCCGGTGTCTGGGCGCTACAGCTGCATCAATGCGCTGAACTGACTGGTGCTGCCGAAACACCGGTGTAGTGGAAAATTCGTCGCACCGGAAAATTATTCCCACACGCAGCAGTTAAGCAGGGTTAAGATTAGGGTCAGGATTAAGGCTAGGGTTGAGGTTAGGGTTAGCTTTAGTTACATTATGACAATATGGAGGTGGGAAGAATTTTCCAGGTGCGACAAATTTCCCACGACACCGGTCTATAGATACTGACAGAATGTCACATAGCTCCCAGCTCGCCTGTGTGTGTGTGTGTGTGTGTGGTCGATTTACTCCCAGGCGTCATCGATAATTTCGTCCTCCTCGTCATGGGTACTACTGTTGTCATCTTTACACCGCAAATCTAACGAAAAAATTTAACAAACAACGTTTGCTTCCACGCCCGACTAGCGTCGCTCTATACTCCGCACTTCTCAAATGCTTGCAGTTAGAGAGCTTTCTCCACCCCCCAAAAAAGGTTTCTTACGATAAAAACCCTGCTGCGATAAAACGTCGTCTATTCCTGCGTTACCCTGGGTGGAAACCAGGCATTAGTTTTGTCGTCGTCTGGTGGCGCCGCTTACTACTGAACGAGTTGTGTCTTTCGATTGATTCATGCTGATCTCTCACGGGCACTGATGCCACCAGTGAGTGACACTGACAACCGACTCGCGAGGCTCCCAAACTCAAGTCTGCCGCGTGCACGCAGTGCGATGTTTAGATTAAGTGCGCCATCAAATCATATTCGACTTGATATCTTCAGCAGGCATCGTTATCATCGTCGTCGTCGTAGTTGATCTAATCTTGACAATTTGCTGTCTCGTCCTTCAACGCAATGACGCTCAGCAATTTGTAGCTGATCTCGACGAGCGGCGTCGCGCCGGCCGGCGACCGAGCCAGGTACACCAGGTAGGTAGACGGTCGACGGGGCGCCAGGCCGGGGCGCCGGCGCGTCGCCAGGGAGGCGGGTGCTCCTGCCAGGGCGCCACCAGGTCGGTCGGTCGGTCGCTGGGTGGCGCTTGGAGCCGAGCGTCGCGTCGCATCGCGTCGCGTTGAGTAGGCCTACCACAGTTGAGAGTTATTCGCCGAGCTTCCATGAAAATCAACGCTAATTACTCGATCGGTCGCGTTTTCACACTCCTTTCAACCGGTCCGTTGCCAGTTGAGATTGTAGCGATCGAAAAAAATATTACCGTAGTTGATTTGTCAAAAAATGAAATAATGATTAATTAATCATTAATTTCAATTGAAACGAAACTGCAATCATTGTCTAAAAACACTTGTATGTATTTGCTAACGATTATATTTCTAATCGTCGACATTTTCGTGGTTAAATGCGGAATTAATCAGCATTTTCGCACCTGCAGTTGCCAGCTGACGTGTATAGAATAATACACGAGTGACTGTGCAGCTGTTCATGAGTTATCGTGGTAACAAACTAACAAAAAACAGAGACCCAGAGAAATAAATTTCGCGACCGTGCTGAAACCATACTGTTGTCGCCACCGCAAACAGTAGTAATAGTTAATAATAATATACCAACACTACACCAGCAACATCTGAACAGCATTGGTGGACTAGGTGATTGTGTGTGAATTACAAACACCTCCACTCCAAAGCTGCGGTCGTCAAATAGTAAAAGAATGAATGAAGAAGTTACGCCGTGCGATAGACACTGAAACCAGACCAGACGACGACCGACACCCGCTGTGACGAGTGGCCGACAAAACCCCTCACGACAAAACCCCTCTTCTATGCCATGTTTTTTTCTTATTTTCTTTTTCTCCCCATTACCGATGCACTTGATTGGGGTTATGTTGCTTACGTTATTAGGCAGCATCGTTGGAAGCATCATCGAAGCCGACTGTCGCTACAATAAAGATAGAGGAAACAAAACGTAAGATAATTTATTGAATTTATGTATTGTACAGTATTGTAGGCTATTTCATTTTTTCATTACGAGTCTACACGATGCGGCAGAAAAAAGTAGACCCCTAAATTTTTTCACCGTTTTCTCAGCAACCGTTGGGGATTTTAAAATAAAATTTTACAGCTTTATTTAATAAAACCTTCTACATCTAACTGCCGAGTAAAATGTGATTCTGTTGAAACACGACGAAGTTATAGACTTTTTAACATAACCGCCTACCGATTTTTCAGCATTCAAAAATGTTCATGCTAAAAATGCTATTTAATTTTTTAAAAACTGCAGGTTACACGTTACTTCCGATGACGTCACAGTGACGTTTTAATAAACAGCAGTTTTTATTGTTTATAAATTATCACTAAATTATCGTTCTTTCAAAGCAATCGCCGGCTGCTCACCGGATTCATCTTCCAGCAGGACGGCGCGTCAGCACACACAGCGCGCAACGCAGCGCAGCGCCCAGAACTGGCTGCGGGCCAGCTGTCTAGATATCATCACAAAAGATCAATGGCCTCCAAATTCGTCGAATATAAACCCAATGGATTATCACGTATGGGGTGCAATGTTGGAGGCTTGCTGCAAGCTTATAACAAAGCTGAAATCAAGAGCCGAACTTAAGAAAGCGCTTCAGGTTATCTGGGACAACCTGCCACAGAGACTGATCGACAAAGCTGTAAAAGATTTCTCAAATAAAGCGACTGGAGGCTGGTGTTGTTGCTTGGAGCTGGTAGTAAACACGTCGAACATTCTCAGTAACAATGGAATTTGATCATTATTTAACTGTGTTGTTTCAACGATGTTATTAAATTGGTGTTGCAGCCGGAACATTTTTGAATGCTGAAAAATTTGTAGGCGATCATGTTAAAAAATCTGTAACTTCGTCGTTTTTTAACAGAATCAAATTCTACTTGACAGTTGGATGTAGAAGGTTTTAGTAAATAAATCTGTAACATTTCAAATTAAAATTCCAAACGGATGCTGAGAAAAATGCAAAAAAAACTTTAGGGGTCCACTTTTTTGCCGCACCCTGTACATCTTGTGAAGCGTTTTGTCGTACGGGGGATGTTATCGTAAGGGGTTTTGTCTGCACGTCGCTATGACTGTGGTCGTAATTGTCGCAGCATTGATATTTCTTCATCTCAACGAATGCATTGCATGCATACTCGACCGTGCACCAGATACAGTGACTCGCTAAAGATAGGTAGACGACAGAAGTTACAGTGTAGAAACACGTCTCCTCTATAGCAAAAAGCAGCGAATTAACCGCAGCTGCACTACTCGATATAGCTCCGTTGTACGCTACAGTTTTTATAGACACGTACAGATTATTTGAAAGTTGGTGCGAAAAGTATCGGAAGCATGTTATCTGTAACCGGTGGCTGTGCTAGTCGCGTGATGCTGCTGCTGCTGCTGATGATGATGATGCTGATGACGTCATCACTGGCGGCTCCAGCGCCTAGCGGGTCCGACGATTGCACGTGTACTTCTCGGCAAGTAAATCAATCGTCTTTTATATGTTTTCATCGACACATCTTGCTATTTATGTTAATCATTTTTTTCAACTGTAAAATACTTACGATGATTAAAATGATCGGTAAACAGATATCTGACAAATTGTAATGACTTTAGGTAAAAAAAATTTTCAAACTTTTTAATGCTGCTATTTTTTATTTGTACAATATTCTAGTTTCACCAAAACTCATTATCAGAAAAATTTACCTAAATGCTTAGATAAAGTTGGAATTTGGATTCAACAATATTCTAAAACGATTCTTTATTAGCCGTCGCAGTGTTGACAAACAGCCTAAAATAAAGCACACTTTTCGACGCAAGTTTACACTCTTCAAACTCTGAGTGCTTTCTGATACCAGCACTTTCGTGTATATTTTTTAAAATTAGACAAAAGTGTCGTGGCTGTGATAGACGTTAATTTGTCACTGTCAACTCTTTGGCTGTTCTGATTTTCAGTGTTATCGAAAAGTGAGAAACATTTGCCACTAAATTACTGACTATGGATGGTTGCACTGTCGATAGTAGTAAAGATTTTTGATATAAACGCTAGCCTTAACGCTGTTTTTATTTTTTTTATTTTTAATAAGCGCTGAACGTCATCAGTAATAAATTTCGCACTTGAATTTACTAACTTACATGTATATAAAAAACAACAAAAATGGATGAATGTGAATAAAACTGTATCTTGACGCAATTGTTTGGTTACCGGTAACTGAAATAAAAACCGGCCAAAAATGCAAATCCCAAAGTTATCCATTCAACGTTTGCAATCAATTTGTGAAACGTTTCTCACGAAAAGGCGTTTTAGCTTTTTGTAGCATGTTTTCCTAACATTTATTACACACATTTTCATGTTGTGTCGTATGTAAGGCGTCATCGGAGGGCAGATCGACACCAACAGCAGCAACAACATCAGCGGGATGAAGATGCGGAAGACAGGAGAAACAACACGATTGTGTATTCTTCCGCCGCCGACGAACAACGACCGCTACGTCGACGACTAATCCGCGGCAGTGAGAAGGCCGTCACCATCACCAAGCGACAGTATCTCAAGTCCGACTGGTGCAAAACGGAACCCTTTCAGCAAATCATAGAAATGGTATCATCACTATTTTTCACTATTTTTCACTATTTGTGCGACGTCTATTGCATTTAGCCTATAGTGGCCAAATGCAAATTAAGTAAAACAATAACAGTGTTTAAGATGTTGCAGCTGCATGACAGGCTTAATATAAAAGTATCACCGTAAAATTTATTGTATGAAAAAGCAGTAGCCTAAGCTATGTATGTTTGGTTTTGTTCTGTCGGGAGACGGACATTTCCCCCGGACTTCCCTCCCCCCGCTTTTTGCACACCCGGACATTTCCCTCAAGCTTACAGCACATCAGAAGATTTTTCACACTAAACCTGAGCAGGAATTCCTTGCAAAGCTTAACGCAACTCAATTTTTTTGCGATCGTCGTGGCGCAAGATTCAGGAGCTGGGATTGGTTCAGGCGTCGGCCAAGCGTCTCAAGAAGTCAACTCGGACTTTGCAGCGCCAGCTGTACACCATCTGTGCCACACGTCGCGATGGACAGAAATCTGTGGAGGACACTCTGCGTGCAGTCTCGCACACCGTGCGCTTCGAGTAACAGTGACAGTGAGAGTGACATACTTTTCTTTGAACTTTTACACTTCAGCTGTACATAATATCGCTTCTTTTCTTTTAAATTACTTTTTAGTGACATTTAAATTTTGGAATTAAAATGACAGTGGCAATTTACAATGAATTTTTTTTATATCATTTCATTTTAACGGACTTTGGCTGTACATAATATCACTTTTTTTCTTTTGAATTACTTTATAGTGACATTTAAAATTACTGGCTGAGTATAACTGTATATATGTTATATATATTTTATGTTGAGAAATCAATACATTTGGATATTTGCTATTTGGTCACAAATGTATACGACTGACACATACGTACACTCAGCAGCATAGGGGGAAATGTCCAAGTATGCAAAAAAGCGGGGGAAACGTCCGGGGGAAATGTCCTTCACCCTGAGCACCCGTTCTGTCCCCTATCTCTCCATTCGAAAGACTAAACGTTTGGTATATATTTGCTGATTGTGGGCTAAATGAATATCATTAGCCTTTTCAATGTCTAATCGCCCTATATTCCAGTGATGTTGCTGGCCTTAATAAAAGGCAACCTGCGGGTTTGAATACCGGTTAGACGAAATTGGACGTTGGAAGTTGGAGCGAGATAAGACACTGCATACATCAAAACCAGGGATAAATCAAAACTAAGACTACAAAAAACACTAAAACTGGCGATTTTGTTGTAGACAGGTCAAGACAATTTAAAGCGTACCAAAAACTGTTTAAAATAAAATCAAATGCAAGTTTTAGCTTAGCTTTAGATTTAGTTTCACACGTAAGCACCCTTTTGAACCAACAATCAGCTGTTGTGCAATGCAGGATGGTTGTCTGAGTAAGCGCGTTCTGAACCGCTTCTGCTACGGCCAGTGCAACTCCTTCTACATTCCCAAGTCGCGCCCGGAGGTCTTGGGTAGCGGCGGATACGTTGATCACGTGACGGACGGCGACTCGGCGGGGCAGTTTCGGTCTTGCGCAGTGTGTGCTCCCAAGAAGTCGGACTGGACGACGGTTGTGCTGCGCTGTCCGCGTCTACTGCCACCGTTCCGTCGCCGTCGAGTGCGCGTCGTGCGTCACTGCAAGTGCCTCGCCGTACGCGCTCGCACCTGACTTCCGCGAACATATCGGATGTGTTTTGAATGCGATAGCCTGATTGTCTGGGTCAAAAAGTACGCATTTACATTCGTAGCTTGCAGGACGTTCTGCCACAAACGTATTCAGGGCGACTTTTGTTCTTACTCCCTTTAAAAGTGATAATTTTTTCACGAAAAGGGAAAAAATAATCACGGGGAGTAGGAAGGTCTAACGTAAAAAATACATTTAAAATGTAGGCTACACCCCCCTTTTACATTTCTAAATATGCGTTTGTGTCGTGCGTATTTTTAGTGATGCCAAAATACTTTTTAGAATCAAGACCAAAATCAACAGTTTCGTGTGACTTCAGCGTTACGTCACGACTAGCAAAGAATATTTAATGATCTGCTATATTTTGTTAAAATATTTTGAATTGGTATTTTTTCAGTTAAAACTGGTAAAAATTTCATGTAAATTGATCATTATTTGAGTAAATTATGAAAGAAAGAAAAAGGGGTCCTTTTTTTATAAAACACCGTGTATATTCGTTAATAATCTGGCTTGCGGATTTATTGCTGTAAACTAAGCCGCCATGCATAACTAATTGCGCCACATTATACAGGGTGCAGGCAAAAATTACCAATGCTCAAACTGCAGTTATTCATGGAAAAGAAACGATTTAGCATTTAATTACGACATTTTGTACGATTATTACCAAATGCTTGTCTATTCTCACGCATACTATTGTTAGTTTCGCTCTGTCAATTCTCGTATTTATGCACTTTGGTATTTACGTTTGTTATTTGCTCTATTGTGTGAACGTGAAAGTTAAGGAACATTATACAAGACTCACTTTGTATATAGCATTCACGACAAAATATTGACTGTATATGTATTTATTAGCATTTTCTTGTATAAACTTACTTGCAGTTATTTTTTTAAAAATTGCCACTTTATATTTTGGCAGTGTGGCTATGCTACTTATGTACTTTGCAAAATACAGCAATTATCTGCAACAAGTCGAAAGTATCTTACAACTAATCCGCAACAATTTGTGAATGAAGTCCTCATAAACGTCAAAGCCATATAACATGTCCACAACATCGTGACACGTAGTAAGCCTACAGCATGTTCTACGAGCGTACGTCTTAATGTAGACATGCAGCAAGCCACAACAAATCACAGTAGCGGAGTTTAGACTTCACAGTGCAATCGACTGCGGACGAGTGATGGGCAGTGTGGTTAATTACATGCACCCGAGTTATACGTAACTACCGCTGCCCATCACTGGCAATGACGGCAACGTGACAGGCGGAAATTCGGTGACAGCAGCAGACACGAAGTGAAATGAATAAACGATACAGCAATTGCACCACCAGTCACCCGAGACAGACAGACAGACAGACAGTCTGACAGACAGACGGACGGATTGACGGACGGATGTGATGCAATACAGTGCATGACGGTCAGCTAAACCAATACTACTAACGGCGTTGTGGGTTAAAAAGGTTGTGGCATAAAGTTGTAATTTTTCGACAGACAGTTTCTCCAAATTTCCGACAAAGATGTCGGTGCTAAAACTTTTAATTTTTGCTTTTACGTTTCATAGCTCTTGCCAGTTTTCATAGTGGTTAAAATTATATTTAACAGCGGTGAGGGTCGTTTAGCTACAGAACAAAACGCTAAAAACGCTTTTTCATTTGAAATAGACATTAAAAACGACATTGTAAACGTTGAGTAAAAACTTGGTTATTTTTTTTACTTCATTTATGGATTAAATTTATTGTTTTACGATGTAATTTCATCATACTCGCCAAATTTTGCCAACATATTGCATGCGTAAATCTTACTAACAGTTTGCAGCAAAAATTGCAAAAAAAACGATGAAAACGCACGCTGATAAAATATTTAAAAATACAAACGTTTGTTACACCTGCGCAAAGCAGAGAACCGGTACCTTAGTGTCACACACATCAGATATCCGAGCTGTCCCCATTCGTCATACCAGTTAGAGCAGCAGCAGCAGCAGCAGCAGCGGTCACGCTTGATCGGGTTTCAGCCGGAAAACATCACACGTACATAGCGCAGAGTCAGCAGCAGCAACCATCAGAGATCAGTGACGCGCCTGCAGCAGCAAAGTCAACAGAGCTGGAAACAACCTAGGTTTCTGGAGTAATTTTATAGATTGTGAATGTTTTTTTTTAAATTTTGAGGGTTTAACGTACAAAAAAAATCGGACGCAAAATTACGAGTTAGGTAAAACGAGAATATTCACTGTTCTCCTTGTCATATCGTTTTCTACAATTTATAGCAAAACTCAGAAAGTAAGCTTACGATTGAAACATAAAATCAAATTTGCGATAATTTAAACTTCACATCAAATAACGAGGCTGGAAACCTAAAATTTGAATTTTAAAGTTTTAGGTTTTTATATCCAAAAGCCTGGATTTTAGCACCAACTGTTTAGCTTTGAGACAGAACTGCAGACGTGAGCTGGTGAGAGACTTCACGAGACTGTCATGTCGATTCTACTGACGGCCGTGAAGAAAAAGGCCGACAAAGCTAAACAGACTGCTGCCAGGTTTGTTTTACTTATCTTGTTTTAGCATTAAAATTCGTCATCTTACCTGCATCTTTTTGTGTCGATGTGTTTAATTTTTTCCTGCGACCAAATCAGGTCAAAATGTTGCCAACGAATTTCGATAATTTTATTGAAAAGTGGGAGAGAAAACGAAAACCAATACATTAGATTTTAGTGACGATAATAATTTTTACTGTCTGTCCTAGATTATGTTATATATATTTTTCGACAGTATGCCAAATGATGCTTGAAATTCGAAGTACTTTTACGCGCGAGAGCTAGCATAGTTATAGTGCGTATTATATAGCTACGGTAATTCTGTCCGTCCGTCTGTCCGTCCGTGTGACAACCCGGTACCGATTGAAGCCCAAGTTCGATAGATACTTTGGGTTTTCACTATTAGTCGAGGAGCTGACAGGGGTTGCCATGCACCCCTCTGGGATTAAACCCCATGCATATTATTGTACTCTGGGGGCTAAACTTTAGAAAAATTTGTTAACAAAAAAAATTTGGGATACAGGGTGCTTACCAGCCGTTTATTGCTATGACAACCGAAAACTTTTAGCAACAAGCTTAGTGTGCCTATAACAAAAATAATAAATGTCTAAATGTGTCAAATGTTATGGCTATAATAAACTGTTCATAAGTCACTAAATACAAGGAATCCAAGGGTGTATTTATCACTTAGCAACGGTTGCTATGGAGTGAGATTATACATAGCAACGGCCTATTCAGCAGAGATATAAGCATGAGACCTCAACCAAACCTTAGTTACTATATAAAGTAAGATTAGTGGTTATAGTTTTGCATCACAAATTCACGCAAAATTTTTCTGCGTTACTGAGTTATTCCTTTTAGGCTTTACCTCTGCATGGAATCTACGTTTGATCGTCGCGCAATAAAGAATTACTTACTTACATACTTATTATGTCGTGAGTTCGACGTAACTGCGAGCGTGACCGTTCATTGGCTGTCACACTGCGGCGACAGTCAGCACATTTAGCACACTTTACGAGTGACGTGGCCGACCGGGACACCGACACACGAGAACGTGCGTGTGTTGTGCGAAGATCAATCGATATGTTATCGACAGCTGCACAGGTGCGCGGCTAGTCGTCCGCAAGCGATCGATCTCACCAACAAACGATCCGCTCACATAGTTTGCAGTTACAGCTGCAGAACTCACTACAGGACCAACGTTAACGCACTCGACTGGACAAATTGCTTCAACGACAGCGAAAACTAGAGATCATAATATTGCAATTAAAAGCTGGAATACGAGAGGGCGCAGCAGTACAGTGCAGAGCTGAATTTAGAGAAGTAGTCTGTGGCCTATGTTCCACCGGTAGCAACAAAGTATACGAATAAATTAAGTGGACAAAGTCGCGCCCAAATTGGTCGTAGCAAGCCGCCACGATCTTTACGATTTGTGACCTCTTCTCCGTGTAGGTCTCGGCACTAAGCGCTTAGCAGTGTTTAATGGGACGTACAATTAGCAGAACATAGGACCAACAGTTAGGCTAAAACTGCCTCGTGCCAGTCGTGTGCAATCACAGCTGGTGCTTTGGGTTTGTCGTTAGTCAACTAACAGTTGTTCATAACCGAAAAATGAAACGAGTAATAATTATACGCCGACACTGAAACTGCGTTCGCAGCACTAATGTCCACAGCCAAGTGGCAGATGACGGTTCAGCAATGATACAGTCAGTCGCTTGCTTGCAACTATGAAACCATCCAGTCTGTTTTTTTCATATAACGATTCAACGAACATGTAACACAATAGCCGTGTGGTCACCAGCAGCAGGAAGTTCGGAGATATAATGAACCGGAATTCGATTTTTTATGGCACGCGACCCTTGACATTATTGTATTCAACGCTAAATCAATAAATCACTAGACGAAAGAAACACAAGTCAGTCTGAAAGTTGGTTTGGTAATACTTGCGCAGTAGCAGATGTGTTGCTGTTCACTCAATAAACGCGCAGTTAATTAACTCTTTAAACTGCTGGAACTTCAGTCGTCATAGTCAAAGTGAGCCGGCGACGTCTTGTTGGAAAAAAATCACAGGATCGGAGAGAACCAAACTGCTTCTATACCTACTTCAACATTTTGGCATAAGCTGGAGTCAACGCTGTGCAGTACATAAAAACGAGTACATTGCGTCATCGAAAAGACACTAGTGTCTAGTTAATAACGTCATTAACAGTTTTAGCTTGAATTGCAAGATGTTGAAATGTTATGTGGACATCTTAACTGGTCGTTAGAAAATTAAAATGAATTCAGGCTAATAGATGCACTGTGTTCTTGGAGTCGGAGACTGGCAGACTGCTACTGAGCCATTGACCGGAGATCGACACGATAAGCGTTTTCTTTCGATCTACTAATCAATCAATAGCATGCGCATTCACACAATTACGTGATTAATATTAAAAGTTATTTAAGTTAAAACGGCTTACCAATATTGCCAAAAAATTCTAAAACTGCATAAATTTTTTTGTAATTAATTATTAGTATGTTTTAATTGGCGCAGCGGTAGCCTACTAGTCGCAGAACTGTGATCGCTTTAATTTCACACTAAACATTTTAAAATTAAACTGATTTTCTAGGATCTAAAATGCGGTGCTTTATTCTCTCATTTCTCAACAGTGTTGAGTTTAATAACCAAGTTTATACCTACAAATATTGAGAAACACAAATTAACGAACATAACGCATATTTTAATACTCCGTGAATCGGCTGTGTGATCATGATTTTGTTTTACACAATTTACTTGGTGGCTAGTAAAATAACACAAGAAAAAATACAAAAATTAATGTTGAATTGTTCGGTTTGTACGTAGACCTGGTTTTATTTACGCGATTAGTAGGCTATTTAGTAAAAGAAATAAGTAGTTTTTGTCAATATACAGCTAACACCATTGCAGTTTGTTTTGTTTGATAAGGTAATTACACTGGGTCATAACAATATTTGCCATTTAACCAACAACCGATTCTTCGTAGCCGTAAATATATCCAGCTTGTAAACGGCACTACCAAATGTCAAACCGACGGCGTCGCTCAGTATAAGTCGTTATGTTATGTTATCATACACAAACCACATGCATGTCATGACAAGGAATTCGATCTGGAAACAAAGCTCAGTGCCAGACGTCTATCGATTGTCAACCCGCATTAGGAATTCAGTCATTTAGTTATTCATTCACCGTGAGCCGTTTGGCAGTTTATAACCGGCCTCTCCACTCTGTTATCATTAGGCCTACATAGACCTAGGCCTAAGTGGTTGTTGAAAATCGTCTTCAGTTGAGCTTGTAACATGTAAAAAAACTAGTTAAAAGCAGAGGTGTTATCAAGGAATTTGTGATCAAGGCCAAGGCCAAGGACTTGGAACCAAGGTTTAGACCAAAAATAAACTCAAGGCCAAAACCAATGTGCAAAGGCCGAATCCACAAGGACACATTACCATCAACTGGGGGTAACTTTGATAGGATCTTGCACAGTGTGAACATTATTAGTTAGGCTACATCATACTACTGAAATAGGCCAACAATGCAAAAATATTAGATAAAAAACTGTCAATAGAAAACAACTGAGATCACTAACCACAAGATCGCATCTGCTATTATTACCACTGTCGGGTACTACTATTGAGTGTCACCTTTTCTGTTTATGTTCAAAATGTTGGCAATAATAAACAGAATTTATTAAAGTTTTTGGTATTCTGGCCGACACCGAGGACTTAAAGTCCACGGCATTCTGGCCAAGGACTTTATCTCAAGGATAAGACCAAGAACACTGCTGTGTCTTTGAGGCGCCACGAGGACGAGAACAAGTCCTCGGGGATACAACACTGGTTAAAAGCAATCACTAACATTGCTGCTGCTGCTGATGATGATGATGATGTTTCAGTGTATATGTTTGGTTGTTGATTTCAGCCGTCGCCCGGCGTCATCCGCTACAACTCGACCCCCGGTGTCCAACGCGCACACGAAAGTCTGGTACTGGAGTCCTGACGGCGTCTCAACGATGACAGTCATGTACACAGCTTACAACAGAGAACTTTGGTGCAACGGGTCAACTATCTCCAATGCACGGGTCAGCCACCAATGCCATAATAGGCTACACATATCTAAGTCCTGGTTAATTAAGTGCCAACAGCAAGAATGCAAATAATGAAAAATAATGCAAAACTATGCATCAAAAAGGAAGTCTGACTCGTGACCCGACCCGACCCGCCAAAATCGCCTTGAATCTGACCCATAACCCGACTCGACCTGATCCGATCCGACTGACGCAGACACCCGACCCGTGTTTATCTTTGATTTATCTCCTTAAATTCACGGATATATTTGTAACTTTGATTCTAAAGCATTGTTTTCAACGGAGGTTGAATCTTGTTAACTTTTTTCGCATACGCTACTGCGAGGGTCGTGCGTTTTTTCTGATAATCAAGCTTACTGTACTGACGGCATGCATGCGGTAAGGGCGATTAGCGTTAAGTAATACATAGGAAACACTTTATCCCGGAATTCTGTTTGCTGTGTAACCGGCGACTGATACTTTATGGACGCGTGTGGTGACTATGTACAGGATCGCACGGACCCGCTGATGGGCAGCGTGACGGACTTCGTCATCTCCGAAACAGGACACGATCAAATAATCCTACCCTTTATTTCAACCCTAACCTCAGCCATAACCTAGGAGACAGGACAGGATCACCAGGCTCATGTGGTACACCTGTGTGACGGAGGTCACGTGCTGTATGTCGACGGTTTACTCATCCCGGAGCACACCGGCTAGACCCCCCACCCCCTAATCGTCACCGGGCGAACTGTACAGACTGCTATTATTCTTTCTTTCAAACTTTTAGACCGTGCTTACGGTCTGCGTAAAATAAAAATGTTGCTAAACATTTTTTCTGTACATTTTATATGACAGTTTAACATCTTGAACCATGGTGACGTCGACAACTAAAGCGTAGTTACTGGTGAGGTAAAACATCTTCAAAATGTTTCATTTTGTACACATTCTTTTTGCTGAAATTTTGAGGAAGTGAATATGTAAGTGGTTTTTAATTGACAAGTGACAGCCGCACAGGTATGACACAAAAATATAAAAACCTGTCAGGTAACACACACACGTAATGGCATAACAAATTAACAGAAGGCTACAAGGTGTGCCAATAAAACAATTCCATAGAAAAAACCTTTATAATTATATCAGCAACGACAGAACGAAATTGAGCCTAACTCTCGCGTTTTATACGCCGCGAGTCTTCGCGTAACATATCCTGTAAATTTCATTGAGATAGACCTATGTCGCATGGTTTAGCAGATACAAATTTATACTTAATAATAAATTTAATAATGTCAAAGCGATCAGTAACGACGTCAAAAACGTCATCCTTTATTTTTTTTAAAATACGAAACTACGTAGAAAAAATATGTTTACAAAACTGAAATATCGGCGCCTCTATATTTAGGTTGAAATTGCAGTTAAACAATTTGCATACATTGAAAAGTGCATTCTTAATTTCAGTTTGTTATAATTTTGGATTCAAACAAAATATTTCAAATTTCTGATAAAACTCGTTGGCTTGAATTCTGTTTTGTCAGCACTTTACATTTCGTGAAAAATGTGCCACAGTTTTCCTGTGCGATTTTTTATTGGCGCACCCGGAATATTGTATAGCAAAAGGCCTACACCATGTCTTACAAAAACCGGAGCCACTTTTATTTTGACAATAACTCCGTGGAACAATGGCCAGTTTTAATAATTTTTAGCATGCAACATCGCAAATATACTCGACGTAAATGACTGTGGTTTAACCCACTTTACGATAATACTGTCGCTACATTACTTCGTAAAATGCAGACGTCGTAACTTAACCGTTTGCAACAATGATTTCGTACTCGGTAGCACATGCATTGACTCAGAAATTATTCACTGAATAATTACAAACACGTGTAACAGTTATCTCTCAAAAGTCATACATGCTAGGCCTACGTCACATCATCTGTATTACAGCATGTGCTTAAAATGTCCTCCTCCAACATCGCACATTGGCAACATGAACGCAAGCGGTGGACTTTGATGCCACTCGCCAAAAGCACTTTCAATAACGTGCGACCCAGAGCATCTCATTCACTGTTGATGCGCCATTCGTCAGCGTACAATATTAAAATAAATATCATAAATGTTTAATACGTAACAAATTATCAATAATTTTATAGTCTCCGTAATTTTCTGAGCCGACGCATGCGCTACACAGTATTAATTCATTTTTGTAAATAGCCAAACTACAACTTTTGCATTTCACAAGGTAGTGTAGTGACAGTACTAAAATAAGGTGGGCTAAACTAAAGCCATTCATGTCAAGTTTCTTCGCGATCTAGAATGCCAAAAATTATTAAAATCGGCCGATGTTTCACAGAGTTATTCAAAAAATAAAAGTGGCTCCAGCTTTTTGAGACAAGGTGTATAAAAGTTACTTACAATTTTGGCACCTCTATGGTAGAAATGGAGGTGACTTTCAGTCTGGGCATTGTTATGCATCTAGTTTAGTAGTTTAAGATGCGCAAACCAAACTAATTTTGCAAATTATTAATAGTTATGATAGTATCTTGTATTGCTGTTGTTGTAAATATTACTTGAGCAGTTACTGCGACGCATGATTTTCACTAGGAATACAGTGAGACACAGTTTAATACATTAGTTGTTCTAGTTAGCTGTGATAGTTTGCCACGGCATGCGTTTTTGTAATTGTGTATTTTTTTATTTATTACTATTTTATTACCTCCGCTAAGCAGGTTATGTTTCTGCCAGAGTTTGTTTGTCTGTCTGTCTGTGTATTAGCAAGATAACTCAAAAAGTTATAAACGGATCTTTCTGAAATTTTCTCAAAATGTCGGGAATGGCAAAAACTACCAGTGATTCAATTTTCGGGGTGATCCGGAAGGAATCCTGGATTCTGGATCACTTTGAAATTTTCGTTAACATTGCTTTCAATGGGGCATAAGGGAAACCGCTGCCAAACCAAATATGGTACTGCCGCCTGGCGAACAACATGGCATCGGCGGAGGTTTGCGGTTTCTGACTGCTTTCTGGTTTTAACTGATGTACTCTTGTACAATTTTATGTTAAATAAAAATAATCAATTAAAATAACCATATTTAAATTATGGTTAATTATAGCTAACTAATGGTTAATAATTAATAAATAAACGCTAGGCATCGTACTGGCTTCATGTTTTTTTATCGTTGCTTTAACATTTTCAAATAAGCCAGCATGCTCGTTGTTTCGCAATTATAATTTTCCGAAGTTTTATTTTTTTTGTATCAATGCCTTGTTTATAATCGCGTCCGTTATGCGGCTTCAAATTATTGGTTTTGTTTCTATTCTATCTCTAACTGTGTAAGAATGCTTCAACAATGTTGCAAACGAAAATAAAAAGTTTCAAATATTGTGGAGTCAATTATAGCAGCAAATGCACGTATTCGTCGGGCCTTGCTGTTCAGGTTGTAACAGTCGCTGTTCTATCCCTATAACAAATACTGAGACATAAAGCAGGGATTACAAAATAAGGCTCAGTTCAAATTTTCACTGTACGATTACATGTCATTCGGGTGTCAGCTAATAATTATCGCAGACAACTCATATTTTTCTATACATACTCAAACTTATTAAATAAATTCTCTAGCATACTATGAGCACGCTGTAACAGATGTCTAATCTACTTAAGCTTAGTTTTTTAAACTTTATTTCAATATATTACTGAATGTACCAGGTGTACAAAAGACCACAATAATTAACAGTAACAAAATTACGTAACAGTATTATGCAACGTGTAGCTAAAGGGTGACTCGGTTTGCGTTTCAGTTCGTTTTGTCTCCAACTTTTTCTGGTTTTCCCACATGGCTTAACCTACAAAACACTCCAGCATTACAGTACAGTGACCAATAAACCGGCTGAACTAGTGGATTAAAAACCTGAATGAAATCGAAATGTAAATAACAAAGAACAAACAAGAGATAGTGTTCATACAGATAACACGTTCGTGAATAACAGTTTTGTATTTGTAAAATAAAACTGAAACAACCTGGTAAGAGATGACCTGATTTTGTTTTCAATTCATTGCATAGTCTTAAATTTTTCACACTAATGTCATTAAATTTATGTGGGGCCCACATTTTTACCGAACAGGACCCAGTCAAGTTTAAATCCGGCCCTGCACACATGCACACGTTCCGTATAACATCAGCGTCTTACGTGCGCTTCAATGCTGATTTGTCGTCGTGGGGTTTTTATGTTCTCAACGAATGAAGAATATCACAATAACAAACGATCTACGTCGACCGAGCCAACGACTGTCGTGCAACCGTCGTGTCAGTCTGTGGCAGTCGTGTGCGACTAGAACAGCTCAGTGTGATCAGTCGCAAGATGTCGCCTCAAGACAAGAAACTAACTGTAAGCTGCTGCAGTTTTCAGTAATACGCTTGCACCAGCCAGAGTGTGTATACAGCGTAAAACACGGCGGAAACTGCTGTCGAAATGCCGAATGTCTCGGACGCACTTCTTCTCCTGGCACCTACAGAAACACAACTGACATGATCTTCTACGCAGATCGTATTTGTTACGACTGTTATTAGGCGGTATTGTAAAAGCGTCAGCTATGATCTTTCAGCGATGCTGGTTATTGCGACAGTCCTCGCGGTAGCGTGGTCTGTTCGTCCGTCAGTCCATCACATTCGTGCATGCTGCTAAACAGACGGACAAAATGAAACGCCATTTAGCAGGAGCGACACTCGCATGGCCCTAAGTGTTAACACTGTGCTAACAGACGCTCTGTTACGCCAAGGGGAATTAGATATTTAAAGCCACGGAACCCTGAGTCAAAATGAGCATTGCAAATTGCGGTCAAATTGTTACAGATAGTAAAACGATTACTATCACAGCGTATATACAACATCGCCCTATAAAACGGTACCATCGCAGACCCCACACGACTTTTACTACGACAACATTACCACTTTTGTAGCGATGGTGTTCAGCGAAAATTATACTCTGGCCCATGTTTTTGCCATTATTACGGTTATTACTTGGGTTATTTTAACGAATATTATCACACAATTTGTTCATCAGTAAACTCATTTTGTGCAATCCTGACTGTCATAATGATACGCACCGCTGCAGACTGGTCCTCGCGGGTAGTAGCCGCGAGCACAAAAACATTTCTTGTCCTTGAACTGGTTGAAGTAAGCGGTGCCGTAGATCGGAGCTGGTCTGTAGCCGAGAGACTGGGGATAACCACTAGGCCGATGTCTTACTCGGCACTCCATCTTTATCACGCTCTGTCCAACACACATTGTTGAATAATATTACGCTAAAATTAGAAAAAAATCGGCGCTAACTATGCAAATTACCATGGTATTGTGGACCACATTTGGCATTCCCAGCTTATACCGGCAAGAACCTCATAAAGTAAGTAAGTAAGCTGACAGAGACTGACCGTGGAGACTCTGGGACAGGACTGGAAGAGTTGCGGACAAATGTGACGAGTGTTGTGTCCCTGTATGCAGTCGTCAGTTCGTCGACATCCCATTGCAAAGATGCGCTGTGGCTTGTCCTTCACTGCAGTGCAACATTACGTTCACATACACGATATGCATGAAAGAAAGTAAGAAAGTAGGTCAAAGTGTAAAGTAAATTCGCGCATTAATGCCTTGAATTAATGCGAGAACCTTATTACGCCTCGCCTCAACCAGCCATGCTTATCTCATTACTGAACCATTATGTTTCATCTCGTATTCTGCGTTCATTTGACTTCAGTTTGTTGTCTGTCCTTTGTCTCTCCTCACATGTTTCGGTTCCCGCAGTTTTGCAGTAGCCATACCACCATCAGTAATATTTACAATTGTCCATTTGCTGTTTTCGTTGTCAACTTATTTTCTAAAACTTCGCCCCAGTTTCGGTGGGTTATGCGGTTTAGATTGTGTGGGTTGAAAACACGTTAAATAGGGAAAAGGAAGTTAAGGAACTTGGATCGTTGCCAAAATCCAACCATCTTGAGATCGTCCTCAGCTAAACTTTGTGCTGTAGTGTGGTGAAAAAGTGACTTGCATTTGGAGAAATGTTGGTCAGCAAAAATGATTACAATCAGTAGCCGCGCATTTCGGGGAAGAGCGTCGTTGGAAATAAACTAACAAACAACAGATGAAGGCCGATACGACTAATTAGCTCTGAAATGGTAACAAGTGCGCTGACCTTAAAGGTTAAAGGTTAAAGGTCGCATATAGCTCCTAATGAGCGAACCCATCTCAGAGCTACGGAGCGTCACTTGTCATATGGGATCACACAGTGTTACCTGCCACTCGACGCAGG
>Ga0209367_1003290_pt1 | contig 21930 bp, 13 predicted proteins | sample WorMetLIZISLAND2_FD_187412 | JGI IMG/M metagenome (GOLD analysis project Ga0209367, IMG submission 187412) | Marine gutless worms symbiont microbial communities from Max Planck institute for Marine Microbiology, Germany - Olavius geniculatus... ... | reverse complement strand
ATTACTGTTAGGGCAAGGACAAGAACTTCCAGCATTTCTGCAAGTAATGCGACATCGTCTGCAAAGTCAAGGTCGGTGAAAATCTCGTGCTCCAAGGTAACACCGGTCATTCCCCGATGCACTGTATGCTCCATCACGTAATCCATAGGTCCCAAGAAGAGGTCTGGAGCAATACGACAACCCTGCAAACAGTGCGCAATTATCTTTCACGGGGGCCAAGTTATAGTCAATTTTGTCCCAAAATTCGTTGCCATGGCAACAGGGGTTGGCAGGGGAGAAATTTAAGTGACACCATTGGATAGCCTGGGCCCAAAAATAGGGGGTAGGTGCAAACAGCATGCAATTATCTTTTACGGGGACCGAGTTATGCCGCTTTGAAATCCCCATTGGCTGTAATGCAAATGTTCAAAAATTTTTAAAAATTGGGGCATAAAAAGGGGTAAATTTTTAAAAATTTAATCGAAAACATATATCAAATGTGTCTAGCGTCAGAACGCTTCGTTCGGTGTCGGTCGGTCCAACAGGCTGGTCTGTAGCTGTGCGTAAGGGAAAAATAGACGCCTAACGGCGAATTTCGCACATGCGCAGCCACGCCCCCTTTGAACCGATTGTAACCAAATTTTGCATGTGGGGTAGTGTGGGCGATGTGATCACTGATACCAACTTTTATCGAAATCGGTTAAGGGGTTTCAGAGTTACAGGACCCCCAAACGCCATTTCCTATACTTAATGTTCATCGCCCTTACAACAGTGTCAGCGCTACCATGCTGCACTGTGATTCAAGTAATTAAAATTTGTTTTGTTGCTGTTTTATCACTACTGTCATGGTCTTGCAACACAGGCATGACTTCGTGGGCGTAATTCTAACCACTTATTTTGTCGATGTAGTTCACCTACAATATCAGCAATGTTAACGATGTGTTATTAACATGTTACTGCATGCATTAAAAAATTAACACGATGCATTAACGCATAAAAAATTAATGCTTCGACAGCTTTAGTTAAAATGACAAAGCTTATGAGTGCAAAAAGTATTCACCATTGCAGAAAATACATGGAATTGTTAAAAGCGTGATCGTCTGTGTTGCAATGTGAGAAATTTGCAGATGTTCACATGTTTCCGCACATCCAGGATTGAAAGTGCCATTAGTGTCAGAAAAATGTGCAATTTGATTTGGATTTTCTGCTGAACGTGTCCTATAAACTGCAATTACAAGTTTGCATTATATCACAAGCTAAGAATCTGTGTGTATATGTTTAGGAGTCGAAATGAGTTCAGGACGTTCGGTCGGTTCACTGGACACTTGGCAGCCAGATGACAAGTCATTTAATAAACACATTCTGCGGGAGGGTTGCGGTGAACTCACACCAAATGATGAGTCTGTCTGCATCGTTCACATCATTTCTATTGGTACGATTTTTTCTTTCACTATATGGTACTTTGTTACGAAGCTGGGTTTAGGCATTCGGATGCATATCCAAACTACCTTATGGATTTGTTGGGTAAACCTACTCCAAAATCCCACTCCAAACTTAATCCAATTTAGTTGCTTCTGTCACCAATAGTGAAATATTTTATTATGATTAATTTTTTTAAAGAAACGTTTAGAATCCACAAATTTTCGGATACTTATTTGATGTGGGCAGTATCCAGTCATGCTTATTCTAATCTGGTACTGGATTTGAAACACATGAGAATCCCAAAACACATCATGTTGGGCTTTTTCTCCATTTACCAGGTTCTAGACATGAATGTCTGCATTCATAGTATGGTTAAAAATCTCATTGAAGAACTGCTAGAAAAAATACATTGGGTCTAATATAGATAAACAACTAGAAACAACTATTTGACACTGCAATGCATTGTTTAAAAAGAAACGTGATTTTTAACATACATTTGAAATGATTCCAGTAGTCAGTGTAACGTCTCTTTGGTCTTTTGCTGAACATTGGCAGGTTTATGACAACGCCGGATCATCTACAAAGCCCGTTTGCGATCCTAAATTTGCCATTCTAAATTTTGCATTGATCGAGTTTATACTTTTCGAGATATCGCAATTTGAAAATTTCACAAATTTGGCTTTAAATGTTTATTTAGACCCTCAAAAATCATGTTTTGGGGAGTTTTGACCCCTAAACTTTACTTTTTATCATCGAGACCCCTGAAAGGCACTTCCTTGCGCAGAAACACGCGTTTTGAGCTTTCATTGGTCGTGATCAGTCCTATGGTGTGATCTGGATGCGACGCGAAGAGTACAAAAAAAGAAAGAACCAAAAGTAAGCCAAAATTCGACATTTTTGCAGACCCCTTCCCGTCATCTTACATCAACCAAATTTTGCGTGCAGGGTCGTATCCCGGATATCTTTTTGTTTTTGAGTTTCAGAAAGATTGGTTGAAAAATGTGGGAGCAGTGGGTGGTCGAATTTTTGGCTTTCCCATTGACTTGGCACATCGTTTATACAACAGCTTGTTGCTACCGCACAAGCCGTGATTTAGCTTAAAAGCTGAGAGCTAAGTCAACCTAGTTGGCTGGCTTCATACCAAGATGGTATACGTGCCCGCAGTCAGCCATCCAGGTACTAACTGGGTCTGCCGAAGAGTAACTTCATTGAATTGACTTAGTGCATTACCACTACAGTTACGACACACCACACTGTAGTAAATGTGAATGTTTTGTGCTTTCTGTATGATCAGGAGATGCTGATATATTGGAGTCGGAACTTGGTGGCTACCGGCTCAATGTGAATACGGAGGTGACAATTGGTGAGGGTGACACTCGACTGTCGGAGCTGATTGATACAGTAGTCAAGAGCATGAAAGAGCGCGAAGAGTGCTACGTCAACTGCCGGGTTGATGTCAACGGTAAACGTGTCTCAGAACTCGATGTCAACAGCAAAACTGCTCCGAAGTTCAACATAACACTTCGGTCGTTCAATCGCGCAGCCGATGTGACCGATCTCGAAGCCGACGAACTCTTAGATCGAGCAGAGCATCACAAGGAGAGAGGAGTTTCGCTCTACTCCGCCGGGAATATCGAGTTTGCTGTCCGGCGGTTTGACCGCGCTGCGGATTTGGTGCGACGAGTCGACCGGAGTGGAAACTTTCCCGCGCAGTCGTTGCGAGACCGAGGTCGCACCGTGCTCTGTCAGTGTGAGTTGAACCTCGCTGCATGTCGGCTGAAGACCGGTGAACATGACAAGGTGGTGGAGCAGTGCACGGCGGCATTGGAACTCGACCCTCGCAGTGTGAAGGGTCTTTACAGACGCAGCCAGGCGCTGGCGAAGCTGGGCCATTATCAGGAGGCAAGGAGAGATGCTGTCGAGGCACAGAGACTTGAGCCAAACAACAAAGCCGTGATGTCGCAGCTGAGATCAGTCGATGAACTCATACGCCAAGAGAAACAGATTTATCAGAAGATGTTTAGTCTCAGTGCTTGAGTGCATCGTCGTCTGTTTACGTGCATGGACAGTGGGAGGGGACGTGGTACAATTCCCCTTGGCAAAATACAAATGTCTGTGGTTTTCAGTGACAGTGTTTTCCAATTTTAGAAAAGTTGGCAAATTTGCTGCTTTCACTGAATGAACAAAAGCTGCAAGTGTTTTAGTTTCAGGGGCATTTTGCTTCCATATGATACATTGATCAGGAGTCTTAGGTGACAGGTGTTAAATTGTACATTCTGCTGCCTTACTTGGTCCCTGACTGGCTGAAAAACACCGTCTCCTCTGATAGTATGATGGGACACTTGCTAGTCTTGCTCTAAGGTTTATTTTGTGTGTTTATAAAATGCATGTAGTGTGTTCTTTTTGGTTGTAAACTGGGGCTTTGTTAATTGATGGCTTATTATCTTTGCCTATTATTTCATCTTTGTTTCTTTATCTGTCTGTATAAAAGGATAAGCATCGTAAATAATTCTTGTGCTTCTAAGATTGCTGTTTCTCCCAGCATAAACTCCATCTCCAATATTTTTATTGGATGCTGGAAAATACTCAAAGTATTGGTGCGGCTTTTTGTCTGCTTTCATTGAAGTTTTAGGCATACTAAAACAGAAGTGTTTGCATCTATGCTGCAGTTGTTTGCTCTACATGTAGTTCTTTTGGACGCTATTTGGTGTGTGACTGCTTTTTATGAGCAGTTGTGTAATACACCACGAGTCTGTGTCGCGATGAGTGGATCCCAAAACAACCGGTTATGATGTAACAACAGCTTGTCAGTTTGTCTCGAATTTTAGACACAATAACTGTAAATCAAATCAAATAGAATGACGGATACGTTTAGGAAAAACACGTGATAACAACGCCAATATTTTGATGGAAATGTAGTGAGAGAAACTGAAACGTAAGTAGGCCTACAGTTATGCGTAAATCATTGAAAAGTTCAGAAACAGATGGTTATAGGAGAGATAGAAGCCTGATAACCGGATAACTGTACAGCAAATAAATCACTTGCAGATCGAGAATTTTGGAATAGGGTGAGGGTGACGCCAAAAGCATGGCAACGGGGGTCGGTCGTGGAAAAATGCGATTGGCAGCATTCAATGGCCCATCCCCGAACCCCCCACTCCTGTAGACGCAAAAGTCTCGCAGATATCTCTTACACAATATATAATGTTATAGTCCATTTTGTCCCAAATTTCGTTTCTATGCCAATCAGGGAGGGTCCGTGGTAAAATTGAATAACACCATTAGATTGGCCATCCCCGAAAATCATAGCCTAGAACCAAAATTACGACTCTATCTTATACACAGCCAAAGTTATGGCCGTTTAAAGAATTGTTTAATTTTTCCCATAGACGCCATTGTAATTATTTTTGATTTTTTTTACGAATAAATACGTTAAATATTAAATTTTAATTTCTAACCCCCAAAAGGCACTTCCTTGTGCAGAACCGCGTCGTTTGACGTATTAAGCGTAAAAATCCCTTAAGGGGTCTGACCTGTGGGTGCATTAAAGAAAAAAGGCATATATGAATAAAATTTTTTGCGTATATTTCACCCATTTGCCGAAAAGCCCCCTTGGAGGAATTTGCATAAAATTTTGCATGACTGGTCCCCTCGCCGACGTAATCAACTGTGCCAAATTTTATCTCAATCGGGTCAGGGGTTTTGATTCTGTGGGGGTCGAATTTTTGGATTTCCCATAACACAGGGCTTGAACTACCGTTCAGCCTGTGACAAGTAGCAAAATCTTGAAGGTCCTTAAGATTTTTTTTTGTCAAGACCAAGAACAAAACTATATTTTTGTCCTCGAAGCGCCTCGAGACCAAGAGAGGCAAGTACGGTGCAGGTCCTGATGTCATACTTTGATAGCTCGTTGTTGCCGTAAAAGTAGGCCTAGCTAATAAAACCAGGCTTATACTTTCAACTGTATACCAATAATGTAGACTATTATGCATGTACCGCTATTTTGTAACAAAAATGCGTAGGCCTACTGGCGATTGCCGCGCCAATGCATCGAGCTGAGGCGGCGCGGCGAGATGAAAGCAAGCTACTGCGGCTGAATTTTGACCACCGGCGAGTGCTGATGATTAGACCACCCACAGACTGACAGACACAGACAGACAGACGGAGACAGGCAGACACACACTATACAGGTAGCATAACGCTCATGGTGTGCACGTGTGATGTGGATTTTACGTTGATTAAACAGCGAGCAAGCGAGCGGCGCTAAGCAATGACTCTGTCTGCAGTGACTTACCAATACTCGCATCTCAGCTCCAGCAGTAATTGCTATGCCGCGTGCCATTGTAATGGCTTCAAAGCGTCCTGTCGCTGATATGCTATAGGCAATGTAGCCTAGTGTACCTGGAAACCGGTTTTATAGACTATTACTGTTATGACGTGTGATATATGATATGATATAAAATTTGCGCTAGAAAACTCACGGGCAAGATGTCAGTTTAACTTTAACCTAGCACATAGCTATGTGATTGAACCAAAACTGTATTAAGCGGGAGTTATGGCCGGGACACAAGTGCATGACGGAGATGGAAATCGAAATAGTATTGGGATGTATAAATGAGATGCAGCGCCGGATATTGAAAAAAACAGAGTACATAATCATGTTGCAATTCAATCAATGTGTTGTCGAAGTTGTTGAACTCGATGATTTCAGTGTCTCAGTATAAACGATAAAATTTATACCTATTTATTTTTATTTACTCCTCGCGCGCTACGTTCCTAACGTAGCGAAGAAGAGTATATGAGATCAGTATAATATTGACGACCGACCGCGTCGTCACGACCGACCGACCTCGGCTCCTGACACAGCCTTCCTGAAAGAACCTGAAGAACTAACGGTGCCAGATAGATGCATGGTCACAATGGACCATTCATAGAAAGTCGCCCACCGCGAGTCGAATGGACATGTGACCGATGACGTCATGTGACCCCAAAAGATCAAGGTCGCAACCCCATTATCTTTGAGGCGCCATATTTTGATAACGGTGCCAGATAGACGTCGAGACAATTCTCAATAACGACCTCGACGCCAGTCACTATTAGTATAATATTAGACCGGTCTCAAATTGACGCCTGGTCTTAATACAAGTTGAAAGGATATACAGGAGAAAATAATGCGCGCGAGGAGTACATTAGATTGGTCACAGTGTAATAATATTTTTTGTTTATTTATTATGGCGACAGACTGCTGATGAACAGCAACTTCAGCAAGAACACGAGGACGGAAAAATGCAGGACTGGAAGTTGCGGGAACGACAACACGTGGAAAGCATAGACTGTAGTGCATATAATGTATACGACGTGAAAGCGGTCACGTGACTGTTAATAACCGGCGAATAATGACTCAAAGAAAACGCGCACCGACTTCTGACGACGATGTTCTGGCGGTCGTCGACGAAATAATCTGCACGATGTGTCAGTAAAAAAGCATGAACTCTTTTTCTCTCTTTTATAACCCCGTCGAATGGCAACAAATCTGTAGTAGGGCATGTCTTTAGCATCTATAACTGAAAAAATGCAAGGTCTAATTTAATATTTAACTAACAGCCAGATGTTGTTCAGGTATTTTAAGGTAGTTTTTTAGCTGCAGGTGCTAAAAATTTCGTGCAAATTTATCGCCATTTGACGCACATATGTGGAAAAGAAAAAACGTTTTTTACTGAAACACCTTACAGTTTAGCCTGAGTACGGATTTCCGGGTGGTAGCTTTTTCTTTATCCGTGAGCTCCAGTTTAGCGCAGTGTACCCAAGTGACGAAGACAGCTCGATTTAAGAAATAAGTAGGCCCCTACCAGACATCATTAATCTACAAACGGCATCGTTCTGAATATAACCCGATCGTACGATCGCAAGCAAACCAAGTTCTATCACGGTAGCCAAACGAACTAGGTGGCGAACATTTGATTTTGCACTACTTGTTTAATTTTCAGTTTAGACTCTGGCTGTAAACTTACTCGATGAACCCAATCAATATGACAATGAGTTTATTTCGCAAATAGCCAATCAACAGTGCTAGCAGTGCAACAACAATAATAACAGTCAATCAGTGCAGAAATGTAACATACGATGGTAATTCGTAGTGACCACTAGGCCTACGAAAACAGCTCAATCAGCTCTGCATAATGAAAGTCACTCTGCGGCTGCGGCAGCGCCTTTGATTAAAACTTTATCATTAAAACTTTATCATTTTCAGCGTTCTCAGATCGACATGACCATGGCTGCAATGTGTGGCCGGGAGGGAGGTGGCTAGTGGTCACGTGACTGGTCAGTGGTCAGTGCTGATAGCCGCCGGTTAGACTGATCACCGGAACTAGGTCGACGTCTGAAGTTTGATGCATTTTTCGTGTCGTCGACATTGCTTTGGTATACACTGCGTATAGTCCAACACGCGCTTCTAAGTTAGCGCTCTTCGCCATACTCCGATTAACCGGAGTCAGCAGCAAATTTTGCTCCTTGAAATTTGCAGCTGAAATTTTTTCCAGTTTTGACGTCGCAAATTTTTGGCATGTAATTGAAAGTAATTTAATTTTATCGCAAATTGATGATAACCAGAATCTTAGGTGACAGGAACTGTCAAACGCATCTCGAACTCTTAAGGCTTAAAATTTGACTTGCACAGATACAGATTCCACAATTAAAAACCTATAGTAAAAATAAATTTATTTCTACTGCATACTACTAGGTTCTTGGCATTTATGAGAAGACGCCAGACATCGTGCATTGATATTTTCTTCGAATGTTATTTTTACTTAGAGTTTAAAGTAGCCCTACAGAAGTAATGATCCATGTCTACATTAAACAAGTTAACCGGTTACAGCTGGATGGTTTTGTTACCTAGGTCTATTTTTAGCATACGGTACAATATATTTTAACGATCTAAGTCATTTAATTTTATTTCGTTTGTTTTTGTTTTAGTTCATTTCAGTTCTGTCGTTTTGTCGGCTTTCTGAAGCAACGTCAGCAGCAGCAGCAGCAGCAGCAGCAGCAGCGGGTCATTTCAGCTTTGGAATCCGCATCTTGCTGCTTGGGCAATGCATCATTAGTAATTAACTACCGCACCAAACATCACGCTGATGAAGCTGTCTATTATAGCTGTGGCGCTAACGAACGATGTCCACGTAATAGCTAGCAGACAGGCGGAGTGCGGAGTTTATTCGCAAAGGTGGCGCCACGTGCAGCAGGTGCGACAGGCAAGACTATGATCGCATATCACGGCAGCATCGATTTCTCTCCGGTCGCCACTGATCTCTCTCTCCCTCCACATCAGCCGCTGGCTGGCAGGTATAAAAGAGCGAGAGACGCCAGCGAGCGGCTTGTACGCCGGTGAGTTCTGCCAGCAAAGGTGTGACAAGATGCAGCAATACCGGTAGGTGGCGACATACACGTGGCGACTGAATGATGAACCAACCAACTTCTGCGACACGTCTTATCAGCGTATCACACAGGTTTGATAGTGTGCTTTATACGTTAGCTATACAATAATTATTGCTTAAACTAATGCCACGCATGTAGTATAAGCCTAGTTCAAAAAGCGCAGGATATTTATCCGGCAGCCGGAATCCGGTTGCCGAATAAATAGCCGGTCTTTGCGGGCTCGGCTATTTATACGGCAGCCGTCTTGGGCGGCCTTAGCTGGTACGTACGAGCATTCTTGTCTTACTGCCGCAGACACGCTGTCACGGCAGACGGTCATATGAAGCAGACAAGTATTTTGTTTAGTATATAGAATCATCAATCATCATACTGTAAAACTGCATGTCCCGTAACGTAACTTTGCCTACCATCAGTTGCACAGTATTACAAATTACATTACGCACACTACACGCACTGCATTTAAAAATAGGAAGCCGGTTATGCATTGCATGTGATCTGCAAATAACGTCCGCAACGAGGAAGCACGCCGCGAACGAGTATGATCTAATGTGAAAAAGAGGGAGAGGCATTTAAGAACAAACTGTTTAAACCGAGAATAAGCCGCAAAACTGCTAAGCCGGTTTTTGGATTTGGATATTTAATCGGCAGGGCCCCCAAACTGGGGCATCGCACCGACGGGCCGTGGTGTGTGAACAACTTGCCCAAGGTTGTTACTTGAGAGTGCAGTGGTTAGGGACCAAACCCCCGACCTCGCGGTCATTGGGTCCGACAAGCTAACCACTAGACTACCAAGCCACACCAAGCAGGTGGCCGTGAAATTCACAATACTATAGCCGGTGTCGGCTTATGGGTTTATGCGAATTATGAAGTTAGGTCAAAATGTTTGTCGACTGAAATGTTTAATTGCTGTAATCTATTACGTTGCGTTTTCTAGGATCATGTTTTTCGTGTTTTTTTTAAAGATTATTAAAGTCGGGTTTACATCATGCGCACGTGGTTTCAGTGCTTTGTTACGCAGTTGAACGTGTTGTAGAACGCACGGCGCTGTCGATCGCAAACGGTTGCAGATAAATAAACAATGCAGTGCTTTTATGTCGTGTGACGAGCAAGCGAGGAAAATGAATCGCATACAGCGGATGAATCCATTTACCGGCGCTCACATTAATGCACGATTCTCTATACAGCAATCCAGGTGAACGCCTCGTACAGGTAACATTAGTAGGCTGACATTACCAGCACGCACACGCTATTAGCGGCTCATGAAACAGCGGCAGCAGCAGCAGCAGCAACGAGAAACGCACAAAATCCCCGCTGGCCAGAATGCCTCAACTCGAACAAAATCTCTTATTATATTAGATTTTTTCCTGGACACAATCTCTCGGTAATACGTGCGAAAGATCATTGTCAGGAACGTTGCCCTTGCTTTCACATTCAGACGTTTTGCGCGGTGTTAAAAGCGAGAGAAATGAAATGAAATAAAACAAAACGAAGTAAAATAAAATGAAGACAAAACTGAAATATATTGGTCAGATTATTTTATTTTATTTTAATTTAATTCATTTTATGCTTAAAACGGATTTAGTTCAGTTTAGTTTACTGTATTTCTGTTGCTTTGCAAACAGTGCACCTGTTATGACGAAGATTCTGTCGGGGCGAAAGAGGCATTTTGTCATTCAGAAAATCGACATGATGTTCGGGGAATTCTGCCACGGGAATCTTGTGCCAGGGCGATTCTGCCATGTGGAGGATTCAGTCAGAGGTGATTATGTCCAGGGGTCTCTGTGCCAGTGCGATTGTACCGGGAGATTTGGTGCTGGGGCTGTTATTACTTATGCTCAGGGGGTTTATGTCCGAGGACGATTATGCGCGGGGGTGAGCAGCATTGTCAACGGCACACGTGTGACAGACAACTGATGCGGCGACACAGCACATCACAACAAATCACATCACCTACAGGTCCTACATGTACCTGTCCGTGTATCTGTCTGTCTGTCAGTCTGTCTGTCTGTCTGTGATTCATCGCAACTCGCTCTAAGCTGGTCGCAACATCATTATTACAGGTAAGCACAGGTGTGTCGCCGCGCGTGACAGCCTATAGCTGTCATACAGACGCTGATGACGATTGTAAATTAATGTCGCATCGCCGCGTGTTAACGTTAATTAACAAAGTCGGTCGTTAAAACCGACCCGTTGTGTGTCGTCGCTCCATTGTCTTTTTTCTGTCGACGTTGTCAATTTGATTACTGAACAGAACAAGACGGTTTGTATTGCGTGGGAGTGCTAATGGAGCTACAGTGATGATGATGATTGTAAATTAATGTAGCATAGTCACCGCTGCATTTTCGCCATCATCCACACATCACGCAGTCTCAGTCGACTGGTGTGTGACTGGTGTTGCGTTTGTGTTGAAACATTGTGTACGTCAAACGTCACGTCTGCAATAGGGAACTTTGAGAATATTACAGAAGGCCAGTGATAGTGGCATTGTGCCGCGGGAAGACAAAGGGGCAATTGCCCTCTCCCCTAAATTCAGCTTTGTCGGAAAAAGTGTCAAAAATTTTTCTTTTTTTGTCTGAAAAGTGACGTCCAAAAATGCCAAATTTGGGGCTAAAACCATATTTCGGAAGATATTTGGGAGCAAATGTAAAATTTTGAGCACTTAATAATTTCTCCGACGTAAATTTGCAATTGTGTGTCGAAATTCTGTCGGAAATTCGTAGCGTCAGTCGGAAAATTGCAACTTCTTGCCTTGCCTACTAACGACGCCTCTGGCCGGAGACGGTTTCACAATAAATTCACCGCACTTTGCCTTATTTTTTCATCCTGATTTGCTTTTCTCTCGATAATTATTTTGATACGACGTGTCACGTTTCTTATGTTAAGTAACTAATTGCTGATGTTAGCCTGATACATTTACCGATATCGAAGCGCTCGCCTGACTAGCAAATTAATGCTCCTATTACTGATCGTTAACACGCAGATTGGCGCATATAGCTTACGCTAAGCAGACGCTGTAGACTAGTGTGCATAATCATGCTCTAATTATGTCTGCAGGTAACAAGCTGCGAGCAGCATCTGCATCAATGAGACCGAGACAATACAGGTGAAAATATTGTTGTTGATACCTGTCGACCGTTGCCTAGCAGCGCTGATGCTGATGTTGAATTCACTCATCAGCATTATACACAACGATTCGTCATAGCCTATAGTTACCGCGCGTAAAACAAGCTAAAATATGCAATATTATGCACGACCGCAACCAAACATCTTACTCCGAACAAAAGTGTACAAAAGACGTTTTAAAAGTGGCGACATTCGCTACAGCAAAGCTACTGATGCTGATATCACTACACGCAGCATGCATTGCAGAGTCTGCATCACACTGATCGTCGTCTCGCATCAGGTTATAATCGTGCTGATAGTCGTCTGTGCACTAAACTATCAGCAGTTATCACTCGGTGTCGAGACGATGCTCGCTCTCAAGACCATTAGACTAGCATCCGTTTGAATCTTCTTAGCTGAATGAAGCCCAAGCTTCACGTTCTTTGATTAGTTTAAGACTTTTTAGACTTGGATAAGTCGTACAGTAAGTCAATGGCGTCGTAACCGGAAAAAAGAGGGGACAGTAATAATGCTTCCTCCCCTAAACTTTGGGCTGTCAAAAATTTGTCTAAGAAAATTATTTGTCCAAAAAATTTCGTCTAGAAATAAAACATTTGAAGCAGAAAAATACTCAACTGTAAAAAAATTTATGAGCAAGATTTGATTTTTGAGCACCCGTAATCTCATCTTCCAAAAATTTGCAACATTCTGCCCCAGGTGCCCCGCTTATTTTTTCATTGTTATTAAGCTTTAGTACCGGAGATTGTAAAAACAGATTAAAGTACCTGCAAGTGTGTAGTTTAATCTCTTATCTAATAAACTATAGCCGACGAATCTATCGCCAATCATTGAAAATGGAACCGAACATACCTGTATTTTGATTATGAGCCTCTTCCACTTTAAAATGTCGACATAATAACTGTTTTTCTCCATCTAATTAACAAATAAAGTATACTATTAATTGTATGGTTTAATTGTATAATGCTGCAAAGTTATTAAACGCTGTGGACGTAAGTTTTGGCGCTAATAGCATACTTTTGACGCCACTGAATGTAATGCGGTCGAAAGTTTGTGATAAATTAACAGATAGGCTATAGACCACACAGCATTTTGTGAACAAAACAAACAAAAACCAATAATTTTAATTTTTGCAAAGGAACGTCAGATTCAGATTCTCTGCTATTTATCTCAAACTGTTAGTGTCGTTCGTTTTTAGAGTTTGTTTCCAAAGTAGGCCTACATTCTAAAAATATCCTTTAGAAGTTTCTGTCCCGTATAGCTAAGCCAACCTCGCAGTCAGTTTGGACCGGAAATAGATGCGTGTCCCGGAAACAATAAAAACATCACGTGACGCTTACAACTTTAGCTGCTAATGGAGCGCAAACATTAATCAATTACTGCACGCAGTAGGCTTACACTGTATGGTGATTCATTTACTAGTTACCTGTCTGATCTGTTGCCAGTCTTGCGGCGAGTACAGAGCGACGTAACTGAACTGAACGAAACTGACACGGTTTAATTTTTAACGAACTGGCCAATGGGCAAGCATGCAGGACAAGTCCATTGGTCACTGGTTGACGCGTACGTAAGCGTAGTCACGTAGGCCATCAGCGTCGTCAGACTGTAATGCATTACTGTTTGCTCATTGGTCAGTTCATCAAAAACTGAACCATGTCATTTTTCATGTAGTTTAGTTCATTTCAATAACGTCGCTCAGTACGCGCTTTTGCGGATAGCTATAGCGGCCGATATGTTACTGTTACTGCATTCTAAGGCTGCTTTCTGTATTACATACTGCACTGATGAAGTGGGTAAGCGAGTACGCAGGACGAGCTTATACCACTTCAGACAGTACGGCATCGTACTTAAACCTTGCTCGAATCGCAGAGACTACACACCGTCGTTTGTTTTGTGACGCGCGACTGCAGCCCACCAGCCAAAAGTTCTGAAAACAGTACTAGTGCGAACTGAGCATTGTTTAGGCCTAAGCATACTGTTGTTGCGCAACCGCTTTGAGACTTACAGAGTAGCAAATTCGTCGTCAATTGATGAAGTGCGCATGCTACGAGCCGTATAGTTCTGTCTCAGCAGTGGCTAACTGCTGCTAGTTGATCGCTTTGCTAGCATATCAGCAGTTATACCACTGATGTGGCAGTACGGCCATATTCTGCAGTACGTCATGAAAATGCTGCAGAAGGGAAGCTAAAGCGTATCTTTCTTTCCTTTACGCACATACTAATTGCGTGCCCACAACGTGACGCTAAACTCACAAGCGCTAAGCAAAAATATACTGCGAGACCAAACAGCAATGCATCGCGTAGCTTGCTTGTCGTTTATCTTTTACGTAAATTTTCTGATTCCAAGTCACTGACACACTGGTAATCAGCGGCGTCGTTGGTTAACAAAAGACTGAAAATAACACTTGTTTGTCCGACTAATAACTGCACATTTTCGACACAGAAGAGATTATGACTGCCGAAAAATTTAATTTTTGCCCACATTTTATTTTTTTGAATTTGCATTTTTAGACAATTTTTTTTCACCAAAATTTGGACGTTTTAACAGCCCAAAATTTTTGAAAGAAGCGACGCCCCACGCGTGACGTTACTGTTTTCCGCAGAGGGAAATAAAAGCACTCTCTCAAACTTGGACCAAAAAGGAAAGTCTGTCCCATTGAGCAAACTGAGGATTAAAGATTATACAGTTCAACCAACAGTTCTACAGTTGAGGTATTTAATTGTGGCATTAGTAAAAGTTAGGCATCATTAGTGGCTACTGTAAGTTTTGCTGTCATTTTCTTGGGCACCCGCAGGTGCTTGCCCTTTCCTTTTTTGGAAACTGCAAAAATAGTCTTTCGCGTTTTATTTGAAAAAAATTCTACCACGCATAAGTGGTAACCATCAATAAAATAGGTCCGTGTTGAGCAAATAATTATGGCCCCATTTTCGGTTTGCGATAATTTTTGACAAAGTTATAGTTCGAGTTATAGTTAAATAAAAATACAACAAATTTCTGGCGCAATTAATGACACCAGGTGGCACTGCCTTTAATTACTCTCAATAAAATTAATATTCCGCGAAAAAACACAAACAGCTCAAAAGCGGTTACTTGTTACACACGTTGTATCTGAATCAAGTATTTTGCACTCAGGTAGCGTTTCCGAAGCAAAAATGTCCCAAATATTTCATTTAAAGCCGAAGAGTAATTGTGACACTTTTAACCCACAAACCTTAAAACATAGCTAATCGCTTGTACCGTAAGCGGAATATAGACGAATGCAAAAATTACGTAAATATGCGATAACACAAATAAATGAAATGTTGAACTTACTCATTTAGTCACATCTGTCAGTACTTCAGTAGATCAGTTCGACATTTTTTGATAAAAACAAATAAAACTTAAATGTACATGCATCCGTCATCAAATTATAAAGTTAGGCCTAAGCTAAAAATTTCGAATTTGCCCAATGGAAATTTATGTGGCTTGTTTTTTGAGACACAGTGTATAGAAGCTGACGTCTTTTTAAAGCCCTCATATATCTGACGACTGTCGCAGAATGTAGTTAAATGTGAGAAAATGCGACATCGACAGCGTACACATCGCTCAGGCCAACCGGCAACAAAGACACTTCCCAGTAGATACCAGTTTCACGAAAAAACTGCCGCAGATCTTTGAGCTTTTTAAACTTGCCGCTCCAATCGTTGGCCGGAAATGCCGTGTACTCAACCGTGATGACGTCAATGCGCAGACGCGTCCAGTCAACGGTGCGGAGGATTTCTAGTTCCGGTCCTTCGACATCCAGCGACAGGTAATCGACGTGCGATACGTTGAGTGCGTCCAGTATCGCATTCAGCGAAAAACAGTCGACTGCGACTTGTGGCTTTTTCTCGTTGCCGATCGCGGACAGGTGAGCCGAGCTCAACTTGCCTATATAATAAACCGTAACTATAAACTAATTCAAGATAGTAATACGGTATCTCGTGGTATTTACTTAATAGGTATTAATACCTGGGTATTTGCGAAAAAAGCAAAAATTGAAGTATTCATTTAAAAAAATTAGTTACCCAGTTTTTGCACGTTAACGTCTAGGTATTTATGCAATAAAATAGGTAGGCAGATCTAAATACTTAGGCACACATTTACTTAAAACTTTAACGGAAACATTTTCCCCCGAAATTATGGTAATACCCGGTATTTACGGTAAACATTTTTTAAAATTGTGCCGTAAGTATCACATACTGACGTATAATAGTACGTTTTAGCTGGGTTTACTGCACGTTTTTACGGAAAGCCTACCCACAATGCCGCTGATCCAGCCGTTGTCGGCTGGTAGAAATTGAGCGGTCATCGGTCGTCGTTCTGTGCTCAGACAAGCCGGCAGCACGTACGCCCGACGGTTCTTGTCCAGCAGAGCTCGCTGAAAGTACGGGTTGGCTTCTATGAGAAGCCCGGTCCAGTTGCGTTTCAGTTCGAAGAACAGCGAGTTGGACAACGCTTCTCCGTCTGCCGCGCCGCACTCGACAAAGAACCCGTTCCGACGCCCGGACAGAAATTTGTCGACGAACTCCAACTGACCTGTATAGACCGATAGAGCTCCAAGTTGTATCAGTGTCAGATGACCAAATTTGGCCAAAATCTGCAGATAAAATAAAGATATTTTATTTCCCTTAATTGTTCTCATAGAAAATCAGATTTACGACAAAATCAAACCCCTTAGAAACTCCAAAATATTGGTGATTTTTTGCTTGTGAGTAGATAACTAGGCGCTATATAAATATAAATATAATAATAAAAATATAATAACAATTTTAAATTTTCATCGGAATTTTTTTACCTGACTTTTGACCGACCTTTAAAGTCGAGTCTTTGGTACAATGTGTCTTCTGTCTGTCGTCGTTTATTTGTCGTTTGTAGCGCATGCATTGTGGCTAAACGGTAGGTCTTACCGCAATAAATATAGGACTAAATAACCCGGTGTTACGGCTTTTCTCACGCAAAATGTCAGCAATATAGTGCAAGGAAAACTTTGCAAATTTGTAGTTAGACAAAAATTAAGTAAGAAAAATGTGCGTTTTTAACCGATAAGTCGTTGTATCTCTGAGTCGGTGAGAGATAAGGGCAAGATTGCTATTGATCACTAATAGGAAGTCGCATAGGCCTAAGTCATTTAAGATAGCACGAACGCCATCGATCTTGGATGACCTTGACGGATTATTACGTACTCTGCTATGCCAGTATTACGGTATTGTAGCTAAACGACACGCCGTAAGGGTTAACGATAGTACCGTTGGATACGGCGACGATGAGTTTTTATCGGCTGTCAATAGTATCCGTGTTTTATCTGCAGCGGTTTGGCTGCAATTTTTGAATGCTAAGTTGCTTCCTGAATTTTCTGAAGCCATTGCATATGTGCGCCAAATCACCGCATTTTATCTTAGCGTTGATTGTAGCGTTCATTATAGCAGCGTCACATTAGCGTGTATGGGATTGCAGTCACTCTGAGAAATGACTTTCTTTCCGCGACTAGAAGTCAGACGCTAGCATTTGGATATAGGCAGTAAGGTCGGTCCACCTTAGAGACAGCTGGGCTTTTTGTTTTAAAAAACCGGATTGGGGGTCTAGACCGACCGTGCTGCGACGCGTCAGGCCTGTGCGGGTCGACGAGCTGACGTGGTCGAGTCAGCGAGGGTGTTGAGATACGACTTAGTATCAGTTCGCTTAGCGTCTGATGGTGCGTGGACAACAGATGGTTGCTGACGTGGTGCCGTAGCAGTCTGTCTGTCACCATTAGCAATACTGCACCGGCTAGTATCGTCGCAACCGGTGCGACCACGCGAACGAACACTTTCTGATGACGGCTCATTGCGGTGTGCAAGACCTAAAAACGTAAAAAACGTGGTATTTCCCGAGCCATAAGACCCACATGGCGATGCTGATCTCCGTTTCCTTAACTCTCAGCCAGACACCAGTTTACACTGCCAGATTACGAATACGGGGCTAGTGCATTGTGCGGTGTGCCTGTTTACGTCCCACCTTTCGCCGGTACTCATTGCGCTTACCCACTCACGGATGGCCAGGCTGAGTTAATGATGATGATGATGATGATGAAGGACGAATTAACTTTAGCGTGGCGTTAAATCCTAAGACTACAAGGACACGTAACAATAAGCCTAAACAGTGAAGTCACGTAATAGTAGTCAGTGCAATGAGACGTTGTTGGTTAGTTAGTTAGTTAGTTGTTGAGTTAAGACCTATAAACACTATATATGATAAGCAGTAAGTCTATCTGCAACCGTTTTATGCTAGATTAGTAGACAGTGGACAGTAGCAGTACATGTATTTGCGCGTTTTTAAGAAGTACGCAAACTTGACGCCCCTATGTAGAAAAATCCTTGAACCTAGGGGTCAAAACTGATAGTGTTAATATTTACGTTAAATTGTAGAAATGCCATAATGCACGTTGTCTTGGTCTATTTTCAGTAATTTCGGCGCATTTCACTGTTGAAATATGCGTCGAGGCTTAAAATTGCGAACTCATAAAAACCCTGTATTTTAGAGATTCAAGATTATCCAACGTCGTCGATGTCGGCACACTCAGAAAGCTCGTCAACAGTGATTGTTAATGTTGTTATGATAAGCAGCAAAACTCTACCCATTTGCAACTACATCCGGTGGTCAGCCGTTCGGACGAAGGCAGCAGCGGTTGCCGAAACGTCAACAATAATTAAATAAAAGGTTGCATTTCGATGAATTTACACAATTTATTTAATCTTAGAGTAAAGTTTTAGACCATAATAGTGCTACAGTGGCTTGGCGATGGAAGCCCGCTTTACTGTATATTCGACGTAGTTTTAGGGGAACGCTTGTGTGAGAGGCGAGCTGCATGACTGGCGCGACTAGTGCGAATAATTTGACAACATTGTTTTTGAATTCAGGTTTGCTTAAACTCAAATAACTGAAGACGATGATAACGACAGTTACACCCAGGAACCCAAAAATGGCTGATCCATCAATTCAACTCTGTATCAATAGTATACAGTAATGTGCTACAGAATAGTGAATAGTGTATACACGGCGGATAAGAAACGGTTGTTTAACTCAACAGTCACACACATTATTTGTGTCGTGTAAGTTAATCACAGTATTGGATAGTAACAAAGTCTTAGTTTTACTTAGTTACTGTACTTAAGTAAAAAATGTCGGTTTTTACTTAAATAGTTTTTTGAGTTACTTTTTACTTATCGTTACAAAAAGTAGTTTTGTTCTTACAGTGTAGTTTATTTCACAGTTTTGCTGCGATGCAACCGTTAGTATTTTCAAAAACGACAAGATCGATGTTAAAGAAACCTTTTTAAAAAATTTGTTGTTTATTCAGGCCAGTGCAGTAAAAAACTCACATATGCCTACATTCTAGTCAGTTGGAAAAGATACGTCAGCCTCACAGACAAGCACCGGTGCCTGCAAAAGTCGAAATGGCCTACATCACTGCAGCAAAGTTTCATCACGTGATAGCTTTTTGACTTTATCTGCTAGAGATGGGCCGATTGTCATTGTATCGTAGGGCAGCTGCTGAAGTGTTACAGTGGCGCAGCATTGCTGCTGATGCTCAGTAGCATCACCGTCGTCATCATCATCAGTTGCTGCACAGTCACGTTAAATGTTGTCGACTTCTGGTAGTAAACATTAGCCGCGTAATCTCTGGTGTTAGTGGACCAAAGTTCATAATTTTCTTTTTTCTTGAACTTGGATCGACGTGGTTGGTAATGTTTTTTTCACTCGTCGATAGGCATCTTTTTATCCGTTTTAAAGATATTCGCGGTCAATGTCTAAAGTCGTTCGAGATCACGCTGAATTTGAGACATTTTCGCCCTCCCTAATTTTGAGGTGGAGAGGCCCCCGAAAGTTGTACCCTTATTACGACGATAATCTTTATTTACCAACACAATGTGGTAGAAAACAAAACAAAAATATGTGAAACAGTTACTAGGCTATAGCATATCACAGACACACATAACCTTAACTATAACAGTATTCTAACAGCTTAGCGTACAGCGTTGAAGTTCAAGTTTGTTTACAAATTTCTGAAATTTACAGGGAATTATCTTGCTAGGTAACTTAAATTTGAAATACATGCAGCAATCTCCTATTATATCAGTATTACACGTGCGGAATAATTTCATCAAACAGCGCGTGACGGTGAAGTCAAGGGACCGTATGTCACTTTTACATTACAGTACGTCACATGGAAAACTTTCGTGTGGCTATACTTCCCTTGGTTTTAAAGTTACTGCGACTAACAGGCCTACGCTGTAAAAAAAATTTCAAGGCTCAGCACTCCCTATGGGCCAAAATATGGTTTTCCAAAAAAGTTGATTTGGTTGGGTATGATTTGATCTTCAAATCTGTGTTGTTAGTGGACCAACGTTCACCAAACTTCATTTATCAACGTCGGAAGAATCGCGCTCGTTCAGGTACTTGTTCGATTTTGGATATCTTTTTTTCGTGTTGGAGATATTCGCCATCGAAGTTTGAAGTTGTCCATAATCGCGCCACATTTCGCCACGTGTTTGGCCATTAGATTTTTTAAAGGTAAAAGTCCCCCTAATTTTTTTGGACCTGCGTTATAAAACTCAGCATGCTTTCTATCACGTGGCAAAATTTTGCCGCGATCAGCCGACCGAGTTTGGAAATACATTCGGATATACATTAACGACTAAATAAAAAAAACATCTGCGCTAAAACAGAAGTCCGCTCGGGGAACTATCGTTTTCTGACAAACTAATTACGATAGCTAATACGCGCTGAGCACATAGTGCGTCGCGCTTAAAAACGACAAAAGACAGTGGCTGCGTATACAGAGCCGTTTACATTACTTTGATCGTCCTCTATAAAACAGTGTTACGCACATAAAGGCGGACTTAAGCCCATGGTACACGGCCCAAGTTCTCCGCCCAAAAACTGTTCACCAGAAACTTGTGTCCAAGTTTTGCACACCAGACATCAGAAACCGGCACCGGAAAATGGCGTCTCCAATTCCGTCGCTTTACTTCGACGGTCAAAACGGCGAAAACGCCGCAGGGTCCAGCATCAAAATAATATTCCAGTCATAGCGATCAGCCACCATTAATCAGTGTTAATCAATAAGTTACAGTGTGTAATATTCAAATGTTTAGTAAATAAATGAAACGGAATAGACCTATATATGGATTCTTACGTATTGATAGTCGATACGATACGATTTGTTGTTATGGTGACGTTTCTATGGGTATTGCGACGTCACGCTGCTATGCACAGGCCACAGTTAAGTTGAATCGAGTCGCGTCTGCGTCGTAGGTGTAAACTGGCCATTAGGCATGTCCACTCTCCAGCATGTTCGGCCAAACAGAGTCCCCGCCAAAAGAGGGACAACCGCCTCGTAGAGCCGAGAAAATGTCCAAGAGCACAGCGCAACATTTTCTAGCACATCAAAGCGACTTGTAATAAAAGTTCACTTGGCGGAGCATAACAGACCAGTCTACGCTTCCGAACTCAGTAAGCTTTATCTAAAATCAAGTAATAGCAACCAAACTGCGTACAGTTGCAAAGCTGAATTGATGTTAAGTTTCTGTACACAAACGTCAAAATTTACGTAAAGTCGCACATTTTTACTAAACAAAGCCTCGCTGAGTTTAAATCAGGCCTTGGTTACGCACCGTACGCAACTATACCATGTTACCGTGGCAATTTTAAGAGTAGAGTACAAACCTCTGCCAACTCTACGTCAATCTTTTTTCGTTATATTTGCCATCTTGCACTACACTGTGTTTCAAAAAAACGGGCATCCTTTTTATTTCTTTCATAATTCACTCAAATGATGATCAATTTACACGAAATTTTTATCAGATGTAGCTGAAGAAATGCTAATTCAAAATATATGGACAAAATATGGCTGTTAATTAAATATTCTTTGCTAGTTGTGATGTAATGCTGACGTCATAGTGTGGCGCGAGTACAAAC
>Ga0209367_1003289_pt1 | contig 21932 bp, 11 predicted proteins | sample WorMetLIZISLAND2_FD_187412 | JGI IMG/M metagenome (GOLD analysis project Ga0209367, IMG submission 187412) | Marine gutless worms symbiont microbial communities from Max Planck institute for Marine Microbiology, Germany - Olavius geniculatus... ... | reverse complement strand
TTGTTACAGAGTCTATCTTCACAGAAACTGAACCGCGTTTTTCGTTCTTTGATATGCAACTGTGAATATGATCTGTAAATTTATATCGCAGTTAATTGTTTTTTGTTAGGCCTATTACTTTTCGTATTTGTTATACGCATTGGGTGCGAATTTGTAAACTAATAAAAAATAAATGAATAAAAAAAGTAGAGCTGCAGCCTCGTATAGCCTGCGCGTTATATACGAGGGTCGTTAGTGTTACTGATAGAAAAGAAGGAATGTTAAGTGATCTTCTGTTCGAGCTGCCAATCATCGCGTGCTGTGTTGGACAGTATCTTGGGTCGTGGGGCATTTGGCGACGTACACGAGGGATCATTGATCAGCTTAGACGGATCACAAACTCTGTCGGTTGCCATCAAGGTACGTAAATAGGCCTGCCACACAGGACGGTGTGCACACACATACATACGTCTAAGCCATAATCCGTATAGTGCAATTGATCCGTCATTAAAGTCGTGCAAAAGTTTCTCCGATTTTCGGAAAGGAACGTTAGTATAATAAGAACGTAATTCATATCGAGTTCCGCTCTAATGCGCTTTTCGGCCCATGGAATGTCTGAAAATCGACGGCAGCGAGGGAGCTTGTACAGTGTTCACCAGACTCCCCAAAAGGCCACGGAAAAAATCGGTAAATGTGGAAATAAGGAAAAGTATGAATAAGTAAGTAAGTAAATATACAGTTGATTAAACACATGTCGCACGCACATGTTTACAATAAAACACATGGTGAAATTTCCAAAAAAAAATTATAATCTTATATAACAACTGCAAACGTAAACACAGCAATGCAGTAACATAATGCTCGTATGTAACGCGATCTAAATATAGTTTAACAAAGCTCAGCTAACAAAATGTTTTTTGCTATAGTCATACATGACGAATAGCAGTGTAAACTATAGTGTTCTCGTGTTCGTAATTTTATTGATCCGGAAGGCTTTACGTTGCGCGTGTAAATGTGATTAAAGCATTGATGCTCGGAGCAGCTTTGGCGAAATAGATCATAGTCTGCTTTGGAAGGAAAAAAATGAAAATTGGGTAGAAAAAAGCAAGATGGGGTTAACTTTCTCTGTGGGCTTGGAGGGGAGGGGTAGATGTCCTGTGCGTAGGCCGTGTGTGTACGGTCCGGTGAATTTAGATGCAATTATTTCTTCACACTCGTGATAATCATACGATTCGCATCGCGTGTCGCATTTCCACCCAATGAAAATGCGTTTGCTTTAATTAACAAAATCTATAGGTCCGAAATATAAAGTATTACTGTCATTCAACCTTTTTGATCCCCCAATATAAATGCCGCGCTTAGTATTATGAATTATTTTATGATAAAACAATTATATCGATTGCTCTGTAGACTTTGCCGATGCACAGCTGCGCTAGAGAAGAACTTGACTTTCGCATGGAAGCTATTATAATGAGGTAAGATTAATGTTAAAAATTACCACATCATGAAGTTTAATCGTTAAACACTTTTTATCGTGCGAATAAGTAAATAAAGAAAGTGTTTTGTTGTATGTTGTCAGTAAATTCGATCATACGAACATCGTGAAGCTGATCGGCATCTGTTTCGACAGTCGTCCGTATTACATCGTGCTGGAGCTGCTCGAAGGCGGAGATCTCAAGACCTTCCTACGCCATGTCCGACCAACGGCGCATCATGTAAGTAGACCTAAAGTAAACCACACAGGCGACACTGCTTGGTTGATGTAACAGCAAAAATAGCATATACTGCGGCCCCTTATGGTTGTAAAGTTCTATTAGTTAATAGCGCTGTATACGTTATTTCTCTGTTACAGTTATTGTTAATAGTGTCTTTGCTTGCTTTGCAAAATGAAAAATACAGATTTTACAGTTGCGTATTCCTATTATTTTCAAGTTGCAAGTTCGTTAGGCCAATTTTGGTTACTTTCTGGTTCAAGACCCGCATCTTTGATGGGGTTCAATGACATATTGTGTTACATGTAGATGGGAGTTTTGACGCCCATTAGAAGGGGATATTTGGGTCAAACCCTTGACCAAAACATACAGTTTTAACTGCTGCCAACTAGCGAAAAGAAACAAGGAGTTGCATGGACTGGTGACAAAGATTCCGCTTCTTACCAAATTACTTTACACTTGTGATTATTATTATCATAATCACGACTTTCTGTTGACAGAAGACGTCGCCGGTGCTAAACGTTACAGTTCTTGACTTGGTCAAACTATCGCTGGATGTCGCTAACGGCTGTCGCTACCTGGAAGAGAATCATTTCATTCACAGGTCAGGGAGTGAACTCGACGTATTTATCCTTATTCTACGGGTGTGTACCAGTAAGATGCTGTCAGCGAGTGAAGTTAGGTTTACACAACAAAAAAACTATGTCTTAGTTGCCATTGCATAGCTGTGGGTATCTTCTTTATCTTTACGTGTACCTTATTTTCTTAGAAATTTTCATTTTTTTAAATTTATCGAGGTGATCGGTTTTCCTTTTGTGTGTTGCTAATAATGTTTTGCTCATACCCGTGCGACGAGAAGCAGTGTGTTCGTCTTTTACATTAGTGTACCGAGTCGGTGGCGGCTAAGATTTATAGTCTGCCGACGTTCGAGTTTTCTAGCTCCAAACACGTGGGGTCTACATTTCGTCGGGATCAACGTCAATTATAGATATATGACCGTATAGAAGTTTTTCGCGATCAACGGTCATCGTCCTGACTAACATTGTTTTCAGCACCGTAAAAATGGAAATCAGACAACGAATTATCAAGAACAACAAAGCACGATCACTGTTGATGGTTGATGTTGCACGAGTGATGTTCGACGGTTGGACCGATGTCTTGCAGGGATATAGCAGCACGCAACTGTCTGCTGACGACGATAAACGAACAGCGCGTTGCAAAGATTGCAGACTTCGGCATGGCGCGTGACATTTACAAGTAAGAACTTACGCTGTTAACAGGTGTACTCAGCACTGATTCGTTGTAGCCTTGACGTCTGATTACATTACCATTACAAATGCTGCTGAGAGTCTGTGCACTGTATTCTTTTACTGATAACGATGGCGGATAGCAATGTTCTGAGGTTAATATTGTAATTGCGGCGGAGACTTCCACAAAATCCAACAACAACAACAGCCACAACATTAAGCCTAACAGTGACAAAAATAATAACCATGGCAGTGATTACTCCTACTAGGCCTACAATAATTGCAATAACAATAGGCTTAATAGTAGCACCTATTAGGCGTAGAATCTTATGAGGCTGAGGACGACATTACGTGAGTAGCGCTTGGGTTATTTCGGAGACGGGGTTTAAAGTCGTAAAGATCAAATAATACGACAAAATCCAGCAACGTGACTGACGACGCTTGCTTGCGCTTGCAGATCGGAGTATTACAGGAAAGGCGGCAAGACGTTGCTCCCTGTGCGCTGGATGCCGCCTGAAGCTTTCCTCGACGGCGTCTTTACGTCTAAAACTGACGTCTGGTAAGCTGCATCAACTACGTTTATGTGTAATCGATTTGTTTCTAATGTCTGCTCTCTGATTTCTATGGCTACGTTCGGTATTATTTGGTATTATTTTATTATTTACCCGTCATGCAGTTATTGATAAGACTCCGCTATTGACTAAGATCTGCAGATCATGCTACGTCTGAAATAAATAAATAAATAAATAATTCCGTGCTCATGTATTTCACGTTTCGGTCAGCGCAGCGTTTGCTCACCAGCATCAACTGCGTGGAACGACCATGCGTTTCTACTGAAAAAAATGACATCAGTGTAGAATGTTTCAAAGCAGGCTTTTAAACATGATTTTTGGCCGACTATACTAACGGTCACGCGCTTGATGTCTGGCTTTTTCGTCTTTTTGCCGTTTCGCCCCCTGGCTGATTCGCCCCCTCGCCTTGGACGATTCGCCTGCTGGCTCGTTCGCTTCCTGGCTTGTTCACCCCTGGCTAATTTGCTTTCTTAGCTTGGACGCAAAAATTCGCGGGTCTCTGTCGGAATTAGGCTATATCAGAAATTTGCACTTGTGGAATGATGTGTCGTTCGTCTGTCCGTCGTCAGTCGTCTGTAACGTAGGCCTCTGTACTTGGTTAAACGGTACGTCGTAGGGTGTCGGCGATGCTACCGTTGGATAGCGTGTTGGTAAGTTTCTGTATGCCCTCCGTTTGCAATCGTGTCCCCGTCTGCAGCGGTTTGGCTGCAATTTGCAATCGAAGTATTTGTGGTCGGTGTCAAAAGTTTACGTCACATCGGAAGTTATGTATGTAACTAAATAAGTATGAAACCGCGTTCACATTTGTTGGCCTTCGGACGCAGGCATTATGGGCAGCTTGCCCTAACGACAGCTGGGCTCTTGTTGATCGTGCCCACTCGCCTACGCAAACGCCTCTGAGAACTTTGTTTAGGGGCGCTTTGCCGATTGATTGATTGACTGTTTGATTGTCATGCAGGTCGTTCGGCGTGCTGTTGTGGGAGATATTTTCGCTGGGTTACATGCCGTACCCGGGCCGGTCCAACATGGACGTCATTGAGCTAGTGACGGCAGGTGGACGACTGGACATCCTAGACACGTGTCCGTCCACGGTCAATGAGATGATGACCAGCTGCTGGAGCCGCAACGCTGACCAACGACCGAGCTTCACTGACATCGTACAACGTCTTCAGGTAACCGCGGCCTTCAGTCTCAATCGATCACCCGTCATTCCTTCGGTGTTACTATTGCATTCGTATAGGCCTATATACACTTTAAGGTATATTAGATCTGCCAGGGATGTGATATTTGTCATTATTCTGTCTTTTGAAAAATAGCCGTTCATCAGTCGCCAAGCTATAGAAGTGCGTGTAATTCAACGATGAATTTACTAAATGTTATGGATGACGAATTTTCATGGAATCTGTTGGAAGGGTACTTACACGGGACAAGAAACGGTCAATCATAGACACACATAGACCTAGTCGCTTTAGTGGTCGAATAATGTGAAACCAATGTCTGGTTATTCTGATGTCTACAAGAAAATATGTCGGCGCCGAGTGCCGACAAGACATGCGGCCGTCCGTCTACCAAGCGTCTCAGGCGTTGACAGTAAATTAAAGTGAGTGAGTGAGTGAGTTGGGTTTAACGTCGCGCCCGACACAGTAGGCCTATAGGTCATTTCGAGGACGGTCTTTCCATGTAGAATGCACACAAACACAGTAATGGTACAGTTTAACCTTTACAATAAACAGAAATATTAACGTTTACAGAAACACAAAACACGAAAAAACGAGCTAAGTCTAAAATTGTAAGAACTCCATTATATGCGTGCACATGTAACTAATTAACAGTAGCTAGCCTAATGGTAGTTTTAATAATCTTTCCTGTTATCCTCCAGACAGTCATTAATTTCAGAATGCTGTCTATTGGAAGACAGGGGGAGAGCAGTAAATTAAAGCCACCGCAGAAAGCGCAATTACGTTTGATATATGCGACACCTTTTATTTTCTTGAATTTTCATGTGCAGTGGCTTGATATTTGGAACTAAGAATTGGCACGCCGGTTACTACGGTACTGCTTTGTGGAACGGTTACACTGAGTTCGGTTTTCTTTTTTGTTTTCGAGCTATGAGCCCGTGCGCGACGAACAGACAGACTGACTGACAGACCGACGGACGGACAGTAATGGCGCCTATAGGACGTTCTCATTGTGAGATTACCTCTATCTCACTGCAGACACTAGTTTTTTTACACTCGTTGTATGCGGTCGCTAACCAACAACTTCGAGAGCCACAGCGTGGCCCGGGAAAACATTTTCGCGGGGCCCCTCTGGAAAGAGAATAAATTTGAATTTTGCTTTTAAAATGGCGCACTGTGGTGTACTTTATATTTTTGAGCGACGGAGGAGTTTGGGGTCTTCAAACGTCGTGGGGTTTGGGAAAACCATAGATGTAAAAACGTTTTTACGTTTTTTTTATTTTTGCCATGTTTTTAAAGGTTTTTAACGTTTTTTATTTTCCTAACTTGTTATTTTTTTTTGTTATAAAAAACGTTTATTAAAATTTGAAAATTCCACCAAGAACGTCAAGAAGCACTTTTGAAGCTACTGAAATAAATTAATAAGTTATAGTGATGGTAGTTTACGTACTTAGTTTAGTGATATTTAGTTTTATGACCACAGTTATGTAAAAATTAAATAAAAATTTTTTCTATTTCTCTAGTTCTATAGCTATGCTGCATTTACATCATTGGATTTTAGGCAAGAAGTTAAACAAGTTAAGGCTAACGTTTTTAATGAACGTTTTAAACGTTTTTTTAAAAAAATTTAGCTATGTTTTTTATACGTTTTTTAACGTTTTTTAATTTTTAAAGAATTTTTTTTACATCTATGGGGAAATTTTCCTCTTCCCCTCCCTCTCGACGGGCCTGTCGCTTACAGTCGGTTGCGTACGTAAGCTTATACACAGTCGTTCGGTAGACTCCAGAGTCCATACAAAGCTGTAAAGATTAGCAGTATACGACTGCGTAGTAACTGTAGATTGGCGTGTTTAGGATGTGGTTCGCAACGGACACAGCTCGTCTTTGCTACTGATGACGCCACGCTGTCATATCACTGAGCATCACAGTGACGCATTGGACGTCTTATCTCCTGCAGCAGCTGCAGCTGACTGCCGCTGAATCTGACCAGCATCACAGCAGGCGCTCTCTGTTTATATCAATAATTATTAGTTTCATTACAGACAGTTACAATTTCATTTTAATTTTAATTGATTTTAACTTGTACGACTTATTGTTGTAGATTGTGTATCCGGTGTAATTATGTATAGACTATTAATAAAAGATGGTTACTGTGAGTGCTCATTCTCTGAGCCCGGTATGTTTTGCCAACTGTGTTTTAATGAGTTTTGATGTATTTGTGCTTCACGCGATAATCACGATGACAGATTGAATATAACTGTTTCGTAGCGGCATCGCGAATTACTCCACAGTCCACAACGACGATATATTGATAATAATGGATCTTAACTACAAATGCCCTTTTTAAGATCTGTGCCCGTAAAATTTGCAGCCCTAATCACATCACTGCTGCTGTTGCTGCTGCTGCTGCTGATGATGATGATAGGCCTATCCGGATTGATGGCAGTTGGAAATCTTAGCCTTAGAAAATCTTAGGTATTTATCGTCGAATGGTTAGTCGTCCTGCAGTCCCAATCTTTAGCTTTTTGTTGAAGCCGTTTACCAATATTTCTAATTTTGTTTTGTTTAGATTGTTAATATTTATTTCTTATCTACCGTATACATTTTTACTCTAAGAAATGTACAGACTACGTATGTAGCCTAAATATAATGAGGATGTGTCCGCTGTGCTTTCACCGATGTCCGATGCTATTGTTACGTTGTGTTGTTATCGCGACACGGTTACAGTATATGTTAAAGTTGTTAACAGCTTCTTTGTTAATGCTTATTTGACGTCTGATAAACGCCCCTGGCAGAGATGTAATAAATGTTTGTTGCTGCAGATGAACGCTGATGACATTGTCGAATCGTCTAGAACATTATTTTATAGGCCTGGTGATAAATTAAGTTGCAAAATACATAAAATGTAAACATAGCTAGTGCAAAAAAATTACTGCATAAGCTTTATATTTGTGTAATTATCAGTAAAAATAATTAACACATTATATGTAGAAATGGTGTAGGCCCCTACTCAAATCCACAGTTTTGGTCGACGTAGGCCTAGGCCTATTAGGCCTACTGATTTTAAGACCTATCTTAATGCTCGATCAGTGTGATTTTCAGCTCGCACAAATTGTTCTGAAGCAGTAGCAAGAAATATACCGGTAGCAGATAGCTGCTACATTTCGTGCTGCATGAGTACAGTATGCACTCTGTTCAGTAGCCTACGTTCCTCCACAGCCTGGTGACACGGTCACATGTCGAGTCGACATCAGTTTGATATGCCACGCAGATAGGCCTAAAAGATATTAGCCTGTTTAAAAACGCCGATATGATATACGGCATCGATAACATCGATATCACATTATTCGGCTTCCCATGGACGTAGTAACGGTACAAGAGACCATATGTTTTCGCAATGTCTTTTCTACCATTAAATAGGCTTATTTTTATTTTCCGCTTCTCGTCCGAAACCTCACAGCGGACTAAAACCAAAATCGGGAAAGGAGGAAGAAATTGTGGCAAAATTTCAGCAAAATCCGTTGAAGTGTTAATAAGGTAGAGTCATTTATAATGTCGATAATTGATGTGAGCTTATGAGCCCCACAGCGATTGATAGGAAATTGATGATATTATATATATTTTCATTCGCTAGACCGCGCCACCAGTCAGACTTACTACGCCGGGCGGCCACAGGTTGTGCCGGTGCCAAATTTCTAGTTAAACTAACAAGTTGCAACTTGCAAGCAATCGAAATCATCGAATTCGAACATTTCGATGCATCGAGATACGAGGATATTTTTAATTTTTAATTTGCCCATCTCTAATCTGACTAGTTTACTCTATGGTTGGATGGTATTTGTCAAAGCCTATAGAGTAAAGTTTTAAGTTTTACTCTATAGGCTTTGGTATTTGTCATAGATAAGATATACCATAGATAATGGACTCAGCAAAAACTCTGAAGCCGCAAAAGTGCCACGCCCATCTCCACATATGCACGATAAATATTTAATATATTTCGAATTACAAGCGTTTTTAATTTGGTTTGCGCAACAAAAAGTCATAAGGTTACAGCTACATGATCTAAAAGTTCATGAGATGCATTTTAGAAAAAAAATAACGTACCGCGGGTCGCAAAAACAATCTAGTTTGCTAGCAGACGATAATGACGTTCGTGGCGTAAACTGCGTTTTTTGATGGCATATTCAACACTAACGCGTTAGGCATATCTGCTGACGGCACGGCAGACAAAAAAAATCTAAAGAGTTTTGTTTTGTTCTATTGAGGCAATATACTACAAAATCTGCTTTTCGTGCTCCGGCTTGGACGTATTTATAATATACTTATAATGAACTAACACTAACGCGTTAGGCATCAAAAATGCAACTATAGGTGGTGGATCATACCACTTGAAATATGCACGATGAATATTTAATGAAACTGGCTTCAACTCGTTGCGTTAGGCGAACGGTGAGTAAACAGTCTACTTATTTATTTGGTTTGTGATCACTGCCCATAAGAAAATTACGAAAACAACCCTTACAGAAATTCATTCAGCAAATGGTTCACTTTATGAAAATTCATGAAAGATTTCAAACTTGACCATCACGTGGTCATATATAGCACAATCAGTGTGTACACATGCACAAAATGTTTACATTGAACTGTGAGCTGATGCTTGGAGGTTTGCTTCTGTTTTTGCGTGATCCAAGCGACGAGACTTTACTACCGACAATTCCCAGCGACAGCGACTGCATCGTCTTCAGCTGCTCACACAGCATCATCTTAATGTGTTCACTAATAATTCTATCATGAATGCTACTTTAACTAAGGAAGGTAATGCTAAAAAAATTGTCACAGATGACTTATCAAAAAATAAATGAATAACTAATCACTATTTTTGATCAAAACTAGTAGTGGCTGCTGTTCAACAGAATGTTTAGTTATTCAGCTAACAGTTGTCACGAATGTAGTGAGGTGCTATCAGCAAGTGTCTGTTTTATCCAGTCTTGTAGATAAATTTCAAAGTCACTTTGTTCAGCACACCACAGATAAATGCTGCTTCAGAAGTGGCGAAAAAGTGTACATGGAGACATTTGCTTACTCGAGCTGCTCGCAGTCTCGGTCGACAAATTTTGCTTCTCCTAAACAAACATAATGACAAACTGCAAATCAATGATGTCTACATCAACTAATTCAATATAATGCTAATCGTTTTACTGAAGTAAACATAAACCTTCTACATTGGCCAAAGACGCAAATTACTCAAATATCAAAAATGCAAAATAATGGCAATAACATCCGCAGTATGCTAATGCTAGTCACAGCAAATGAGTGATTTTGTGAGCAAGGTAGTTTAAACGTCCCACAGAACGAATAAAAAATATTCAGTTGTTACACCAACAAGAACAGATAAAACAAACAAAAACGGACAACCAGTAAAAGCATTAGTCTCAATGGTGGTTAGCACTGTAAACGTATATTCCATAACAACACTTGATTCAATAAATCCCCAAATTTGTGGTTGTGAAAATCTGTAACACATACACATCTCCTTATTAGTTGGAACGCCCAACATGTCATATAACCGGTGCACAAAGTTAGCAGTTAGTACTATCGAAATTCTGCAGCACAACTGAACGATTATGCATACAGCTAAAACTGTCAGTCAGTGGCTATACAGACTAACATTCATAGCATTAAACAGTGTCAAGCAATCGTACAGATTAAGCAGCCTTTAATAGCATGTGAAGCAAAGCAAAATTATACAGCAACTTTCAGGATAAGGTGACAGATCAACAGTTTGTCTCCGATACAGTGGACCCGGCAAATTCACGAACATTTCAAAACCGTGCCAGTTAAGCCAATCAATCTCACACATGGGTTACTCAGCTATGCAGTACTATAGCCTTTGCACTGATTGCATTATACAAGGCTGCCTCAGGAGATGGCATCTCAGTAACTTATGACCTATTACCGTCTCAAAACCCGGCTCTCTGGAACATTATATCCAAACATAATCAACTAAACCTTGAAGAAGCTCTGCTATCAAGACAACCAACCCTGAGTAACTGACTGATAATTATACAGATAATTGACACCAGGGTAACAGATAGCACGGAATCTGATGAGATTTGCTATAACTACACAGTACAATAAATAGTGCTGATAAAAGTGCTATTAACTTGATGACACAACAGTGTGCAACATAATGAATAAATCTTAGAATTAAGTACAGATAGTTGTACAGAAACATACAGCTGAGAAGTGGCCAGTTTGGTAGGTGAGTCGAACGATGGTTTCGGCGAACTGTTCTCATCACTGATAACATAACAGTTCTGTGAATGTTTATCAGGTCTTCTGCTCGGGCTACTATCACTAGCATTGTTCATCAGCATGGATCCTCCATTCACATCATGCAGAGAGACTGCTGATGAGTTAAGCCGACAACATTTCTCTTTGTCCATCAGTTCACAGCTGGATGCAGGCTTTGGTGGCCAGACTGAGCCGGGTTGATTCGATAGAGTCTGGCCAAGTTCTGCAGAAAGCTGTTTATGAAGTGAACAGGAAGAATATGCTGGCAGCATACTGGAAACACAGTCAAGACATTGCAAGCAAAGTGGCCACAGTTTTCAGGGAAATAATTGAAAACTATTCTAGAACTTTTTGGAAAACCTAAAACCTATTCCAAAAACCTTTTACCATGTGATGCTGGAATACTTAATATCTCTCATCGTCATCATCATCATCATGCGATGCAAAGCGAACAGCCAAAGCCTCCAGCCTTTGCGATCGTTTGCCAGAACAATCTGTCCAGGGCCTCAGTCGCCGTAACACCCGTGTCACGGCAGATCTGGTGGATCCAGGTGGTAAGTGGTCAACCACTGGCACGTCTCCACTCCTGCGAAAGCTGGTCACTGTGCCATGTCTTGGCTTCATCTAGACTGGGAGCATCAACTGGGATGCTAGCGTCTAACAGTGTGGTATTCGCAGCATCATCGAGCTCCTGACATGGTGACATGGTTCAAAGCACCTTCGTAGTGTTCTGCCCAACGTCTCATGGTGTCTTTGTCTGACTTGCAGAGAACATCCAATAAGTCATTGATTGGTGAACCACTGGCGCACCATATAAAACTGTCGAGAGGAGGAAATTAGCAGTACTAAATAAGTGACAGTAATTAGACTATCCAGCAATTTCGTAAGATGAATCTGAAGAATGAGGAGTTATGTATTGACTGCAAAGATTTCATATCACTGTAACGTAGAAATAATGATGATAATAACTTTCAAAGACCTCCAGCCACCATGTGCAAGCCATGCAGCATCAGTTACTGCTTAGTACATAGTCAAGCTACAAGCAGCAGAGCAGAATTACATTATCCTCAACACAGCTTCATGTGCTAATGTGAAATTATATGAAAGTACATCAAGAATTCAAACCCCCATGCAGTAAGCCAAATAAATACGAGGGTCATTCGATAAATCAGTTACAAAAGAGCATCATTCTGTTAGTTCTCCAAATATAAAAAAATATCAAAAATATACATTTTGTAGGAAATTTAATTCTGAGTAGCAGCTGTGAGTTCTATTACGATGACGTCACTGTGACGTCATTTATAAACATTAAATATGGCGATGCTGTCACTGAAATCTTCCCATAACGAACAGTGTGCCATTATTGTATTTTTGTGGGCCAAAAAATTAAAGCAAAAGCGTCGAATGCTGAAACGCAGCTGCTAGGCTACACAGCATGGCAATGGGACAGATACCTCGTTCCACAGAACGTATTTCTAGTTTTGAGATGAATCCAATATATGGTGACAAACACATTACAAAGCAAACAGTTTATGTTTGGTGTAAGAAAATGCCAGATGGGCAGAAATTTGTGTCATATAATGAGGTGCAACCAGTCGTTCTTCAGTGGCATAGATAGCAGCCAACATCGTTCTTTGCATCAGGCATTCAAAAGTTTGCTGACAGATAGGACAAATGTTTGAGCAAACTCGGACGATATGTTGAAAAATGAAACATAAGTCGTTAGCATTTTAAGAGATGGCATTAACTTGCTAAGTTTATTAATTTTTTTTCATTCCCGTGCTATTTGTCGCTTGCGAGTTATGATAAATTACTGGTGAGGAAAATAATAGTCATTTAGACTGTTTTGTGAACAGATGACATCACAAAAATGATGTCATCATCAAAAAAATTTCTGCACATGTTCAAAATAAAATTCCCTACAAAACGTTTATTTTGAATTTTTTACATTTTGAAAATCAACAAAATGATGATGTTTTGAACTTATTTATCAAACAACCCTAGTATATTTCCAAACTATGAATAACTGGCTCAAAATTAATGAATGACACCATAATAGCATTAACCTCATGAATGACAGGCATGCACACACCATGCTAATAGTTACTGGTCCAGTCATTCTCCAGTAAATAAATATTAAATAAATAAATATATAAATCTGAGACAGCTGTCATATTTACTGTCAGAATAGGCTATAAATACAGCAGCTTGACACATTGATCAGGTACAGATGGCTTAATGGCTCTGTGGATAGGGCGTTGAATTCAAGATCATGAGGTTCCCAGTTCAACTTCCAACCAGTCTGCTACCAAGTAACAACTCTGGGCAAATTGTTCACATCTACCTTGAAATTTACCATTACTAACTGTTTGGTTTCTATGTTTCATTTGCAGTCTCAGAAAACCAGTTTCCGAACACCCACCCAATTCAAAATTTCACTGACACCCTATGAGCTGTGCTGAGAAACATTATTTATTAAAGCATGCATCAAACCTGTCAAAAACTGCAAGAAACATAATATATATACATATATATTTTTTAAACTGAACTAACATCCTGAAGCAATGAATGAAGCATCGTACACCATCCAATAACTCCCCAAGTACTGGATCCAAAAAACTTGTACTAACCAGAATGACATGTACAGATTACCTGTTGATGCAATTTGATACATGGCACATGTAAATAACTATTGGTGCCTAGTCTGTTAGCTGCAATAAACTTGAAAGACTAGCATTAGAAACATGCAGCACAGCGAAAAATGCAGTATTAATAGACTAGTGGTAAGATCATAAGACCTTGAGTCTGAGAGGAACAAAGCCCTTCGCTGAGCCTGCAGTCGACTGCATCCTCCGTATCGATCCACTGCATGCATCAACCATTAGCAACTTGGTATACAGCTATCCTTATAACAGAAGCTATTACACAACCTGCTGGTGATGTAACGATGTCATTACTATTATGACATCATGCCGGTGTGCACTGACAGAACGACACACAAAAGTTAATACATTTTCTCCTCCATTCACTACATTCACTTATTATCTCCACTAGATTACCATATCTCAACTCAGTGCCAACATACTATGCGGCCGCCCCTATTCTGCGACCTTCTGGGCCAAAAACTGGCAAACAGATTACTTCCACCAGGAAGAACATTCAAAGCAACGGTGGTTTCTATTCGACCTTAGTTTTCAAGTGAAATGAGACAGACAGAGAGACAGACAAACAAAACACACAGTGCAGCCTATTAGGATAGCACACAACAACGGTTCCTTATCATATTGCCCACCACAGTACCATATGACAACAGCATACTACAGAAAAAAGGTTAGTCTGAGACAAAAAAAATCATTAATAGTTCGACAGCATACGACAGTAACCGAAAAATCTGTTGCTATACATGCCTCTAAAGTCATTTTAACATATTGCCACTATACAAGTCACAATAATACTAGTGTTGTCCAATGACTGATGAACATACAGTTGCTTGCGGACGTCTTGCGATGCTGACGGCCAGCGTCAACAAATGCAAAACAAGCACGGAAGAAGACACGGACCAAAGACCATCGAAGCACAGCCAACAAATCCTCACCTATGCCACACACACACAAACACGACATCTCAATCTGATTCAGATTGTTGGATATCCTCTGCCACTTTCTCCATATAAGTGACCATGTCTGTAAAAGTGGACACTTGTTGGATTTGTTTGTAGAGCAGCAGTTTTCACAGGCAGACGCCCTTTCTGTCTTCTAACTGACAACCTGAATGTTTAGTTGTGTGCTACTGTACGATGACTTTATAGCACACATCAATACGAAGCCATTGTTTCGTACGCATTATAGTACTGCAAACTGTACTGTATAACACTATAACACTTCGTTCTGTAACGAACTCTAGTGAGATTGTGTTCAAATTCTGTCTTTTATTTGTATAGGTTCTAGAATTAAGGATGTAAATTTTTACACAGACAGCCAGGGCATCTACCATTTGAATCACTTGCAGCTTCCCCACCCATCGTATGCTGTCCGTCTGTCCATCTGACAGTGTGATGTTGATACACATTGACGATATATAAGCTGGGATACCTCGGATTTTATGACACAGTTTATAGCTTCATTAATTAGCTTATATTAATGGCTTTTTAGCCGACCATACTGAAGTAACGGTGGAGCTTATGGTACGGTTGTCGTCTGTTCCGCCATCCGTCGTTGTTGGTTATGGATGTATTGTGGCTAAGCGTAGGAAAAACTAAGTCTTTTTACGCCATTGATTAGCCATGTGTCTTAAACCTAGGCATGCAAAATTTCAGCCATCTAGTGCAAGCCTATCTCCATTTCTGTCTGGGCGCCATTTCCCCAAATCTAGCTAAAATCTAGCTAAGCAGTATGTGGAGTGTTTTTATATTGCTTCTAGTTTTTGTAATAAAATTTAAAGGCTGAGATCATACTAAGAACCATAATACATCTCATGTACAAAAGACTGTAAGTTATACTTGGCACAACAGTTTTAACAGGATTAACATTGGTGCAGCAAAATATAATCTGCAGCTGACATTATCAATTATTAACGAACTTAAAATATACAGTGATAAATCACAGTTGAATCTCGCACCGATAATTTCACGTAGGAATGCAAAATTGCTGTTCTTAAGCAGCCTGATAATATCACGCTGCATCAAATCACTGTTCTTCTCTCGGAAATCCTACAATGCACAACAATTGTAAGAAACTAAAAAGAATATAAGCACATAATTACAGAAAATCAAGTGCACTAAATAAACACACAGAACTTCATACTAGTCATAAAATTCAAAAGTAGACACACAAATATGCCAATCATTTTGCACGCATAAATTACATTAAACAGATTAGCAAAATCTACTTGCTGACAGGTAGTGGATCAAGTGAAAAACCATGAAAGATCCTGTATGTAGTTTCTACATCTGCAGTTTGCATATAAATATAATAAAAAAGTTCTAAAAGTTCGTTATTCTGCAAACCTCTATTAAGTACTTGACTTTGCCAGCGTAGTGTACAATGGTGAAGACGCTCTGCTTGGTGGCGGGAACTCTGTAGTAAGCACTGCCTTGGTGATGTGAGTTGAACTTTGCCAGCAAAGTTTCATTCGTTCCACCTTTCAAACTTCACCAAACACAACAGACAACAATACAGCTGCTAATGCAACTAGTGTTATGCACAAAAATAAAACAAATTTAATATGTAATATGAGCAGGTTGTTGAAATGAAATCAAAAACATGCAGAAAATAAATACTAATTACTAAAAGCAAGTTGAGAAAGAAAAAAGAAATTTGAGCTAATGCTCACGGGACGTGCGAAAGCCTATAGCAGTTCCTGCCCACAGGCAGTCACCCATCGCAGTACTAACCGGGCCCGGCATAGAGTAACTTCGTTTCAGCCGAAACGCATTACCAACCATGCCACGCCACCAATGCCAGTACCGTGGCGCCGCCTTGTGAAGGATATAGACTTGTCGCAGCTCGAAATCGCAAAAAAAATCCATAAAACCCCCTATTTTGGCATTCAAGGTCATCCAAGGTCATTGAATTCAGCGCCAATCTAAAGCCAGTATACGATTTCCTATTAGTGACTAATAATAACCTAGGCCTTATTTCGCACCGTTACCGAGATACGGCGAGTTATTGGCCCAAAATTCCAAATTTTGCCTACCCCCTCTCATTTAGGGCCCTTGTTTGGGGTGACCCCCTTCGAATTTATGGAAAAGCTCTACCGTTCCTGAAACCAGAGTCTTCCAAACAGCCGATGGTGAAGATTTGGAGATCCTAGCTTGGACTGTTTTTGCCTGATCCACCCGTGTGACAGACAGACGGACGGACAGACGGAGAGAATTGCGATGGCTAAGACGCGCTGAAAGCAGAGCTGCTTTCGCGCGTAATAAAAAGCAGGATACAGAATACAAACTACGATATAAATAAACTTAAACAGCAGCTTATAATATAACTGAATTTCATTCAATCATTCATTCACGTAAATGTAAAAAAGCTGATATTCACAGTAATCTAAACAATAAACTGTATAATTAATCATCAGTAGAATTACACACTTAACTGCTCAAATGTTACTAAAAATGGCAAATAACTCTACAAACTCGCATCAATCTTTAGTAGAATGCTCACAAATAAATGAAAACAGAAAATAACTGGAGCTACTGACTTGCATTCTTCATCAAGCAGATACAGCAGTCCCGTCGGCTTCTTGTTGTAAAGCTCAAGACAGACTGTGTTGTCGGTAAATTCAATGTCTGTCCAACGAATGGCTTCGCGTCGATACTCTTCCTGTTCAAACTTGAAAATATGCTGATTGAAATAAAAGTGAAGAGTCTCGTTGGCGTAGTTTATGCAGAACTGCTCAAAACTGTTTCTGCTGAAGTCCTCAAAGCCAAAGATGTCGAGAACACCAATAGAACTCGCCTAGTAACCACAAACACACAAACTGTCACATTTAAATTTTTATTACTTTTTAGCAAAAAATTACAAAGAAACTAACCATTATGCTGAAAATAGCAGCATAGTGGTTAAAGCATCAAACTTGCAGTCAACAGTACACAAATTCAAATCCTGATCATGTTGCTGCCAGAGAATGATTTCGAGCAACTTGTTTACAGACGTATCTCCATTAGCAAACAGTATAATTCGATACCGGTGAAAATATCGAAATGGTAACCAGAAAATTATGGACGAGTTGTGGTCTATCATCCACTATATTGAGTGCGCTACACCCACAACAGACAGAAGAAATGAACAGCCACAAGCCTTGTGTGGTCGGCTGCAGTGTTTAGACAGCAATGTTGTGTTGATCTGAAGAACAATCCAGTCAAACAGAGCACCATACAGACACTTGGCAGTCGCATCACGTGCTGAAGCTGCCTGCATTGCACAAATCAACCAGCAACAACATCTCAGCACAGAAACACAGAGTTGTAAAAACAGTTTTCTAAAACCCAATCCAGGAAGTTTTATTGGTTTTTTGCATTTTATTCGGTTTTGGGTTATTTGGGTTAAATCGGTTTTTGTAAAAAGACTTAACTTGATGGATTGCGGGATTTCTATGAGTTGATTCATCTGAGTTTCTGTTTGCTCCCAACAGTATAGAATATGCCAATATCTGCCAATTCTTAGGTCTAAATGTTTAAAAAAAAGTAGCAATAATAAAATATTTCATTACGGTATTAGTAAAACAAGAAAAAAATTGGATTAAGTTTGGGGTGTTTTTGGATAGATTTTAGCAAGTTTTTAAGTGGTTTACCACTAGGTTTTTTGGGCATCTGCCCGCGTGTCTCAACCCCGCAGAAATAGCAATCATACCAACACAAGTACAAATGCTACCCTATCAGTCATATTCAAAAAGCAGATAAAACTGTACAATACTCTAACCTCGTAAACTACCTTGCACCTTAGAAATGCAACAAAAATGTGCAAACCTAAAATTTATTCACAATTAAAGCTACAACATTTATGCAAAACAATATGGTGCACACACAAAAACAAACCATATTAATACACATACCAAAAGGTCGAAAAAACTTCTCAACAGAATAAAAAAGCAAACTGAGAAGACGTACTTCGGCTTTATTGTAAATCATAACAACAGTCTCTCCAGTGACGACGGTTTTACGTGTCACCAATGCTGCCACCAAAGTCGACTCACTAACCTGAAAAATTGCAAACAATTGTTACTTGATGGCTATGAAATATAAACTGCTCAGTATACTCAGTATACGTATATCTGAGTGTTGTGGTGGTTGGCATATTACTGGCAGCTCTGTTTTCTTCTGGTCATATGTTAACTGCACAAGGCACAGTTACCAAGATCTAATTCTCTAACCATTCACCATTAAACTAATCTAAAATGTCTAGATGGTTGAAGCAAGATAATTACAGTAACATTAATTCTAGAGAATTTGCCACATAGACATTTAACACCCAGCAACGGAAATATATTGTGACTATGCATACCATGGATATGTGTTTTAGCCACTGCCTAAATCATAATTAACAACTACCTATCCTGACAGATATATTCTAGCAAATTTCACTCAATAAGTGATTAAATTGTAATATGTGCCATTCTGGCATAATGTTACAAAAAAAACCTGTAACCTACTTTGTAAACTGGCAAAAAATAACATGCAAGCATCAAACATTGGCCCGCAAGGTGTAGCACTTGTGCTTATGCACAATTGCTAGCCCTATAATCATGGCTATACCAAATCAGTGATGTGCTTAACACTGGCTTATGGAATATCTACTTTTATGGTAGTAAAAGCATCTTCACACAGAGACTAGATCTGCTAACTAGCATCACAGAGACTATCGTACATCATCATAAAGACCTTGGTGGGTTAACGATACAGCACTGGACTAACAATCGAGTTCCTGGGTCTGACTCCCATTCGGGTCACCATCAAGCGGTTGCTACTTGGATGGATGACTGACTGTCCGTGAACAGAAAAACCAGCTCAGTGTATAACCAACACCAAGGTCAACTTAGCCTTCCATCACTCCAGAGTACTTTATGTCACTGCTCACTCCTCTGATGGCAGTCACAACCCACCGACATCTGCGATCGGCTAATGCCGGTGATTTGGCCACACCGAGAACAAGAACTGTGGGCTTTGGTCCATGAAGTTTCTCGGCTGCTGGCCCATCAGTGTGGAACAGTTTGCAGTTGGAGCTCAAGAACACATCACTGTCTACTGGACATTTCATCAGCCAGCTGAAGACGGAGATGTTTACACGGAGGTACTACGCATCAGCGTTATAAGACTCTGAGGGTATAAAATGCTGTTACTGAACTGAACTAAATTGAAGTAAATAGAGTACTGGCCTGATTGGCTAACATTAAGGCTCACTGGGGTGCATTCACTTGAATTGGGTAACAGGTAACACTGTGACCTCATATAGCAAACGAAATAGTTACCATGCAGAGCTATGCATACCTTTAACCTTTTCACTCTACTGACCTTGAGCAGTTGTGAGACAGCAGACAGCTCGGCCATGTTTTCAACCGTCACCGACTCATCGTGACAACCCGGCTCCAATCTCTGTTGACAACAGAGAGTCATTCACACATCTCCTATACCATCACTAGCTTAGTACACCACAAAAACCGATGCAAGCGTACAATAAACATAGATCAAAACAATCACAACAGCTGAACAGTTAAATAACCCATGATCGACAGCGTTCTCTCACAGCTCTGTGAATGTAGGGGGTGGAGCTCATCTCCGTTTCCAAGACCATGAGCCAGCAGTGAGTGCAAACACAGGTCAGTTATATGGGATGTAGGCCACACAGGTCTGTCTTAGCCGTTACCTTCCTGCTACCATTAGACCACCAAGCCACACAGTTGACTAACCAGCTAAAAATAAGAGATATTTCTATCCAGCTATGATGCATCAGTGCAACCGTCATAATGTTTCTTATTAGACTGCATAAAACAGAAATATCGTTACCAAACTGAACCAAAATGAATCCACATAATCCACAGACGAGCAATACCTGCACTGCATTGTGCATACATACACAGCCGAAGTTGATAAATTTTTACCAAAAGTTAGAACCAGATTTGAAGTTGATAAAATGGCAACTAAACTGACTATAACCAATAATTTATCAGCAGTATATACATATAAATATTTCACAGAATTCTAGACGTCTTGTCATGACTAGAAGGTTAGAACTGGTGCCAACAGAGAAACTCACAGACCGTTTTGAAGCTGATGTTGCCCAGATGCAGTATTGCTGACAATATGACAAATATCCTATCAAATTGTAAACAAAACAACATAACAGACCACAGCTGTAAATAGTAATACACTAGCAGTGAGTGCACAGAGCTTAACTTCATGCTTAATAAATAACAAGTGCAAATTTAAACACGAGGTTTTCTATGCAGTCATATGCATCACCGAGTACATAGCGACCAAGGAATGGAAACTCACCATAAAACACACAAATGAACCATAGTTAACAACAAACCAATTTGGCAAAAGTGAAATTGCTCGTTTGCATTTGCCAGGTGACAGCATAAGACTGGCTGGGTTTGACAACCCTAATTGCCCTTCCCATGAAAGATCAAGGAGCCCTGTCTGACATGCTGTGTCAATGGGCCGCGCAAGTGTACCTGCCAGATGGCATTTAAATCCATTGAATGGTTTAAGCAGAGTGCACAGATGATACACGACAGACCACACTATGGAAAAGTGTGTAGGAATAGGCAGAATTGCTTGTGCCGCATAACAGAGTCAGCCTAAAAGTTCACAAAAACCCAAGACAAAGTCTAAACCAGCTGCACCTAGTACATCTGTTAAGAACAGCTCACGACAGCTGTCTGTGGTTACGATTATGTAATGTGCAAAATACAGCCCTGAATCGTTCTGATAATATTCTCTCTTACTCTCCAGACAATAATCACCAATCAGATGAAATTTATTACATTACAGGCAAAATGGGACTGCCATGTGATGACCAATCGAACCAAGATATAAAAAACATTGAGCTACAAACCGATGTTGGATATCAGAAGAGAAGCAAACTGTTTCCATTGCTTGCTTCAATCGGACAAACTCCAAACTTTCATTGTCACTTGCCACATCATCAAGATGATAACAACGGTTCTGTACACGACAGTATAACACAATTCATCAACAAAGATATTTACCTCCGCCAAGGAGGTAATGTTTTTGCCGGACTTTGTTTGTCTGTTTGTCTGTGTGTTAGCAAGATAACTCAAAAAGTTATGGACGGATCTGTCTGAAATTTTGAGGGTATGTCGGGAATGGCACAAACTACCAGTGATTCAATTTTGGGGGTGATCCGGAAGAAATCCTGGATTCTGGATCACTTTGAAATTTTCGTTACCATTGCTTTCAATGGGGCATAAGGGAAACCGCTGCAAAACCGA
>Ga0209367_1003288_pt1 | contig 21934 bp, 14 predicted proteins | sample WorMetLIZISLAND2_FD_187412 | JGI IMG/M metagenome (GOLD analysis project Ga0209367, IMG submission 187412) | Marine gutless worms symbiont microbial communities from Max Planck institute for Marine Microbiology, Germany - Olavius geniculatus... ... | reverse complement strand
CGTTACCGCGGTATTACCGTTACATATGTCCCCATTACCGTTACTACCGCGGTAAAATATTATTGGTTGTCCCCATTACCGCGGGATTACCGCGGATTACCGCGGTATTACCGCTGTACCCATTACCGTGCAGCTCTCTAATCTGAGTATTTCAGATGGCAATTTTGCTCTTATTTTATTAAAAATATAAAAAAATACTAACAAATTTAATCACTTTGTTGTATTTATATTTAATATGTTTTATTCATTTTAAATCACTATCTATTAAAATTCAAAGATATTTACAACTTGCCACATTTTAAATTACTTTATTGTTAATATAAAGTAGCAGTTTTACTTGTGTTTAAAATAATGCTCGAAGAGTAACTATAAAGCTTTACTTGAAAGTGCGCCAATTAAACAATTTTGACAGTGGTCGAAAATTTTGACAATGGGCAACATTTGATGTAGTTATAGCAAACAAAATTGGTGTCTTACTTCATGGGCCACCTTTTGTATTTTTTTACATTTTTTGCTTGGCTAATGTGGATTCTATAACTTCAACTTGTTAACGCTATTATGAACAAAAGGTAATTTAAATTTTGGTACAGCCGCATTATAAAGAGAAATGGCGGAAGAAAATTCGACCATCGCGAACGGGTCAGTTGCGATAACAGCGAACGAAACTACGGACGGAAATGGCCTGATGCCGCCGTATTTATTCGGAACCGATTTCTACATGAGAATTGCGGTGATAATCATGGCGGTTGTGGGAACTGCTGGCAACGCCATCATCCTCTACGCGCTTTTTGTCTCCAAGCAGCACAAGAAGCAGATACTGATTGTCAACCAGAATGCTCTTGATCTTTTCAGCAGCTTCTTTCTGGTCATCACCTACTCGGTGCAGATAACCAGACCTCGTCTTTCCGGCATGGTCGGCTACTGTCTCTGCATAATACTGCTCAGCGAGAACCTCATCTGGTCGGCAACCAATGGCTCCATGGTCAACCTGGCCATCATTACCGTCGATCGCTATCTGAAGGTGGTGTATCCCGTTATCAGCAGGAAGTGGATACGTCCTAGTGTGATCCACGTGTCGATGGCAGCGGCATGGTTCATTGGGTTTGCATTCAACACGATCATTGTGCGGAACGTTCTGTGCTTTGAAGTTAGGTTTTGTTCAACACGATCATCGTGGTCGTTTCTTCGGCAGTGATTGACGGCGACTGCCACAGCTACGAACTCTACGACAGCCAGGCGGATAGTATGGCGGCCACTCTTTTTTACCTGATCTTTTTCTACTTCATCATCCTGGCCCTCTTCATATTCTGCTACTGGCGCATTCTGCTGGCGATCCGTCGTCAGGCGAAAGTGATGGCGTCCCACAGCGCCGCTGGAACGACCAGTGCCAGTCAGGCACAGTCAATGAAGATTCAGAACAACGTCATCAAAACCATGATACTCGTCAGTTCGTTCTTCGCCATCGCCTGGCTGCCCTACAACACCTACAGTCTGCTAATCTCGACGCTCCTGGTCCCGTCGCTGTCGTATGTCGACAGCGCCTTCTACGCGACCACCTTCATCGCTCTGATCTACACCTGCACCAATCCTTTCATATATGCCACCAAGTTCGACCCGGTTAGAGAGGTCCTGCTCAAGATGATTCCGTGCAAGAAGCAGACCGTTCAACCCGCGTCTGGAACTGCCAATGTCACAGCTCGTCCCGCTAACAATCCACCGCCCGTTGCTTAAATTTGGTGTCAAAACCTTTTTTGGAAAAATTAGGGGCAAAATTGAAATTTTGAGCACCCAAAATCTCTTCTGTTGGAAAATTGCAATTTTCTGCCCGGAATACTTTTTTCACCCACGAGTCCCACGACGCCGCTGAATAGCGTTACCGATACGAGCCTGATTGATAATTATAAGTACACGCACAAAGAAGCACAGAAGCGAACAAACACAATCACATTTCAGCAAAGTAGTAAACAATGAACTTTCATTCACAGCTGTTGTTGTCGTCGACGTATTAATTATTTGCGCATCAGTATAAAGCTCAGACTACATTACTTCAATTTGTTGTGGACTTGTTGAACAGCAGAGCACAACATGTCAAAATTTTGTGAATTTGTTGGGGGTTTCAATTTTTTGTGGACTTTACGTAGTACAACTTGTGGATTTGCAGTCGACTTTAGATTTGTTATGAGTTTATCGTAGAGTTTATCGTAGGCCTACGACAAATTCGCACAAATCAAAATTAGTGAAGTGTGGGCTTAAATAAACGCACTGTTTGATACGACTTACTGTTTGGTGTTTATTTATCACGCACAATATTTATTCGTAGAAAAAACAGCACTTGCAAAACGTAATAGGCCTAGGCCCTATTGTTCAGTGCCGATTGTATTTTCGCGTCTAGATAGGCCTAACTAACGATGGATTGAATGGACGAACATAACTTCAGTCGTGTGCTAGTCTCAAAGATGGTCGTGTCAGCGAGTCATTCTGACGGTTATCGACTTTTTACACGCACAATTTGCGTTTTATATTTTCATTAATAAACGTGACCGATTGACTGACTGCCTGACCATAATGATTCACTGATTGATTCATAGAACTTGCGATAAACTAACATACGATTTGCTGTTGATGATGTTGACAACGGCAACGATAATTGACTAAGACTAGGCATCTTCGATGCACATTTATATAGGCCCAGTTGTTATAAGTTTTTATGCACTTTACTGACGTTGCACTATTTAGCACAGTTGTTTCTTATGAGCCGATGTCATACGTTGTGAATAGTAAAAACGATATTGCATAACACATTCAAGTTCAAACATCTACTTCAGTGGCATGCTGTTTTAGTTGTAATTTTTGAAAGCTTTGTTGCTTTCTCATACACCGTAGTGTATCGTGTCTTTCACACGGTAACTTACTAACATTGTGTTGCTAGTGACTTTTGCACGCAGTCAACACATGTACTTGTAACAACACACTTGAATATTGTTAATTGTTAATTAAAGAATTGTGAAAATCGGTCAATAGTTGAAGTTAAATCATATAAAAATGGTACCAATTTTTTGGTCCACCCTGTACATACGACTCGTATAAGTTATTGACGAACGCTGACAGTTCTTAGCCAAGAATCAGAAGAGACTAACAGTCAGATATTTCCTACTATATACAAGGCGCAACTGAAACACGATAAACCACAAGATCGGAGTTACGTGTATAACTTTAACCTGTGCATAAAAACTGGCCCTAAGGTGCTTCTTTGCTAAGCATCGGCAGCGACAAAACGTTCAGTTCGATGTTGCACCGCAATGTCGCAAACGACGCAAGTTTCTCCAGAAGACGTTCGACACGTGCCGAGTTTTCATTTTATGGCACATGCACACTTGTGATATAAAATACGTAACTGTTCTCTATTGTGATTTTTTGTTATAAGACTCTGCATGTACAAAATGCTGTTACCGAACTGCACTGATTGCATTTCATCGTTTAGTCCTACAGAACAATACGGCTGAATATTATGCACGCATATGACGCACCGTTTTCAAGCAGATATACTGTAAAAGTCGTGTCATTTTCTCACGCACAGTTAGCGTGAATATTTTTCACTTATCAGAGATGCACCATATGTTAATATAAAGTTTAATCTACTTAATAGATGTGCGTAACTCGTGCGTACGCTGTGGAGCGTAGGCCCTATATTAAGATAGAAGAGTGACGAATAGGCCTAACTTATTTTGACTTGTCACGGTCAATGCCCGATACTTATTCTGAACAGATCTAGCCGTGACACTGCGAAAAGTTTACGCTATCTAAACGATCCGGAGAAAAATGACTCGCTGCAAGAAACTTTTCAACAGGCTGGCGAGCTGCGTTTTTTCCCGGAACATTATGCAGATTTTTTTTTCTGCAAAAATGGCAACTAGCAAACGGTATAATGAGCAATCTGAAACCGCAAGTCCACGGACGCACGAAAGCCACCACGCATAGATACCGAGCCACTTTTGAGCATCCGAGCACAGCGCGCACTCCTCTTAAACCCCTCCCCTCTTTTCTCAGATTTGTCTCTTCCCAGCTTCACACGCAGTTGCAGTCTCCAGCAAACTCTGTCCTGCAGCTATGTCAGCGGTGTCATCAGCTCGCACGTGCACGCCATCAGAGCGCTGCGTTATCACGGAATCGCTCTCTAGAATATTAACCGCGGCGCTCAGTCGTCATGAGCAAGTTACAGTTCTCTACGCGTAGTGGTGGAGCTTAATTCTCTACCGCCGTTGACCGAAAACTTGACTTCGCGTGGGTGAGCAGGTGACGACGTTAAATTGCGGGTGTCATCCGCTCAATGCTGGTGACTTGGCAGGCCTGTCAGGAAGATTCAGCTCCAAAGACAAAACGCAGAAGCTACGTCCCCGCTGGCAAGAACGCGTGACGTGGGCTACTTATGATCGCCATGAACGGTCTACGATTACCGTACCAGACAGTAATGAGCAATCGGATACATACGCTCTGGCTGTATACTGTTCCACCACGTTACCATAGGCAATAGATCGACATAGAATACTGCCGACCGGCGTACGTCAGCTCTTGCCAGATTTTTAGCCAACCGTCATGCTTATGATACAATGTTGTGTCATTGTCCGTCTGTCGCCTGTAACGGATATTTCATATCGACTTAGTTCAGTCGGGCTGCCCCTGCTGTATAGGTGTTTCCGCCTGTGCCAGCAATAGACTTGGCGTCCTTCAGCTAATATAAATCGTCTTTAGGTCATCTCGTAACGTCTTGTTACGATCTTCTTAGGTCTGCCCCTTCTTTTCCTACATTTCCAAGTCTGCCGCACTGACTGGTCTTGCTGAAACGTCTTCGTCCCTTGTCCACCAGCCAAAATCGAACCCGACGCATTGGGGCCGACGGCATTGTAACTGAGGTCGCTAAGTGGTGCAACTGGATGTAGAAATTACCAGCAGCCTGGTATACAGAAAAAATTCTGTCCAGCGTAGGGCAAAGTCGTTCTGTGATTTTTCCTTGATATGAATACGGCAAAAGATTGGTTCATGCATCAGATCATCGATGCATGAACCAATGTGCTACTAAATACTAAAACCTGGTATTGATTAAAGAACTTTTAATGAATTGATTACCAAAAACTGCAGAATTCAACAACTGGTAGCTGTTATCTTTCACAAAATAAAACAAAATAGGAAAGTGATAGTTCATATACGTGTGATCAAATTTGAAGTCTGATCACGACGAAAGTGCAAACTGCAAAGCTAACACAATACAAGCAGTACAGAACTACAAATCTCGACGACATATCCTGTGCAAAATGTGCAGATTGGCAACGTACGTTACTGATGTGAAAAGTCTAATATTTTGTTCAAATGTTCATCAATAAAATTAGTCAAACAATTAATCGATTAATTAATCGTTAATTTTGATTATGCTGTACTAAATAGCGATCTGTCTGAAAAGTTGGTTCCTTTCAGAAAATCTCTTCAGAAATACTATTAACGACAAACTGAACACAACAACATTAGCTGACTTTTGCAAAAACCAATCAAAAGCAGAGAACCAGCTCAACTCCACATTAATGGTAAATACGAGACATAACACAGCAGCAAAAAACCAAAGCATCTGCTTAACAACTGCAGAAATTTGCACACTGAATGGTTACATAAGGCACATAGTGACGCTCGACCTAACCGCAACACAAAGCACTGAACACTGTGTCGCATGAAATCTTTTAGCGAAAAACGACTTCAGTTTATTACTGACTGATTGCATCAATTCGAAGGGGGTCACAAAAAATGAATGACAGTGCACACATAACTGACTACAGTAAAGCAACAAATAGCAAGTGTCGGACAATAGTGTGAGTGAGTAAGATTTAACATCCCACCCGACACAGTATAGGTCACTTTGGGGATGGCCTTTCCAGGCAATACACAATAGACATACATTACTGAAGTAACGATACGACACGTCTGTATTATTTTCACGCTGTCACTACTAACTGACAAATTATGACACCAACACCCTACCACCAATTTTGGTGTTCGATGTAAATGGCTTTTGTCTGGGCTAACATTATGTCAGGGCAGGTTACGCAGAAAAATTGACCAATAGCAACAAGTGGATTACTAGAGTACAATTACTACAGAGGGACTGCTGACCCAATCATCAGCATCAAAGCAGATATTCAGGTGTGAAGCTACACTTGTAAAATTTAGCCAAACAATACACCCATCAAGCACAACTTCATTACGAAACGAATCGGAGATGTACGTAAATAAAAATGAAACATCAAATTCTAAAAGGCATTGCTAATTCCAGAATACGGTTAATGCAAACATCAGGTACTACAGTAAAAAACGTGAACGAAATGAAACAGAAAGACACAAATATCAACAAAATTAGAAAATGCACAGCATCACTCTGTATGTCTACACTGCTTGAGATAATTCATCTGCAATTAGGCTCAACTCCTAGCCAGAACGATGTAGAAGTCATTCATTCAAACACACACACACACACCCTAACACACCTATCTCTGTCGCCGATGAGTATAATTGGCGCACTAGACTAACGGCTTGGAAAGGTACAGCCTACTTACTACCCACGTGAATGAGCTGTGTTTGCATTCACTGCCAGCTCAGGTCCAGGCCTTTTAAGCCAAGATGTGCTGAGAGATGGACGACTTTGCCACAGATACTGCAGAAACAATACAGATGGTTAAGCACAGGGATGGACAGACACATGCGTGCTTGTTTGGCGATATGATAACAAAATGCCCCTGACACCAAATAAAACCGGTGTATGCATGAGCATATATTCTGTGATAATGATGCGCAAGTATGAACTACAAAAATCGATAACATGGGTAAATGTGCTACAGACAGCCACCACAAATTAATCAAATGCACAATGCACTGGCCGCTGAATCGATGAATAAATAACAGATAAAATTCGCCGAAACATGTCCTCAAAATTTCCTCATCCGCATGAAATGCTGAAAGCTGATGAACATAAAATGAAGCAGCCACGACTACAACTGAAACAAATTCACTCGGAAATCACTCGCAACAAACCTATTAACACTGTACAAGAGCTGTACTGCTGAATCAGGTGCTTCAATCGAACCTCAATACGGCATGAAAATGAACGCCATCTGTCATCAACGTATGCAGAACAATGCTATTATACTAACTTTATCAGACAGATTCTGTGCAGTAATTCTACCACCGAAAAGTGGTCCCACAGTCATATGAATGTTAGGGCAAGATCATCATGGACTTAATTGAGTCATAAACACAGCTCCAAACAAAACACAAATCGTAGTCCACTTCAATCATCTTTCCAGCTCTGTCCCATGCTGCTGCTGCCTCCATCTTCCTCCCCAGCTGTGCCATCCATATAACTTTCTCCAGATCTCTTTTCCAAATGTTCGTTAGTCTTCCTGTCTCAGTGGCCTTGTGACATCCAGCGTAGTGCTTGTTCGGCAATGACAGCATCACTACTTCTCAGTGTCTGTCAAAACCTGTTCCAGTTTTTGGAGTTTTTCCCCTCTTTTCAGCCAGCTTTTCCATGCCCATTTTGTTGTGTATGTTTATGATCCCTTCTAAAACTTATCGACAAAAATTGATTATAACAGACTCATGTTCGAAAGAAAAATTGTTTTAAAATTTAAGCAATATGGATTGGTCCGAAAAATGACAATACACAGATTCAAGCATACAGTTTAGTGTTTTAATCCATGTTCAATTTGGTATTTGATATTAGGGAACCGTTCAAGCCGTGACCATGCACATTATTGTTTTATTGTTAGGAGTAATGATTACAAGGACTAAAAAATTATCATGATCGTTATCACCACCATCACCACAACCGTCACAAAGTTCTGAGTGGGTTTTGGGTGCGGTCACAATTTAAAGGAGGATATAACTCACTCATATCATAGCTAATCCACCACGACCACAAACATACAGCTAAACACACTCCACCCTCTGCAATGGCTACTGAACACATCAGCCTGCTTGACAAACGCTACTCATTTATCCGTCCACATGGACAGCAAAGCCGTTTGGCATAGCGGCTATTGTTGGTTTGCTGGTAAAGTGGTTGGGCATGGCAGGGTCGTCGGCATCTTTTGATGACAGGTAGTACATGGAGTAACTCGACTCGCCAGTAATCTCGTGACTAATCTTGAGGAAACTCGGCAGCTGCAGCTCGTCTCCTGTCAGCGTTGTAAACGTCTCCAGAATCATCAGACCTTTACACCTGCAGAAAACAACGCCGACTTTTGTTTCAGGGTTCCCACTGTAAACACAAAATAAAATATTCAAGAGACTTTCAAGAACTGCCGACATTAATTTTCGAGAACTAAACGCCAACATTATTTCATATTACACATTACGCAATATGTCGCTAACTGTAACACTGCATGAAATCAAGTTGAAACCACATTTAAATACTGCCAACATATTAATTCACAAGTACTGAGTATGTTTCTGTTCCTTGGAAGCCGTGTTGACTTTCAGTCTTGACTGACAACAAACATATAAGAATGTACATATACTAATATAAAGATTGGTTTACTTTGGGAGGCAGGGCTCCTGGTAGATGTCCAGCTGGAAATACTGGTTGTTCCACAGAAAACATCGACGTTTCTTGGTTATGGTCAGACGACTTGTATCCTTCTGCGCTAGAAGCATCTGGACAACACAGCCCGCCAGCATTGACTATAATCATTTAATCATACCGACTTGAAAGCAAAAAACATTTGGCTACATGCTATAACCCAAAGAAGCATTCTACAATCTGAAAGCCGATGGTCGAAACAGCCAACAAAAAATAGATACAGATACAGTGAAACTTCAAACACAGACCAAGTCTCAAACAGAAAATGGGTCTCTAATACAGCACTGTCTGTCTGTTTTAAATGACAAAAGTTTCTCAGCCAGAATAAAATTTTACCAAGTTCTGTGCAAGATGTTTGTTAACAGCAATAAATGCACATAGGAAGTACTAAGTTACCTCATATTCACGGACGCCGATCTGCATGCGAACTTCAGGGCTTTCATCATTGATTTCAGGACGGCGGATCGTGTGCGTGTACGTCCAGTTACCTGTAAATGATGCATTGCATAGATGTTAATCATTCAGCAGTCACTCCTAAATGCACTTTTTAAGGCCAAGTCACGCCATTTGATGTAAATGTGTACTAATTGGCTTCATCACATATTAATTCGTTAATATGTATTAATCTTCCTGTTACTAGTGTATCTTTAAACTGTGAAAATAAGTTTTAAAGTGGAAAGAGTAACGTATATTATAGAGAGGTCTGTGAGAATTTGACGCTAAAAGCACCAACGTATGTCATTCAACGTATGTCATTGGAGCACGAAGGACCTCACTTGCATTTCGAGATGTTGCTGTTGCACTGAAAGTAAGACAACTGTATGCTCTTTCTATTGCACCAACTGCAGACAGCGTTCGACTTCTGGTTCCGAAACGTGAGTTTCCATCGCTGAGCGTGCACTGCCGTGATACCCGCTGCACTGCTGGCATTAAACTTTTTCGCACGCAGTCAACAAAAGGTTCTGAGTTCAGGTTCGCACAAAATATTGTTATCATAATTAATTCAGAGTGATGTTTTCATTTCAACTGATCAGCGTACTGGCAATTAGTATTACATTCTACACTTATTTATGCAATATCGTTTTTCGTGCGACTTGGCATTTAAAGCAGACTTAAAGTGCACGCACGATGACCAGAAAAGCGCAAAGCCTGCAGCAATGGCTCATTGTTCAGTGTATAACCAATAACCAATAAAGCATTAGCAAAAAGCTTCTAAAAACACGGTAATCATTCATTAATATGATAGACGCTTTTAATGTGCCTGCAACTCATTTAGTACTACGATGTACTCGTGCATCATTTAACATGTTGTTAGAAACATTGCATAAAGAAGATGTGGCACACATAAACTGGAAGCAATTCTGGCCTGATACCACTCTAGTGAAGTAAATAGCATAAGTTGGAAGCAAGTGCATGTTTTGGCTGGGAGAGTATTCATCAAATGGCGTCCGCCGAACGGCTTAAGCAGAGGCACGAATGTGAAAAAGAAATGACAGACAAGTTGACAACAGACCACACTACCAAAGAATGTGTGTGTAGTTGCGAACAGGCAAAATCGCTTGCAGTGCTAGAGCGATTCTGCCTACGGCTGTACCGAATATTCTATTCGTATTCTATTCGGTCTGAATAGCAGGCTGAATAGTTTATTCGTATTCGGCTGAATAGTAATGCTGAAAACAGGCCAAATACGAATAATAAGCAATGGGTCACCACTCGTTGTTCCTGCATTTAGCTTGAGACGATTGCTGTCTCAGCAGCATAATGCCAGCGGAAACGTGATGATGCTTTGTGGCATTTCCTTAACTATTTAGCTTCCACACTCTCAAGTCCCGTTTCATTAGTGTCAGCAGTTCTGTTAGTGGCATTCGTTTTACATGTATACAAATCACAAAGTTTGGTAACTTTTCACTGCACTGCGATGAAACCAGGGCATTGTGCAGTGTTTTAATTTGGGTGAACTAGTCATATTCTATTCATATTCGGGCGAATAATATCATAAATTATTCTCATTCAGATGAATAGTAAAATCTACTATTCGGTACAGCCCTAATTCCGTCTAATAATGCACAGTGGTTACACTGGCATAGAATTACCATTCTGTCCTCGTCGTCTGACGCGCGCTTGCTGCTTCTGGTTTGGGGTCACCAGGTAGTCGTGAAGAACGGTGAAGTCCTGGAACTGCGGATACGACTGCCACAGACAAACAAACCAACTTATGCTCACTGGTCACATCATCCATCACTGACAATAAACAAACATCTTAGCCACAAATATGACCACAGATTTAGCCAAGAGTGGAGCAACATCCTACATACAAAAATTATGACTATACAAATCGCTGCTTCTGCGATAAAGTGACAAGCCTTATGAAAAAAAAGAAAACAAATCATAATTCCGACCCACAGCTCCAAAATTCTTCAACTAATCCTTGCAAAGCACAAAACGGGAAATGGGAAACCACACAAAACAAGACTGCAGAATAAACACTGCATTTACATTTAGATTCTTATCTTTTCTTTATGTGTAAGTGTCCTAGAAGTCTTTTAAAAAACTCTTAAATATGCCACAATAATTACATTTGTTCAATAGGTCTAATATGCTGAGTGCTGTGCATACAAGAAGATCATGTAGTACAAGCAAGCATGCACATGCACAGAAATAACAAAAGGTTTTCAAAACATCCTAAGTATAGCCAGTAGAAAAGTGAAAGAAGCCTACAAAAACAAATAAAATTGATGGTAACTACAATGTGGCATAAAGCTGAACACAAGAAAATGACTTTTACATTAAGAAGCAAAGTGCAATTCCCAATATGTCATTACAACAAAGAATGATGAAAATTCTCACAAACGAACCAGAATGATCACACAAGAAAACACGTTTTCATAAAACGATAAAAATTATTACACAAGACAGCATAAAAACATGCTGATATATCAACTGTAAGTTGGAGCTCTAGTGTCATACGATGCAGAAATTACATATTTTGTTGCAAATCAGAAGAAAGCAACAATAATGCTGCAACAAACATGCAAAACTTAACAATAAAAAGAAAAATGTTAAGCATTACTGATGTCAGCAGCTATCTATCAAAAAGTCGATTGGTGAAAAACATCAGTGCAGCGTGCAAAACATCGTGAAAACGAATAATTACGTTAACAACAGGAATTCCTGATTCATCGCACAGACCATTGGCTGCTACAACTTTCCCATTCACTGCCTATCATGCCACGCCACCACAAACAACCAAACCATAAATAAACCACTGGCTGACGCAGATACAAATGAACATCAACGACTATTAATAGCTCACAACGGTTATGAAATGGTAGCACTTGACTTGTCACATAACCGATGATTTTGATCAATAAAAACCAGAAACGCTAACGTAACAAAGCAATGGCCAAATTTTTCTGCGACCAGTGTATTACAGACTTTATCAAATTAACTAAAACGATCAACAATTAGTGCTATTCGTTGATGAATGAAATGTCGCCAAAAGTAGAAAAAAAACTGAAAGCAGGTAGAACTACACCTTTTGATGTCCAGACTCACAAAGGTTGTCAACACTATTTCAGTTATCTTTCTGCTAGTATAAGTAGCAACAACAAACTGTCAGCCTGTGAGCCGAATGTCAGACTCTACGTCAACGAATATTTCAGTATCATCAGAGTTATGGAAGTTAAACATATTAAAAGGCACTAAATACAAGAAGCAGACACTACCTAATAAGTTCTTTCTACAAGCCACCTGCAAGCATTAAAGAAACTGTAACATGCAACCCACTGGTACAACAGATATCTAGTAGACCCATCCACAGGCCCAAAAATTGCAGCCCATCAATGCAGAAATTGAGTTAGTTAAACTAACTACAGGAACAGGTGTGACATCATGTACGCCAACGTCATAAAATGACACACATGTGACACAGTACTGAATGCATCATTAGGCCTCTATGTCTATGACATAATGAGCAAATACTTAGAACAATAGTTGATTTCAATTGTAATAGTTTGTTATTGTCGATGTGTTTTAGAAGTCATGAAACTTGAGAATGAAAATATACTGTGACACAGAATGTGCTTGCAACAAGCCCTAAGTAGGTGGCCCCAAACTTAGGAGGGTTCGATCCAGCACATTTTGTTCCATAAGATTTTGGGCCGGGCCGGGTCTGGTGGACTGTCCAGCTTGTGAAGGGGTCTAATATCTAGCATGCTACACACCCACAACATTCAGATTGCTAAAAATTGTACAAGGAACACATATGTCGTGTGTACTTTCCATGCCTAAGAAAATACTATGAAGTACGTGTTCTGAAAAAGTGCCAAGTCATCAGTAAAGTGCACAAACTCATACACATGCAGAGATCTTACAGCAGCATCGTCGGGAATTTTGACGACGAGAAACTTCCGTTTTTTGCTGTCCGGACATAGACGATCACCAGTATCAATGCCAAGCCGATTGCATACAGCCTACAATAGGCACAGCTATTAACAACCGCATTAATTACAGAAAAATAACAACATCATAGGATATTAACCAACTTCCATGTTTGAAGAACACAAACATCAGAAAGAGGTTATATACAGCCAACATAATATTATATAAATTTATAGTTCTATTTTTGACTACCACAGTCAGTTATATGACTTGATTAGTCACAAAAATGCAGCAGCCAGGCTTTCGGCCAATCACTATGAACATGGTCCATGCTAATTCGGTTCGCACTTGACACGTGTGGCCGTGTGGGGCTGCACTACTTAGATGGCACCTGCTTCAAAAGAACAAGTTTCAGTGTTGTACGAGATGCAAAGTGCAAATAAGTATTATCGATTTATTTCATTTTGCAGGTGCTCAAATTAAGCTTCCATTATTCAGCCAGTTGTCTATGATGTCATCAATGGGAAATGGTGAACTTGCGAACAAGCCACCAGTCATAAACGAAGAGCAAAGCTCAAATAATGTACATCAGGTAAATTACCTGGTAAGCAATAAACAAGCTTAGATACCCGGTACATTAATAAAAGATAAACACAGTGAAACTAACTGAGATCATGCGGTTGACTTTGTGTTCAAAATCAGTGGAGTTATCAATCACGTCGTAGTATGGGTGCCCGACCCATGCCTGAAAATATCATAAAAATGCACATAACAGTGGACGTAAAGCCACTAAATACTAGCCCTAACCACGAGAGATGAGTACAATGGCATTAGGAATAAGCATACAGCAGGCAAGCATAAAATGAAGAAAAAATGACATGTTTTACATTTTACAGCAATTGCACCGAAACCAATTGAGATGGACAAACTGCGTATGAAATTTTCAGCACTGAATGTAGATTTTGACGGTTTAAGCCTCAATTTTCTGGGTTTAAGGAAACTTGTGCATGAGGGCATCAAAGAGCGTATCTCTGGAAAAGTCGTTATCTGACTGTTGTTAGCCAGTCTTTCACGAAAATGGTTGCAGATCACCATGGGCATGCTGCCTATCACAAAAAAAACACTAGTGATGAGCTTTTTAGTCGTATCAACATCGATGACTTTGAAAGACCCTGAACTCTCATATTAAGAGGTTTTTATTGATTTTTGTGATCTTCGGCTGTAGCGCACACCCCAAGAATGAACTGCGACGAAATGGCTAGAGACAGACTGACAGTTTGCGAACAGGAACTGCAACAGGCTTTCGCGCATCTTGTGAGCATTAGCTCAAATTTCTTGTTATTATAATTATCCTAAAACATTATGACATAAAATCCAGACAATGACTATAGGAAATAATATGATGCACAAAAACTAAAAGTGAAACAGTGTTAAATTATCGCAACAAAAAAACCAACTAGAAATGTGATGACATAAAATCTACAACTTTGATAATAACAGAGCCAGTGATCAAAAAATGACAAGACCTAGTGACGTCACACCTGTGCCGTGAGGTCGTCCAGCTGTCTCGCCAGTTCAATGCCCTCATGTCGTGTCCTGTGATTCTCACAGTCGTAGAAGTCTTCGGCGCCTTTGGCCGCAGACACCATGTGAATCACCTGATTGTACCGACCGTCACGTAGCTCCACGTTGTTCCAACCGTTGTTCTGCCTCATGTCGTCCCAGTGCTCCGGCTTCATATCTGAATCAGTCAAACATCACTCTTCTGTGCCACAGCCAACAGATGCATTAGAGCACAAAAAAGGGCTGCGACTGCGACCAATTAATTTTTTTTAGTTAATTGACCTCCAAAAACCAATCAAAATTAATCGATTAATTTTAACTTTTGCAGTCAATTTAAAGACTCAAAACTGCAAAATTTGGTCTACCGGTTGGTGTTTTGGTGTTATCTTTCACGACCTCAAGCAAAAGTGATGATGATGATGATGCAGCACCTAAACTGTGTAGTCAATAATTACAAAGTGCAGACTGTTAAACTGACACTATACAAGTAGGGGGCCTTAGAAATCTTGCTTACATGACCTACATGAAATAATTCCTGTCTATACTGTAGTTAACAATCAACTGGAAATGCTCAGATTCGAGATGTTAGTGATGTTCTTAGTCCAAAATTTTAATCAAATTCTAACTGATAAAAAAACTGTAATCAATCACTTATTTAAAATGCTTTATCAATTAATTAATCGTTAATTTTCGCAGCCCTACAAAATTTAAGCGAGTGAGTAAGTAGGGTTTAACGTCTTGCCCGACACAGTATACGTCAAAAAGTACTAAGATGAATGAAATAACAAACATAAAATTGAGTAAGTACAATGAATTAAACAACATGGTAAGAAAATCTTTTTCCTCAGACAAGCTGTTTGTGGTTTTGGCAGTTCATACGGCACAAATAGTTCGACAGCTAAAGACCATGTCTCAGTAGCACATATCACGCACACACAACTGTGACAATAACAGCTCACCAAACCCATGATGTTTATATACTTGAACCAAAAGCGATCAAAGACCTCAAATGTCTACCAACAACAGTGCTGCCACCTGGTGGATGCAAAGGACCTAACACCACTGTTATCTTCAAATGGCAAAGAATATTGCCTAACGGTGACAGAGTCGTAAAATCAAGTCCGACTTATTGCATCAAAACAAAATGACAGATCCTACATGTGTGATGATAAAAGTTGTGAAAAAACAACTGGTATTGTAAGCCAGTTACCATGAAATCAGAAGATGGTTCCAGACTGAAAAAGGTGAGCAGTAAGCAACAGCAGAAAAGAGAACAGCAATCTTAATAAAGCACAAAAATACAGTTATGACACAACAGAACATACAATATCTGATTACTGAATTTCGCTGTGACTGTAATACTGCTGCTAAACGGCCAGTCAAGCAACAGGACACGCAAACTAGATGTTGAAAGCACTCACACGCAGTGGCATCCATTGCTCCGCGATCACATATGATGAGGCAGTTACGAGATGACGACGTCGCCAAGTCGCGAAAAGTCGATTCTACCTGTAGCATTGTTTTCAGCAGATTCTCCTGGAATGAGAACACTGAAAAACCGAACAGCAACACACAGAAATCACTCAACCAACATTTTTCAACTCTCACTCCCACCCGAAAGATGTTATCAATCACAGGCTGCATTTTTACTCCGTACTAAAAGCCACAGCAGCATCTCAGTTATACAGCACTATTACTAATCCACCGAGTCTTGTATTTTTACAGACTTCCACACCGTGTCTCAGAAAAAAACAGTCAAAATTGTTTTTGCCATAACTTTGTCAAATTTTTACTAACTTTAATAATTTTCGGCATGTTGATGGCTAAGACAACAAAATTATGTAAAGTGCACTCATTTTCAACCTCGCCTAATTTATGCCAATGCACTACCATGTGAAATATAGATGCTCCAGATTGTTGCATAATGCTGAGTTTTTGTCTCAAGTAAATGCTGTAACGAGTTAATTAGGCACAAAGTACACTAAAATGTGAATTATTCAACAGAATTGTAAGTTTGTGTAACCACTCACAAATTAGAATTTGTGCCAAAGTGTGCTCCGTGTACAAAGATGCAATGGCTTCAATGCAACGCCAATGGCTGATAACAGAATCAACGATCGACTGATCAAATGCATTTACTCATCGATTAGACATGTTTTAAGCTCATCAGCTACCTATTTTGCTGTCTGCTGTTTTCAGCATAAAATATTTAATACTTCAAAATTATTAAACCACGTCACACCCTTTGTCGAATTGATGATGCAAAGGTGAGCCATCTGATACAAATAATCGCCGCGTAATGTAACAACTTGGAGCATCTGTGTTTCACATGGTAGTGCACTGACATAAATTAGGTGAGGTGGTAAATGAGTGTACCATACATAATAATATCATCTTGGCCAACTTTATGCTAAAGATTATCAAAGCTGAGGGAAATTTGACAAGTTATGGCAAAAACAATTTTGACTGTTTTTTTTTGAGACACGGTGTAGAAACGCTACAGCAGAAATGGAAACAGAAACAAACTAACTGAAAAATATAAGGCCCATAATTCGTATTTTCAAACTTTGTTTTACATATTCGAATTCAACCTGCACTACATGATACCCTTTCATTTCTCCACCGTGGCCCACTAACACTAAAACATGAAATATGGAATGCAATAAAAACAGTACGTGATGAAATAGCTTTCATTAGATCAACCACAAACAAACATGGCTATAACTCACTTCACTATATAGCTACATAAAAGTTTGTAAAAAACCAGCCATACCTTCTTTGTCAGTGAGACTTGGAAATTTAACGCCACCACTAAAACACACACAGTCAGTGTGCAATCTACTGTAACATCATCCAAAGTTCCAAACAAATGATTAAGCAGACTAACACGTTCCCATCTCACTGGCAAAATGAAAATAAACAGACAGTAACAAGTTGTAACCATACGACTAACACCTGACACACTGAAGAAAAACAAAACAGCAAAAAGCTAACCCATAAATGCTAAAATTTTGGGATATTTATCAGGACATTTTCCAATCAGATGATCAAAAAAGTGCACAAAAATAAAATGCAAAATAACTTCAGAAATCAAAATATCTCTATCAGTGGAAACAGCAACAACTTCAAAACTCACAAGGGCAGGTGACGACTCACCCCCCTCCCCCCCGGAGCATGTAACACTTTGTCCACGTACCCCGGCAGAGAACACGATTAGTGTCAATTAAGTCCATTTTGCAGAAGGTCCTGTTTGGTTACAAAGTTTTTAATTTGGCAAGATTTTCATGGCAGACCTGCATATTTCAAGACACTTCAAATCTCAAGAATATCAACAAACAGTAAGCCTGAAAGTCTGAAACAAACTCTGACTATTACACCACTACTTCACTACATAGCAAAGGTACAAGTAATCAGCCACACCTTGCATTACTTCGTTAGTCAGTACAACTGCTACCGGTAATTACCAATGGCTACCATAATAATTACTTACCCCAGCAGAACTGATGCCGTTTCTGGAACCCGAAAAACCTGCACAAAAAATGCAACGTATGAATATTAGCAGGTGCTAAAATAATTATCTGTCCCATTGCTATAGCACAGCATTGGACAGATTATAAAATCACTTGCATCTGTCTGTCAGTCTGTCTGTAAACACTCCTACAGCCGCAATTTTGATTCAGTTTTGATTCAATTCTGCACAGTGATTCGGGGCCCAAAAAGTAAGATCGAGTTCCTTTGGGATAAAAATCTGATAACTCCTTCCCGTATTTTACCCCAAATTTTTAAAAATTTGCATTCTGGCCTATGGGGACTTCAAAGTGGTATAACTATGTCCCCATAAAAGATAATTGCACGCTGCGTTTACCTACCCCCTATTTTCGGGGTCGGGCAATCTTACAGTGTTATTTAAATTTACCCCCTATTAACCCCCTGTTGAAATAGCAACCATTCAAAAGTTGCAAAATTTTGCATTACGGCCAATTGAGATTTCCAAGCAGTATAACTCAGTCCTTGTAAAAAATAATTGCGCGCTGTTTGCACCTACCCCTATTTTCGGGCCCGGACTATGCAATGGTGTCATGTAAATTTTTCCCTGAAGACCACTGTTGTCATGGCAACCAATTCAAAGACAAAATAGGCTGCAGGCTCACAAGAGCATCAAACACTGAAATGCAGCTGCTAGACTATATAGCGTGGCAATGGGACAGATACCTCGTCTACAGAACGTATTTTCAGTAACATAATAATATCATCCACCTAAACTTCACTGAAAGAAATGACAAACACAAAACTCAGTTTTAAAACCTCTTTCTGTGACAAAGACATTACTGCCAACTCTGAGATCAGAGTACTGTTTGTATTGGCTGCATATAGCAACATCAATGAATGTGCACAAGATCACACACACATGTACACTAGGACTATCTAGCAGATCAGTGCAAGATTCTCTAGCTCCACTATCCTATGAAAGCAATCAATCAAACTATCATCGAACTGCAAATATTGTAATACAAAGACTAACAAACCTTCCAGCCCATATGCTCGAAAAATGAACACAACCGTGCTTGTCCGGTTGTTTTTCCACCACATGGTCCTGAACAAACAAACCAAATAAAAATGGAAGAAACGGAATCGAAGGAGTGCATTGACAGGCATTCTGCACCATTGCATATAAAACACGACGCAGCTGATTTCTCACAGCCAGTGAGATGGCACTGTTCCTTTCTTATTCAGTAGACAATGACAGAGTGCACTAGTGCAGTCAGTGGTTTGTTAAATAAATGAAGGTTTAAGTAAAACTAAAAGTTAGGACTAGGGAAGAGTTAGCAACAGAGCTGTAACCACTGAATGAACAAAAAGTTGGAACAGGTTTACATGTATGGTTAGAATGGGATCAAGATTTTCAGGCAGAGACTCTATACTTAGGTGGTAAGTATTGGAAGTGACTTGGTATGTCGGCACGTCAGGGAACAGTGAGACTGTACAAACGTATAATGCATGTCATATCAGTCTTGCATAGCGATCTAGCAGTTTTACGGAACATTGGATGACTTCAAATAATTATTATTAGAGCTGTCAAATTATGCATTAATTAACACATTAATGCGTTAATAAATTACAGCACGTTAGAAATATTAACACCCATTTATTTAATTTACATTTCTCTGAAGCGAAAGTTTCAGTATTTTGTTTAACTGCGGTTATTTGATAATCGAATGAATTCAAGTAAGCAAACTGCAGTCGTCGTTCCATCATTACTGCAAATAAATATTATTCAGATGACAGATTTTTGTGCTAGCGATGACATCAGTTATTGTTGAAAATGTGTTTTTATTTGCTTTATAACTTTCTATATTCTACAGGCGAGAGCCCCCAAAGGTCGAGAGGCCCGGGCTAACCCCCCCTTCTCGCCCTTTTGACGGGCCTGGGTGGGTTAATAACGTGTTAATTAATGTGTTAAAAACGTCTTTTTTAGCGATTAATTGTCTCACATAAAACAAAAATTTGGATGTTTTAACACTTATAATTTTGTCGCTGTAATATCTACCAGTGATTGAGGAGAAAGTCTTAATTCTAGCATAGGATATGGATAGTAAAGGGGTTTGCAGATGCTCAAAATCAAGTTCGACATTTTATTTACTGCCGTGTATATACATTGGCCATAGTTGTGTGGCGCCACTGTGCGAATGCAATAGTGGTAGAATAACGTATTTTTAAATACTAGAGACTCTAGGCTATCATGTGGTGAAAATCCGAAGTCTCTCTCACCTGGTCTTGAAATGGTACCGGATCGTGACGGACAGACGGACAAACGGACAGACAAAAAGACAGACAGAATTACTATAGCTAATACGCGCTATAGCTAGCTAACTAGCTCTCGTGCGCAAAAACATTCTAGGAAAATTTTTTAAAAAACGTTGAAAAAATGTGGCAAGAATAAAAAAAAACATTTAAAAACATTGAATAAAAAATGCTGTAAATGCAGTATACCTGGAATTATAGTTTAGATAGAGAGAGGGAGAGAGAGAGAGTATTTGCCAAAAACACAAATACAATGTTGTCGTACAATACTAGACAATGTAGGCGGGCTACCGAAAAAGCAATCGCTTATCAACGCTGGCCGCCCATAGTAACTATAAGTAATCAATGATACAATATCCAAAGATAAAAAAAGAAAAAAGGAAGAAAAGAAAAAAGAAAAGTGCAATAGTCAGTTTCAAACAATATGATTATAACGAATTGCAAAAACCAGCCTGAGCAAAACAATGTATGAGATGTAAGAGAGAACTTCATTTAATCTCAATTCAACTGCGTGGGATTTTCAATGCACGTTTTTTCTCAATAAAAAACATTAAGCAAAAGAAAACTAGAAATTTGGGGCAAAGCCCAACGTGAGTCCGCCCGGAGCCCGGAGCGCTTATAACTTTGTTCGTAGTGGATGGAATTTGACAATTTTTTTTTGTTCAACGCCGAAAGGATCGTTCTCGTCAACGCCATTTACAAATTGTCGCTATCTTCATCGGTTCCAGAGATATTTGCGCTCAAACTCGAAAGTTGTCGTAAATCGCACCAATTTTTGCACGTTTTTTGCTCTCCCAAATTTTAAGGGGAGCGGTGCCCCCAAAAGTTGTACTTGTGTTAACACCCCAACCTAGAGCCGCGTCAAGTGCCAAAGTTTCGTTGGGCTTCACCCCGTAACTCAAGTTATAAGCGCTCCTTTATTGCATTTTAAGCCAATTTTTGACCCCCCTTCCAAAAGAATTATAAGGTGGGCCCCCATCCCCGGTGGGGGGTGCGCTAGTAAGACTTGGTCATTTTCTAGCACGTGTAGAAATTTGGAAGCGCAGCACCCCCTAGGGGCCGAAGTATGGTCTTCCGAAAAATGCGACTTAGGGTAGGTCAAAATGAGCGCTTATAACTTTGTTCGTAGTGGACGGAATTTCACTGAATCTTTTTGTTCAACACGGAAAAGATCGTTTTCGTCAACACTGTTTAGATTGTGTCGCTATCTTCATCGGTTTCAGAGATATTAGCGGTCAAACTCGAAAGTTGTCATAAAATGTACTAAATTTTGGACGTTTTTTGTTCTCCCAAATTTTAAGGGGGGCGGTGCCCCCAAATTTCGTACATGTGTTAACACCCCAATCTAGGGACGCGTCAAGTGCCAAAGTTTCGTCGGGCTACATCCCCTAACTCCGAAGTTATAAGCGCTCATTTTTTGCTTTTCAAGCCAATTTTTGACCCCCCTTTGAAAAAAGTTGTAAGGGGGGCCGTCGTCCCCGGTGGGGGGTGCGCCAGTAAGACTTTGTAATTCTCTACCGCGTGTAAAAGTTTGGGGGTGCAGCACCCAATAGGGGCCGAAATATGTTC
>Ga0209367_1003286_pt1 | contig 21940 bp, 16 predicted proteins | sample WorMetLIZISLAND2_FD_187412 | JGI IMG/M metagenome (GOLD analysis project Ga0209367, IMG submission 187412) | Marine gutless worms symbiont microbial communities from Max Planck institute for Marine Microbiology, Germany - Olavius geniculatus... ... | reverse complement strand
CGGGTCCCCTCGCCGACATAATCAATCCTGCCAAATTTTATCTCAATCGGGTCAGGGGTTTTGATTCTGTGGGGGATCGAATTTTTGGCTTTCCCATAAGAAAGAGAAGTCGCCGTTAACACAGGGCTTGAACTACCCTTCAGCCTGTGATAATTATGGGGCGTCACTCGTCAGCCAGCTGTGAAAAATAGTTAGGGGACAAGTCCGACCAAAACTAAAAAATTGGTTTTAATAAAACCTAAGTTTTTAGGGGTTTTAAATTTTTAAAATTTCAAACGTTTAAATTTTACGTTTCAATGATTTTATTTGTTGTGCAATTTGTAATACAAATCCAATTTTATTTCATACTTTGATCGTGATTTTTGAGTTTTGACGTCACGTCTTTTACTCAACAACCAAAACGATGTGACATATGTAGATTGTATCCCATCCTCTTTGTGTACTACAGCCTATAACTTTAAGAAAAACTTCAAAATCTAAAAAAACTTTTTAAAAAGTTTTCGCAAAAAAACCTCAGTTTTTTCCAGCCCTATCTCCCACGCGTGCCCCTGGTAGCTGCTTGTCCGAAAATGAAACGTGAGTTAAACGACCGTGAACGGAGCGTTGGACTCAGTATAAAAACTGTTATCAGTCGGCTCGTGGTGAGAACTTATCATCGTTGCTGCGGTGGCTGAAGCACTTATCAGCGTGTCGGCGTCAATGTTTTCAACGTCGTCGTCGTCGGCGTCGTCCAAGTCGCCCAGTTCATCGAACAGTTCGTCCACGCCGGAGTCGTTGAATGACGTCACGGGCACGGCCATTTCCGCCGGAAGTGCTGCCTGGTCGTCGCCACCGCCCGCCAAGTAGACGGCGTCTAGATGCTCGCGACCGGCGCTGACGTAATCTGTCAGACTGCAAACGGCGACGATGCCGCTTCCTTGCGGACGGCTGGTCATCATCGTCGTCGCACCTGTCGTGACCTCCGCCGTCGTGACGTCACATCCGCCGTACTGCGGCACGTGACCGCCGCAGAACGACGGCGGAAGTAGACCGGAAGTGGGCGGGGCGCCGTGGTAGGACGGGGTGACGCTGGTCGGGTAGCAGCGACCAATCAGAAGCGTGTCCGGGTGGGGGTACAAACCGCCGACCATACCCCCGGGGTGATAGCCCCTCCTGACGGCGGCGGTGATGTGGTCGGGGGGTTGAAGCGCCCGTGGGTTCACCTGGAGACAGCTGGCGACCAGGTTGGACGTGGACTGTGAAAGTCCTCGTGCCAGTGCCCGGGCGAACGTCAGACTGTCAGGTCGGGCGCCTCGCTCCAGTATGTCGGCCAGTGCGGCGATGTAGTTCCGGGCAAGTCGAAGCGTCTCGATCTTGGACAGTTTCTGAGATCGAGCGAAGCACGGAACATGAGCACGCAGCTCCTCCAACGCATCGTTCAGTCCGTGCATTCGAGTCCGCTCACGGGCGTTCGCCTGCACGAATACAATAAATAAATAATACATATAAATTATGCAGAGTGACATTTGTCCTTTTCATGTTTTTAAAATTGTTTTTTTCTACCATTGTGGCAAATAAAAATTTACATAAAGTGCAGCTGCAGAGGCGCTAGCAGTCGTAGATTATAGAGAACACCAACGAATTTCCTGTCTATAACGGAAATTAATCTCAGAAAGCACGTATGCTAGTAATCTTGAAGCAGTTTATTCAATACACCGGGGTTGAACCCAGGAAATTTGTTTAGCGCGCACCCGTCAGACGTCAGACGTCAGACACATCACGTATATTCTCTCCTCTATACTGCCGCTTTTATCCATACAGTATTTTTAGCAAGCACAGATGTTTTCGGCCTAGCTGCCAAAAGTCTCAGGCGTTGACAGTAAATAAAGTCACGTCACCGCACAAACTGCAGTAGGCCTAATTTCACGAGACATGGGTAAACTTTTTGAAGTTTTGACTTTTGGTGACCTTACCCTTTGACCATTTTAACTAGAAGTTAGCACTTCATTCACTCCTATATACTCTGGCGAACGTTCATATCATTTTGTTTTACGACTTTCTAAAGGCTATCGAGTTATAGGCCTAAACCCGCAAAGTGTATAGAACCCGCATATGAGACAGGCATGCAGACGGACGGACGGACGAGACTTGTAATGCATCCCGTTAGGACAAGCGAACAAAAAGTACGACGACTATATAAAGTGTGAATGCATGGAAATTTGTTGGGTGATATTTCAGTCGTTTATTTCATACCTTGAGACGTCGTTGTTTTAGTTTAGCAATTCTGGCGGGCGTCATGCGTTTCTTCTTGGGGCCTCGTTTCTTCGGCCCCTGACTTGGTTTCTCGTCCGTCTCATACTCATTGTCCTCAATGTGCATCGTACTGCCGATCAACGACCGCTGATGCTGGCTTACATCAGAGACCTGCGCCGCACAGTCAGCAAGTGGTAGTTATTTTAAATGCACATCGACATATAAGAAACTATGATTCACTGCCAGAACAATGTTATTAATATAGCTCACTTTAACCCTACATGTACGTAACACAGAATATTGCTTAAAATCACAACTATCTGAAACAAGTGGTAAAAGCTAAGCCTGCATGAGTATAAAAACGTGAGCAAATAAAAGCAGATTTTTTGACTGTATAATCACTTCTAAAGATTTTAGTTATGCGTGCGCAACTGTGTAAGTTTACAGGATAACCACATTTTCAAAACATGGCAGTTGTAGCCTGTAAATGTCATTTTGGCCTTTTTAGTCATGTTCAGTTTAAAGTGCTGGTGTGTGTGTGTGTGTGTGGTTGAAAAATAACCTACCAATATGACGAGTGTCGATGTTTTGAAAAGCCCCTTTCTAATTAAAGCGGGCACAAGGCGACAGAAATGAAGTAAACTGAACTAGACTAAAATCTCAGGTTAGTTTAGCTGACTCTCCTAAAAAGTGTAGGCCTACAAAGCGACGAAACTAAACTAAACCGAAATACTTTTAATTTTTAATTCACTGACGACGGTAAAAAACACAGAGAAACACAATGGCAACACTGCAGAAAAGAAGAAAGAAAACAAAAAAATACATATACATACAGTCAATAGTCCACAACGCTGACAATATTATCGAAAAGCATCTTATCTATGCAGTTTCAGACTAAAACGATAACAATTTACAAAAAGCATTATCACAATGCTTGTACTTAACTAAAAATGCTCACTCCGATGTGCAAGTAAAACACTTGGCTACTCAAACGCAAATTCTTTCTGACAGTTCCTGCCAATATCAATTTATCAGTGCATTTCCGTTCATTTTGTGTGCCTCGGTAGTCTAACGGTAACGTGTCGGACTTGTAATCCTGAGGTCACTCAGGGGCGCAGGTTCGACTCCGCGCCGGGACACTGCCGGGTAACGACCTTAGGCAAGTTGTTCACACACATGTGCCTCTGTCACCAAGCAGTATAATTTGGTACCGGCTTCACCGCTGGGACGTAAGCAGGCACACCGCGCGATACACTGGCCCCGTATGCGCGGTCTCGCAGTGTAAAAACTGGTGTCTGGCTGAGGGCCAAAGAAACGGAGATCAGCGCCGCCCTATGGGCCTTAAGGCTCGGAAAGGACTTTACGTTTTTTACGTTTCCGTTCATTTTAGTTGCATTGCACAAAATGTGTTAGCGAACGTACTGGGAGTTCAGTTCAGTTCAGTTCTGTTGCTCGTAGTGCGCGCCTAAAGCTAAATACGGAGAACAGAAGGAACTTGCGTCTATACCTGGAAGGCAGTGCACGGATGGGCAGTTGAATCTAGTTGAGTGTCGTCATCATCAGAAGCGCCGCTGACTGACGACGGACAACAACTGGACGAGACGACATCACAACAGTCGGACGACGACGACGAACTGTTCAGTATCGGCATCACTTCTCCGATCTGCTAGTTATCAGTCAGGTTGCCTGCTCAGACTGTCTTCTGTTTTCTATACGCACACGCATTAAAATCGCGTTGTCATACATTACAGTCAACGTGTTCAATGCATTCTCGATACGTACAGTAATTGACATAAGTTATTATTGTCGCTTCCCACGCATAGTGAAAATATTGGACCAGTGCTGGTGAAACAGTGTTTGAATTGAGAAAAATTAGCTGGGGTTGAACTTGTCGACGGTCAGAGCCCGATCAAAATTGTGATGTCAATCGTATGTACATATAGTATATAGCTGACCCCCGTACATAATTTCACAGTGTGTTAGAGAGGTTGAGAAAACAGTTGGGGGGTTCAACCCCTAAACCCCCGGCAATTCAAACACTGTGGTGAAACCGTTATAAAAGACGACAATACAGCCAAAAAGGTGTCGGCTACGAATGCCGACATGCAGTGCGTCTCGAGCGTTGACAGTAAATTAGGCCAAATTCGCAGTCGGCGTTTGAATCGCCCTGCGCCTTATCCGACACCAGTAAAAAACATGTACGCGCAACATGCGGCAATTTGAGTTATTTGAAATCCGATAACTTTGTCTTTGACCAAACTGAAAATTGTCACATTACTGCCCCGGGAAACGTTCGCGTTTCTGTTTTCGAGTTCAAAGCCCGTACTTGATAGACGGACGGACGGACGGACGGATCGACGAGCAAGACGAGCAATGCATAAAGCGGCCACATAAAAAGATCAGATTTCTACTGACAATGAGAGTCGCATAACGCTGCGTAAAGCAATTCGTAGCTGGTGTACAATTCACGTTCGTCGTCAGCATCAGCAGCAGCGTGAGTGATGCAAGTTGACAAGCCAAGCCCAGCATCCGTCTCGCAGCATCCCGTTGCCCTGACAACCAGAGACTGGCTGACTGGCAAGACATGACATGACCGCAGCGAAGCAGCGAAGCGTGTCTGCAGGCTGCACCTAGCGATGCGTGGCCAGCTAATTAAACAACTTCGAGCTAAGATACGATAGCGACAGAGAGACAGACATCTCCGTCCGCCCATCCCCGAGTTACAGCGAGTCTGACAGTAGTCAATTGTGACGCGATTAATTGCGGAATTGTGTCGTATTAAAAGCGCGTCAGCGGCGACAGTTCTGCCAGAATCAGTCTCGCTCGATTCTTCGCTACAGCAATGTCTACACGCGACGTGCGACTGATGGCGCTTGACCAAGAGAAATCAAGATAAAGTAACAGCACAACGTTTTATTTTATTTCTGTGAGTTTTGTTTCATCGCTTCGTACATGTAAAAACTGCCCACACATGCGAAATAAAACAGAAATCAACCGGAAACAAATAAAAGCAAAATAATGGCATCGTTTTTGTTTAATTTCTGTTTTATTTAATGTATGCAGTAAGCCTAAAAATAAACTACTTTGTTGTATATTAATCTTTTGAACTACTGGTATTTAAGACCTATCGTTTTGCGTTGTCATAATCATAAAACTCACCATTCTATTTGTAGCTTTCTTAAGTTATTTCTTTGTACGAAGTTGCGCAAATCGTAAAACTATCTTTTACGAATTTCGTACGTCCGATTTTTCCTGTTTTTGACTTACAAACTTTTGTAAAACAGGAAGCAGCTGCATGCGGCGTGCTACGACAAATGCCAGAGCTACATTACGCAGTTGCGTCTACGTTCCGAGAAGAGCTGCTGCTCTTGATACTGCAGCTGCGCGTCGCCAGGTGACAGACAAGTTACTGTAGGCAGTATGTGATACAATGACAGTGACCGGTATAGGGCCTAGGATGCTTAAGAATGTTGCAAACCAAGCAAGAAGACCGAGATACATGCAGCTGGCAAGACACGTGTCAACTCGACCAATCTAGCGCCTCTAATGCACGCCTAATGCTCTCCCAGCTGTCCCTCTGTCTGCCTCTCTCTATGTCTCTCTGACTGTCTGTCTGTATGCTAATAGGCCCTGCAGCATCGCACAAAGACTCGCGGTCGCTGCTACAATTTGTCAATCGGGTGATTGAGAGTCCAGATGCAATGAGGCTTGGCCACTTAGCCGACCCGTCCCATCCAGCCGCAATAGACCGTCACAAACCTCGAACGACAAAACACCCCTCCGCTATGCAACGTTTCTGTACCTTACTGTATGCTACTTTTATTTCTCGTCTCTACATATCAGCAGCTGCTTTTCAAAGCGCACGTTTCATCAGTGGAGGAAATTTTAACGTAAATGATAGGGGTGATCACAGCAAGGGTTTATCGCCAGGGGTATCGTAGCAAGGAGAGATTTTACGCAGCGGGGTGTTGTGTCGCGGGAAGTGTTGAGAGGCACTGCGTCCAGTCGATGTGTCCAGTAATGCGCTGAAAATAAAGAGGCACTCGTATGAGCGTCCAGCGTACAGGGCAGGGTAGGGCCACACACGGTGGTCCGGTAAATCACGAGCCACCTCTCCTTGCATTTTTCACTCAGGCGTGACACCGGCCGTCATCTGCTGCCCCCGCTATTTAAAACGACAGCATTAGATTCACTTCGCCAATTGTAATTGAATCGCAGTCTTTACATTCTTAGCAACTACTGGCTTCGTAGATTACATGGTATTCCTGTGTGCAATGATTATGAAGAAATCAGCCCATCCACGCCGTATAGTTATTAATGATTGCTGATTATTCTCAACTGTGCAACGTTAAAACATCATTGACGAACATAAGACTTATGGTGACGACGTGCATACGGCCGTCCGCAGTTGCCGAGAGTCTGTATAGACGCTGATAGTAAACTAGGAGTAGCAATGGTTATCGCGTAAGCCGCCAGCCGTTAAGTCGCGTGCGCCAGATGAGCGTCTTATCAAATATATTAAACAGTATTATTTGAACTTAGTTTGAAAGTTTTTATCATTTGTTGACCTTAACTTTTGACTTTTTGGGCCGAAAACTAGCACCCCGGTTACTTCCGCTTTTTAGGCGTTCACCTCAATTTTGGTTATTATATACGTCTTGCAGTTGTCGAATTAAGACAGCCCGTATATGGAACAGTCAGACAAACGAATAGACAGACCGAGGGATGGACAAGACCCATAATGCGGCCTCTTAAACTTGTTAGTGTCGCATTTGTCACAGAAACTGTCTTACGTTTTAGGTCTTATACGGCTGCGAAAACTGAATCCCTAGCAGTACTGTATTTAGGGGCAACCTGCTATGTCCTTATGAACTTAAAATTTGCACAATTTAGTTTCGTGGATTTTTGTATCGGTTTACAATAGTTTCATTGTCATTGGTAGGCCTACATGGTGAAACCTCGACTTTAAGAAACTATAACCTATGCTCACTAATCGTGTTCTGTAACACGTCGTGGATTATGTTTTCGGCAGGAGCTCCGTGTCAGTTAAGTCGGTTATTAGCCGGAGCGCTGTCGCTAGAAATTGTACTAACATTGATCCAGCAATCAGCAAGACATCACGCCGCACGGCGAGAGGTACATTGGACCACCCACAGTGCAGCTATATGACGTAACGACGCCAGACAGACAGCTGGCAGAGCATGGCCGTGTCACTCAAGCCTGTCGTCGCTATTGTGTATCATTGTACCGGCCCCGATCAGCCCTCCCTCTATACGTAATCCAACCCCGAGTCCACGTCTATTATTATTATCATCATTGTCATCATCGTCGATGCATGGCGTAATTATTTTATTACGCGTGGGGGCGGAGCTTGCGGTCACGTGGTCTATGACATCATCGCCGATCAGGCCGGAAGTGTGTTGGCGTGTCCACGTGACGTGTCATGGACTTCCGTCTGACGTCTCTGCTTGGCGATGACGTCATTTGACGCGCTGTATGCATGGCGTGTCTTGCTTTTGCGTGTGGTCGAGGTGTACAATAATGTATGTATGCATGAGCGTGTGTTAATTGCAACCGAAATGAGTACATCACGCAATGTTGTCAATAACTGCCGACAGTGTAGAGTGTTCACTGTACATATCACTGCAGATTTTTACGAATTCATTCACGCACGAAATAAGGTTCACGTTAAAACTAAAATATTTAGCTAACACTGACGTTTTATTACCAATTTCTAGAAGCAATGCCAAACAGTCAATTCACACCTTATTTTTTCAGACATCTTGTTTAAAGCTTTTGATATTGTGCGGCCGTCGTAATAGGACGCATCACGGGTCTTGCTCATCCGTCCGTCTGTCCGTCCGTCAGCTCCGTCTATGTCATGGTTAGGTCAGAGTTCCGCAGTTAGGTGTATAGCTAAGCGGATGGATGCATAATGTCGTCAATGGACGCACACATTGTAAAAGCCACGAATTTAGCTTATAACTTTCTCTCTGTTCGTCTCGTGTCGGTCGACTTTCATACAGAGGCTTGGTCAGGTCAGCTGACAAAGCCGTGGACAGATGTTCACAGCGACGACGAAGCATTCGTCTGTCTGCGTCTGAGTCTGCTAGTGCGTCTTAATGGCATTAAGCGTCACAGAGTCGCCACGCTCCGCCGACACACCGGCATCGCCCGACCAATATGTAATCTAATCAGTTCGGCCATCGACAGTTTCGGCCGCAGTCGTCAGTTACGACATCGTTGTCGCCGCCACGCCCGCGCGCCAATTCAGGTAAAATTATATTCCAGCGCGGCGGCGGCCGGTAATTAGGCAGACCGTTGCCAAGTCTCGTCGCGCGCCAAACGCTCCCGCGAGGTACAACCAAGTTTCGACCGACCTCTCATTAAGTACCGCTACAACAGCTTGCCTGCAGCGCTTTAGTTGTCTTTGACGAGACTGATGATGGCGAAACAAATTCACCAAGCAGTACGAATCCTTAGCTCCGGCCAAGACTCAATAAAAAGCAAGGTGATGCCACTCGTTACTGACCTCATGTCAAAAAGCAAACTGCCGATTTTCTGTTACCAATCAGAGCAGCACGTACGCGTTTCGAGTATGGTTATACTTTATTTCAAATTGTCAAGAAAGTGCGTCAGTCAAAACATTTTTAAGATCGATCGAACATTTCGTAAATTTATGACAAACACTTGGTGATCTCTATCATATCCGCCCTGATGAGTGGTGAGTGACTTTTAGAGCCTTGCGTTAATAGTCTCCTGAACGGTGTCTGCAGTCTTTACTTCCCGCACCCAATGCCTTGGGGAATTGAATCACAACAAACTGGTCAACTGGCTTATAATTCAAAGCATCGCCCAGAAGGTCCATAGCCTAGTCCTGGTACTGGTGTCTGGAGACTGAGACAGTTGGCGAGCAGTCGGCTGAGACAGACGTGAAGCTGAGAACTAGTTAATTATGCATGGATCGGATTGATTTGACCGATGACCGTCACACACAGATGCCATCCAGTCCGTCACTCAGTTCACATCGACTACGACTCGCAGTGACCTGCTTCACAGTAGCTTTTTATGCCAATGCATTCTTGACCACTTTTAAATGCATGGCTGCGTGTAAAGTAAAAATGTCACAAGACATTTGTGCAAATCTTATTTTTAATGTTGACATCTTAAACACAGAAAGATAGCACATGATTAGGCCTACTTGTGACACAAAACATTTGCATTCTTATTTTTACCTTCAAAACAATTGCAAATGTATGTCTTATGTTGAAATATTGTTGCGAATGTTTTAAATGTGGTTGCACAAAAAATAAACAAAGACGTCGCCACGCCTTGTGTCGATACCTATGCAGCCGTCTGTCTGCACTGCTCCTATATATAGTGTACAGTGGGCGAAGACTGGCGAGCGCGGGACTTCACCAGTCCCAAGTGAACGCGTGCGTGAGATATGCAACATTTTTCACGTGGTTTCTGACGTCCATGAGTGCCCTTGTTTTACGCCTTTTTCCGAAAAAATGGCACACCTGTCACTCCTGACCTCTGCAACGTTTACGTAATTTTTTGCACGCCATGTTTTTTCTCGCGTTAGGAGCCCGTACGAGGCAAACAAATAGACGGACAGACGAAACAAGATAGGCTACAAGATCTGTAATGCGGCTAGAAGCCGCATAACAAGTGTGCAAAACAGTTTCGCAGATGGGTTCCCGCCACACTATCTTTATTAATTGGGCACGAGGTTGTATGCCGCTAATAAAACTTGACAATTGTATTACATATTCTGACGCGTTTGTCTGTCTGTCCATCACACTGACTAGTGACACTGACAGTGAAGTTTACATACAGTAGCAGCAGCAGCAACAGTCTGCCAATTATTACTGCGCTGCTGTTTTATTCATGACGCAGACAGACTGGCATCTGGCAGACAAGACTGAATTTCGCTCGCATTCGCCAGGCGCCGCATACATATAGCACGACTACGTTCAACAGACTGGTCTTCTCATTAATGTTGTATAACGATATCGACGATAAAGCACACACACACACAGTCACAATGTCGAGTCATGCAACTTTGCCATTACTGGTGCACTACCATGCGCGTCACGGTACGCGGCGCACATCGACAGGTGAGAGTCTAAAAAGTAATAACAGAAGTAGTAATAACTATGCCGGCCAAGTGCCGTCATATTATGCGACCGTCCCATCTGCAGCTAGTAGACAGCACTTACTTACTTCGAACATCAACTGAAAGTCCACAGTATGCTGCGCCTATAGTGTGCCTGAACTGGCTCGTAAAATGACGCGAGAATGATATGCGTCATTTTCAGCAGGTTTTGACTTCCGGTGGACTTTAATCTTCGAAGTTTTGAGCTGAAAATTTGCACATTGCAGTTAACCCTGTCTTAGAATACATTTACACTATAACGTTCCCCTGCACCTGATAAGGCACAAGTAACAGATACGCCAATTTATTCTAAAAAGCCGAAGGCCAGGGTTAGGGATAGGGGAGATAGGGTTGCACACGAATGCACAGCTCTATAGCAAGACAGCCGCATAATATGTCGGTAATGTGTCAACATATTTTCTAGCTTAACCCGAGGTGTAATCTGCCAAGCCAACAGAAACCATTTTATAATGAATAACAAATAAATAATGTTTGCAATTACCTACGACAATGTGTTAAAAGATAACTGCGTAGATCATGCACGTTTTAATAGAAATACGCATATATAGTTACGCTCACCGACAATTTTTTCCTAAATGCTGTCGTCGCTTATCTTCACAAAAATTCTTTAAGTGTCGTTATGGGCTTAAGTATGCAGAACATGCATCATTTAAACAATTTCCTAGAAAATTCAATTCATATTATTAGATTGTGATAACTTTTCTCGAATTTGCACATTTTACAAAAAATGATATTCAGCAAAATTCATTATAACATTTGTTGTGATTTTACAACTATAACTAATTTCAACCAGCCTCGAATGTTGCAACAATTAGAAAAACAAGAAATATGAGCTAATGTTCACGAGACGCGCGAAAGCCTATAGCAGTTCCTGTTCAGTATAGTTTAGCTGAAAAATTGGGATGTTCATGCGAAGTTAATATACAAATACCAAATTCTCTATCTGGATCGCATAACGATGGTTGCGTGGCGCCACCTTGTGAATGATATAGACTTTTGTCGCAGCCCAAAAATTGCCAAAAAAATCTATAAAAACCCCTTTTTGGCGTTTAAGGTCATTTAACGTCATTCAATTCGGTGGCAATCGAAAGCCAGTGTACGACTTCCTATTAGTGATTAATAGTAACCTGGGCCCTATCTCGCACCGTTTCTGAGATACAGCGACTTGGCTAAAAATTGCAAATTTTTCCCACCCGCTCTCATTTAGCGCCCTCGTTCGGGGTGACCCGCTTCGAATTTATGGAAAAAGCTTTACGGTTCGTGAAACTAGAGTCTTCCGGGCAGCCAACGGTGAAAAATTGGTATTTCTAGCTTGCACCGTTTTTGACTAATCCACCCGTGTGACAGACGGACGGACGGACAGAATTGCAGTAACTGCTTTCGCGCGTAAAAATGAAATATGCTAAAGTTCCGCGCGACGCAAACCTATAAAATGTATTGATTCACTCACCGATGCAAGCCAGCTGCCTGTGCGTCTTCAGAGTTGGTTTCGTTGTCAAATGACGACGTCGTTATAAATGGCGCGACTTAGATAAGGCGTGTAGATAATCGATAATCTGACTCAGCACCTGACCACGTCACTATGCGTCATCACTCATTCGTTCCACCGTTTGCTTTAATAAACTCTAATCCCTGGAAGCTCTGCAAGACTCTCGCTCCGAGCCAGAGATGCTAATGACGTCATTGCATGGCCACCATTCCTGGCACTCTCCCTAGCAACGTGGTGGAGTGGGCGGGGCGTTACTATGGCCGCCAGCCAATCAGCGTCAGCCGATTCTCGCACCTGCAGCCAATGGACGTCGAGATATCGATCTGTCTGCTAGGCAGGCTGCTGAGGCTGACTCACAGTCGCCTGCATACAGGGTGGGCCGAGAACACGGATGTCCGATAAAATTACAGACGTGTACCATCACACCCTAAAACACTGAAATTTACCTTCTGCACCAGTTGTAAAACTTTGCATAAACATTCAGTTTCTAGAGGGTGTGCCAAAACTAATTCTGTACTCTGTAGGCTTATAAATTTCTGTGAGCTTATATTGGCGTAACACAATTAAGCCAAATTTTTGCATTTTATACAAAAAAACTTGGGTGTGTTCGCGCAACAAAGACATCTGCGAGGCCTAGACCATTTTAAAATTCGATGCTTGATTAGCAAGTGAACATACACCGCCTCTGATATTCACGAAACACAGAAAAAATGCCGTACTTATTTAATTCAGCAGTTTCAACGTTTTTGCGACGTATTCGAATTCTATTTTTGTCAAGATAATCAGCTTTTCTTGCACGCAGTGTTGCATAATTTGTGCATTTTGTCGTTATTGCTCAGATATACCCCGTTTACACGATGAAGCAAACATCCAGGAAATGCAAATATTTAATGCATTCAAAATACACGTGCACGACGTGTGCTCTAATTGCTAGATGCTTGCTCGATATTTGCTTAATGATTGCTTGATCGTGTAAGCGGGGTATATACGGGCCATTTTTAAAAGCAACGGCAGAAAAATTGTCCTCAATCTTAATAATATCGCAAAGGCGCACAATTTGTCGAAAACAATACGTAGTGTTTTAAAAATATTAAACTTCCGAATAGTGCATGTTTTGAGCTATGTTTAAGTTTGAATTGCAGTTTAATTATTTTTTAATTTACAAAAATGCATTCCAAAGTCAAAATATTTATAGTTTTTGAATCAAACAAAATATTGCAATGAAACCCGTTGAACATGTTGCTTAAATCCTCCTCTGTGATCGATTAATAAAACGCAAACCGGTCTTTATTCATCTATCATTGATAGATTACATCTTGTGTTGCGTACGTAATTCGGTCTTATTATAGGCAGATGCTAGAACACAGAAGCAAAACTGGCCGTCTGTTCACTGTTAGCCTGCAGGCGCGTTAAATGCCGTATTGCTTTAGACAAATAGTGTCTGGGCGTGCTTAGCAAGCGACGGCACGGCATGTCCACTCTGTGTCCAGTTGTTCTTAGTAGTGGACACAACTGACCACCGGTTACCAGGGTTCAGAGGGGCACCTCTCATTTTGCTGTTGTTTATTCATGCGCGCAGTCGCAGAAACAACAATAACAACAAATAACAGCATACTGGAGACAGAGGTCCATTTAGAAATGTGAATGGGGGCCGAATCAGATGTATCTACATATAGGCTTATAGCGAAAAATGCAACGCTTTTGCGTGTGATTAATGTTTTTCATTTCATTTAAATGTTCTACTTATATTCGAATTACTTGCAAAAAAGCAACACATCGTTTATTTTACGAGTAGGCCTACAGTTAGCCAAAGCTGCAAGTCGACACAAAGATTCGTTTGCGAGATGCCTAAGCTATATTCTAGCACTTTTAAAGAGGCAGGGGCAAAGGCCCCCAAAATGCCCCTAACAGCAAAGCCGCGTGACGTCACGGTGCCACTGCGATCACGTGACTGATGCAGCAGCTGACCAGGTTAACCAGGTCAGTAGGTCAAACACTCGATCGACCTACTATAAGCTTAGTCTAAGCGCGGCGTGTGGACTATGCTGACAACTGGCTTGATGGATTGTCAGCTGAGTTCAGCTATCGGTCCAACCGTATCGAGCAGAGCACGCAGCTCTGTATTTAGTTTCCGCATGCACAACTATGTACAATGGCAGGCTGCATGCAGCGGTGTAGGCTAATCGGTTCTTTTCAATTTTTACAGTTCATGCGTCAACAACTGCAATGCTGGACAATGCAAAAATTTATGTTTGAATTTGCAAATTTACTTAGTGGGTTTTAGCTTTGATTATACTTGAAAAGGAAACGAAGAGGTAGAAGGAAAATGAAGAGCGGTGAACTGAAGGAGGAAAACATAAGGAAAACATTTCCTAAATATTCTAAGAATGTTTGTGAATGTAGCCAAAGCCTTAAGTTGAATTGCCGTGTATAATCACCTCACTTTAGCCACTCAGGCACATTGCTGCTAAAACTTGAATGATTGATTGGATAAAAAGGCCTTTTGTTAAACTGTGTTTCAATATTATAGGCAGTTTTTTTAGTAAATAAGTAAGTAAATAAATAATTTTATAAAGCACACAATAATGTCCAATCTGAAGCTCTGCAGGGTAAGGCGGGGAGCTAGATATAGCAAGAGGTGGTAAAAAGGAATGTTTTGAGTTGGCAAGTCAGCCTATGAGTTTGCGCCATATTTCTTTTTTGCAGCGTATTTAAGTAAGTAAGTAAGTAAGTAAGTAAAATGTAAATTTATATAGCGCATATTGTTAAATTAACCTCCAATGCACTTGTATTTTCTATTCATCGTCGGCTATTAACACAGCAGTCGTGTATAGCTGCTGCGTCAGCCGCCGCCCCCGCTGCTGCTGCTGCTGCAGCTGCTGACTGCGTGTCGTGATGATGGCAGAGTTAGCCGGCGGGCAGGACCAGGACGTACGATTGTGTGAAAGTGTATTATCGGATCAAAGAGGCGATTAGCGTTCGCGAGCCTTGTCATCATCAACAACCGCACCAGATCCAGTTCGCTGCACTCTGACTTTACAACTCTCAGAGCCGCCGGCAAACGCTTGCATGAGAGCCAGTGCGACGGGACGGACTGCAGTGACTGATGACAAGGGAGCTGCGGCCATTCATTGATGCCAACTAACGGGCACTACTGACCACTAGCTGTGTTATGTGTGTGATCGCATCATCGCATAATTTTTTTCGAGCTTTTCGGAAAATGCATGTTTTGTGCACTGCATTGCGTAATGGTCGTTCAAGGTCATCTGTGGTTCGTTGATGTTTATGCATCTTTTTATTAGCTAAAAGGAGCCACGTTCGTTCGATCTTGCTCCATTTTAGACATATTCAATCAATCTCCGTTTATTTTAGACACATATTGGGCCATAGCTAGAGAATAAAAGATATACAATGAAGGAAATAAAATAAAAACAATACAGCAAAATATGAATAATGCAAGTTTTTTCTTTAAAAATGCTATTCCAGCCGAAATTTGGGGATCTACTCCTAGAACAAGATCACTAGAGTTTGGACATCGATAAGTGAAAACCTTAAGCTAATTATTCCGATTGCAGTGATTACTTATCAAGGAACGCGACCTAAATGGCCATGAGATATCGTGCGTGAGTGAGTGAGTGAGTGAGTAGAGGTTTGACGTCCTGCTCAACACATTTGTCATTTCGGAGACGGCCTATCCAGGCAGTGCACGCATAGTAATGGAACAGAAACTTTAACCTTTACAGAAAAAATGGAACGATTTATCAACGTTACGGACAGACAAATTATGGTGACAATATATGCGTGGCACGGTAAGCAAAAAAAAACACCAAAGTAATTTTGGAGAAGGTGAAATCGCTGTTGGAAGTCCAATCAACAGCCCAGTTCCTTGTTTGTATTCGCCAGGTGGCAGCAAAAGACTGACAGTTTGGTCACAATTTGCAATGTTGCGTGTTTTAGCGGGAAAGGGGCTCGATCCTCGAATCTCCCTTTTTAAGGTCAAGGATCCCGTTTAATACAATGCGTCGCTGGACATCAATGTTCTTGCAAAGTAGAATTGCGTCTAACGGTTTAAGCAGGGTGCACGAATGTGACAGACGACAGACCACGCTAAAGGAAAATGTGTAGGAATGGGCGAAATCGCTTGCGCTGCAAGAAATGACAGTTGACCGTGACTGAACAAGAAGCCCAACTGTCGCTAGGATAGCCGACCGTACTAGTTGTTAGTTACCTTCAAGGTCATCCAAGGTCGATGATTTTTATTTTTCTGAAAGGGCATGTGTTACTTCCTTTTAGTGATTAATAGTAAACTTGGCCATATCTCTTACCGTTTTCGAGATAGAGCCAGTTTTCCGTTAGAAACGCGCTTTTTTTCTACCCCCGCAATTCAACCCCCAATTTAAAAATGTTTCCTTTGCACTAGATGGCGAAAAAATTGTATGCCCGAGTTTAACATACATGGCTAATTATTTGTGTAAAAATTATTTTCTACGACGTAGCCACAATACATTTGTTACAGACGGACGGACAGACAGACAGAAGTCGGACCACAATCGTGCCATAAGCTCGACCGTTACTTAAGTACGGTCGGCTAAAAAGCGCAAGCTTACTGCACGAACTTGCCTGTTTGAAAGTGTACGCAGGTTGACTTGTGTGACTGGGGCCATTACGGTCACTAGTTTCATTATAATCGTCAGCAGCAGCAGCAGCGCAGTGACGTCATCTATAGTGACCTCATTACTAGGCCCAGGCCCGCCACTCCCAAGCCCTTGGCAGACAACCTGTCGTCGTAACTGTGAGAAAGTGGGGACACTTTATATCTTTGTAATCGTGAATGACTTTTAATGTCTTGTGCAGCGCCGTGATGTAGCAATAAATTAATTTGTAAATTAGCATTGTCACGCTGTTTTTATTGTTTTAGTTAAGGGTCCCGTTTCAGGCGCGTTTGTCACATTAACATGTCCACATCGTTACTGTTGCATGTACAGTTGTACTATTAATTTTCAGTATCTCTTACAGAAACGTTTATGTAAATTTTGTGTATACTATAGCGTATTGCGCGTGTATCCCGCGTCGTCACGAGGTGAAAGTGCTAGTCCCCCGGTGGTCATGTGGTCGCCTGTGACTGTCCACCAGTCAGTCATCAAAGCGTCGTGTCTCCGCCCTGGCGTGTAATTGCGTTGTTTCATGAGGCAAACACGTCACTCAGCCGTCAGCTGACCACCATGTCATAGTGACGCCAGCGGCAGGACCACTGGGACCACATCAGACCGATGCGATGACTGCACCATCAGGCTCCCGTGGTGACTCAACGGCTAGGAAGGCTGCGATAGCTCCAGGGGCCAGTTGAGAAATATGTAGCGGATTGCAGAAAAAATAAGTTAGACCATTTTTCTGATAACTCAACTTTTCTCTTTTTGTTAAGATTTTTTTTTCTTTCCAGAAACAGATGTAACCCACCCTTCAAATTATAGGCCTACAGTGCACCATCACTCACAAGCATGCGGTATAGCGCAGCACTGTATTTACGACGACAGGCTAAGTCAATGGAGGATGGCACAGTTTAACCCCTCGCAAATCCGAGACACCTCAACCAATCGACAACGACCATTTGTGCGATTTTTTTAAAAATCCGTCCACTTGGGGCTTCTCGCCTTCAATACCGTACATTACGAATTTCTAACGCGGCCTAAGTAAAAACTGCTAGAACCACAGATAAAATCGCAAGTTACAACAAAAGTACAGAAAGATAAGACTGTGTGAAACAAAGAAATGGCGACACCTAAACTTTTTGTGGCGTAAGGCAACATCTGTCGTGAGTTTTTTTGAATGCTTTGCACTTGCTTCGTTTCAAAACTGCAATATCAGTGCAGAATACAATAAGCAGTTGTATTGTCCTGGCAGATTTGGATTTTTCCTCAGCTGCAAAAGCTATAAATGGGCGGAGAAAAAATTGATAAGCCTACGCTAACACAGTCTGAAAGTGCCCGCAGCTTTTCACACATGTATTAATTACGAAGTTACTCTATGTTTTTCTAAATTTTAGGCGTGATAAGCGCTATTGGCCTTTCTGTCCATATGAGCATTTTGTTTACTATTTAGCTCATTCTATTCCATTATAACTGTCTGCTTGCTGAGAAATAATAAATGGCAGTGAGGGAACGCATTTTGTCCCTGAAAATACTGGGGACAGCGGGCCTCCGCCCCCCTCCCCGCCCGCCACAATGTCAGGACCGGTGGCCGTCAACTCCCTCGAGATTAGGAGCGACCGCACCGACGACGCACACGAAAAAATAACCGCATCGCAGCGCCGCCTAGCGGCCGACACAAAGACTATAGAAGCATGATCAAGATCGCGTTACAGTATGCCTGGTCCAGCCAACCGGGCGGTACCACATCAAAGTGACCGCTAGGGGTCAGCGGGGAGGGAGGAAGGCGTTTCCATTTAACTTCACAACGAACATGTCCACTTCGACGCTGCAGCCACTTTTTTTCAGAAAGAGTAGGGTACTATTCCCAATATTTTGCTAAAATCCACAAAATGGCCAGCAATGATAATGTCCTATAAAACCCGTTTTCGTTCTCTCGTCTTCAGCAGTTTGCTATTTATTTAGAATAATTTAAGCTGAGTAACGTAAACTAATTTTTAATGTACTTGCATTAATAGGGCATAGTGCTATTGCACTGTTGTGCAAACTTCACGCAAGATTTTGCCTTATGTCGCGGAGTTGCAAGGCACCTACCCCATGCATGTTTCTGTTTAAGGACGACGCGGCTGCACTTCGGTCATTTTTCGGCCCTCTTATGTTTCTCCTAGTTTCGCTGACTTTGCATTAAACGGGTTCTCGAATTCAAAAAAATCACGAACTTCACGGCTGACCGTTGGCTTATGAACGAACCAAAACCATGTGAAAGTAAACTTAATCAAAATGCGCTCTTGAGGCGAACTTGATGTAGATTTTTCAGCAATGTGAATCAAAAACTGCGAAGATATGTTGACATTATTTTGTCAAACTCTGACTGAAGACAAAGTGGGAATTTATTTTCCAATCTAGTAATCAACAAAGCCACCTACTAAGTCTGAGAATATAGGAAGTGGCGACTATAGTGTGAAGACCACAACAATCAACCAAGACCATGATAAGATAATTTCAGACAAATATAATAATGTCATAGAACTACGTTAAAAAGCACACGCGTTGCTACCATCGTTTAGCAGATAATGTTAGAAATAAAATATTCGTTACAAATCACGCATCTAAAATGCCATTTATCCACACACTCCAATAACAAAAAATGTACAACAAAACTAAGCATAAACTCGTTGATAAAAACCCGAGATTTGTGAAACATGTTGCACGTTATTGCAAGAGTGTGAATACACCCTAACTCTAGCCAACTACTAATGGATATAATATATACAAAGTGCGGCAGACTGTACACGAAACATGCATGAAGAGTAAAATCAGCAGTCCAGTCAATAAAACAGACTTTAAACACATTACAATACTAAATGCAGAATACAACACAAGCTGGATTCGTCGTAAAATATCATGTTAATAATATTAACAGCTATGGATTGCGGACCATCACAATCATTAATTTTGCTACTTTTATATCAAATATCTACAATAAACTCATTTGATCTTAGCAATTGGTATAATCCCATGTCTTGTAATTATTATGAATGTTTCAGCAACAAATTTAAAATAATGCTAACAGTTAGCTAATAAATTGGTATGAGTTTAACGAATAATTCTGCCACGTTTAAAACACGTTCAGTATTTACACAATTAAACGTTACACTGTCAAATTTGCAAGGTAAACATGATCCAGTTATGTATAAAGCCTTTCACGAGTTTCAATGGGCGTTCGTTGGGAAGTTAACTGTTATAATTTATGCAGCTACAATGTCACCAGTCGTAAGTCCCATCTCCACTTTCTGTAATTATTTGCGGATATGATGCACAACACAAATGCAAAACAAACTGCAAAAAACCAAAGCAAGTGGCCAGACTTTTCTGAAGGGAGTTTGACGCCAACCATGGGGCCACAAGACAGCCACCCATTGATCCAGTTGAGAGATCTGGGGAACACTGTATAAGCTCCCCCAGTGGGGTCCAGACTCCAGAGCAAAGCACCAAATGCATTTTATGCATTTCGAACTGGAAAATCGCATAACTTGGTGGTGACGTTTCTTGGCTACTTTGTGCAATGTTTCCTGCTTCTGTATGACTGACGAGAGAGGGGTTGATCAAAACCACTAAACCCCCCCCACCGCGGGCTACAATATCAAATGTTGTAAAACTTGTCGACCAACGATTCCACAACATAACGAAATGGTAGACTTTGCATATGAACCCGAGTTAGTCAAGTATACAGGCAATTATCATCACAACCTCCTACTACCAAGCAGGTCAGATAAAAGTGAGAATAATTTTGTATCCCAAAACTCGATCATCGATGCATTTTTACGGCAACAAACTGTAACTAAAATTCTGCTAGCAAGAACCGTCTGCCAGGATGCAATGCGAAGCAGCAGCAGTCTAACAAGAGTCAAGACATGCACAGTCTTGCTACATTCTGTGCAACAAACCACGTACAAGCACAAAAAACGGTCGTTGCAGCGGGCAAAACAAAATGTACTGCAGCACAGCGGCTTCTGCGCCACAGAAAACTTGAAGTAAATGCGCCAACAGAGAAGTAGTCTAAATGGGATGTTTTCTAGGCTTCTGGGCCAGTTCAGGGACACAGAAAAAAACGGTATAATTTGGGATCAAAACTATATCACCTTTACCTACCAAATATGTTGTCGTTCTCAAATTGTTATAAACTGGACTCTACTGACTTTGCACCGCTCAGACCCCTTGCTAGATTTAAGAGAGAGAACCACTAAAAATAACAGGTAAATGGAAAAAAAGGAAGAGAGGTGCGAGAAGAATGGGAAACTAAAAAGAAAATGGAAGCCCTTGCTATGTTACAGAGATAGCCTAAGCCACATCTGAAACTCTGTGAGCTACAAGATACACGCATAAGCCATGATGACTGGTAGAGACTGTCAATGAGGTATCTATGTGAAAAAATATACACCAGATGTCACCACAGTCATTGCGGTCTGAGATGCTACCTTCATCCGAGCTACTTTCCACAGAGCTGTGAACAAAATAAAAAAGACATTCTGATAATAAACATTGTGTCCCTTGTGTCTGGTTGATAGTTAAAGAAGCATACATAAGCGTCGCCCTATGGGCGGATTGCAGCTCAGAAAAAAGTTTTTCTATCTCGAATAAGGTTGATTTTTCTTTTCAATATCTTTGCACATGTGCTCTAAAACAATTTTTGTAATCCAACAGCAAATACTTTACATTATTCACTATACACATGCAGGATTGGCACATGCCTCACTCACTATAAGTCAAACATGCGATAGGCTATAGACCACAACAATACCGGTGACATCTAGCAACAAGTGTTTGACATCAAAGACTCACTGCGTCTGTACACATTCAAGCAAAGCTGCACAAAGTGTTTTAATGTCTTTATAAAAAATGTCCATAGCGACAAAACCAAACTGAAATAAAAACCGTAATGCACAGCTTTAATTAGTCCGCCCGAAAACGATAGTTTTCGGAAGGACTTATGTTTTAGCGCAGATGTTTTTTTATTTATTTTGCAACGCGAGATCTCCGAGATGCGTGGGCCGACCGGCGCGAAATTTTGCACGATGGTCAGTAATAGGCCCATTTTTATAATGTTGTGGTCCAAAATTTGGGGGGGGCACACCCCAAAAAAATTTCAGGGGCGAAAAACATGCAAAATTCAGCCCGATTTCGGACGACTTCGAAGTTCGGCGGCGAATATCTCCGAAACGGATGAAGATATTCAAAATCGGATAGTCATTCCGTCTATGGCGATTCCTCCTGCGTTAGGCGAAACAAGTCTGCGAAGTTTGGTCCAGTGACCTTGGAGATTTAGATGTTGAATCGTACCCCCCTAAAGCGCATTTTTTGGAAGACCATATTTCGGCCCCTAGGGGGTGC
>Ga0209367_1003285_pt1 | contig 21944 bp, 9 predicted proteins | sample WorMetLIZISLAND2_FD_187412 | JGI IMG/M metagenome (GOLD analysis project Ga0209367, IMG submission 187412) | Marine gutless worms symbiont microbial communities from Max Planck institute for Marine Microbiology, Germany - Olavius geniculatus... ... | reverse complement strand
TTTTACATCTGGTGTTCATTTTTCTTGTTTGCAATTAAGGACAGAGCAGAATTATGTATGTCTGAGCTGTAAATGCTGTCATGTGATTTTGCATGTTATTTTTATGTGGCTGTCACTTGGTCCATCCGTCCATCTGTCCATCCCATACAGGTACTAAGTGAAAAGCAAAAAGGTATAGAAAAACCTAAATAGGTGTCAACGTTCCCCAGAGTAGGAGTAAGTGGTGTGCCAGTTGTCAGGTGAAATGTTAAAAGTTGAGGTGGCTGATTGTTAGGTGTCAATAATCAGCTGACTGATAATTTTCCAGTGACATGTCAGTGCATCTCTAATGGTGTTACTATTGCCACTGTACATTGTTTCATGTCCAGTTTAAATTTCAGCTAATTTCTTTTGTGCTGATGTGCAGTGTGCGGTTAATTAACTACTTCCTCACACCCATATTTGTGCTACAATGACATTAAAGGTTTAATGTCACAGTCAAACTCACTCGCTCAATTTATGTAGATTTGAATTAGACATTTAATCTTGCATATACAGGGTGTTCCAAAAAACGGATACCCAATTTTATTTTGGGGATAACTTCGGTAATTCAGCACCAATTTTAACCATTCTTTCACTGTTAGAAGCAGAAATTTATGGCACGTAAACGTGAAGTTCTTCCACCCACCACACCTTTATTGTGTGACCACATTACCTAGCAAAACAAACACTGTCAAAGCTACAGTGGTCTTGGAGAACAGGCAACACATAAAGATATCAGTTTCGTAGCATAAAATAGTTAAGCTTATTTACTTATTTGCAGTAGTGCCTTGTGACGTCATTGTTACGTCATATTGTGTTTATTTACTTTGTTTATCAGTAATAATTTTTAGAATAAATCGTTTGATATGGGCAGAATAACAAAGGATGATCGCTGTTTGATCATGGGCTTACGAACAGAGAACTGTTTTCCTAGGTAATGTGGTCACACAATAAAGGTGCGGTGGGTTGAAGAACTTCACGTTTACGCGCCATAAATTCCTGCTTGTAACAGTGAAAGAATGGTTAAAATCGGTGCTGAATTACCGAAGTTCTCCCAAAATAAAACTGGGTATCCGTTTTTTTGGACCACCCTGTATACTATCAGTTTATTTGTTGTGCTTTGATGTACTTGGTCAAGTGACAGCGGGGACGAACTGACCTGTAAAAACTACTGCCAGACTGTGAACTCGGCACACCATATCAGCATGGTAGTGTTATGCTAGCCTCACTTTCCACGAATTTTCGTCTCTGCACTGTCATTTTTCAGTCCTTTGATGTGGTGGGTTAAAGAGAAATGGCGACTTGTTAATAATCTGTAGAAATTCATTAAATTAAAAAAACCCTTGCTTACCAATGTGAGTTAAATAAACAAGGACCATGTATGTCATCTTGCTTTAGCAACCATGTCTGCTTTCCTGAAAACAATTTCAGTTTGCCGCTGGATATTGCTACAACATCTAGTGTTCTGGGAAGGCAACAGTGGTTGCCGAATATCAGGTTAGTAGTAAATAAAGGTCTTAGCTCGATAAATTTTACATTTGCCAGAAATACTATTTCAACCAGTGAGTCAGTGTGCTGTGTTAGCTGCCTTGAGCAAGATGCCATGGAGATAGGTTGGAACAGTTTTGTACGAAATGGTAGAGTATCTCTGCTGTTTGACACAGTGCTAATGACATTCCCAGGCTGTTATTTGATAACAAGACATTGGGAATTCAGGAGTTACATGAAGTCTGGTGCTGAAATGCCAAAATGCCAGCGCTGTAGTATCGATGAATAAAAATCATCTGAGTGAATTAAGTTTTTTGATTGATAGAAACTCTAAACCATTGCAAATCAGGTAATTACAACAGATACTGCTTACATTCTGTACGTACGTGCCAATGTTATTTGTGTGCTGAAACTGGCTGTTCCGTCATTTTGTCTGTTTATTTGTAGACAAAGCTGATACAATAGATCCTCGCAACATCACCGTGGACACGACGTCGAAGAGCTCGGACAACAGTGGTACGGGTGAAGTGCGTATACTGTGGACTAACCCACCATCACCCAACGGACTAATTGTTCTTTACGACATTGAGCTTGTCAAGGCCGACGTTTCCAACGTTAGTAGCCACGGCAACACGTTTATGGTTTTCGGTGATTTTTAGATGGACTTCGTAGTTGACCTAATAAAGCTAGCGTCTCCTCTGTACATCTGTTTGTCCACAAAAAAGGTTTTTGTAGTTTGTCAGATTCAAACGCGAAATTTGGTGTGTAGGTAGAGCTCAATGAGAGCTAAGTGATGATGTACCACATAACCTGATCCATGAGGCTTTCGAAGTTGGAAATTCTTTCATTTTCAAAATCTATCTTCCCCACCATTTACAATGGGAGCTCGCAAATGACTAATGATTCTTGAACCAGGGGAAAATACCCAACTTTGATATGGCCACATTTTTGACATTTGGCCTAGCTTTTGTGTTTTGTGACTGAACTTATTTATCTCAAAAAGCAGTACCGGTACAGTGTAGCCTGGTGTTAATTTGATTTGGTCTGAACTGTTAATTGCTTCCGTGTGTCATTTCTGTGTGTGTTGCAGTACAAGCCGGAGATCTACTGCATTCCATACCAGCAATATCTGGCAGAAGGCGGTTATGTCGCCAGTCGGCTGGCTGCCGGCAACTGGTCTTTCCGCATACGAGTAACGTCGTTAGCTGGCAATGGCTCATGGACTGAATATCAGTATTTCTACGTCACATCAAGTGGTGTGTTTTGAGCTGCATTTTGCCATATCACATGTATGAGGGCTGTACTGGTAGCATTCCACATGTGGAGTCCAAAAATCACCCCGGTTTCTCTTTGCTGCTGAACCCCAACATGTGCCGCCACAAAATTTTTTCATCTGATGAGATTTTTAGGACGACTATTTCCTAGAGATCGGTGAAGAGAGTATATGTTGATATCTGCTCCTAGTCCAGAGATATGGGACTTTAGTCGACTGTTTATTGATCATTTAGTTGTGCAATGTACAGTATTACGTAGCCAATTCATGTGTCTAAAACGTCTGAAAAGAAACGAAAATTGTTGTGAAAAGTTTTGAGGAAAAAGTAACTGGTACATGCTAGTCAAAGGTTAGGGAGGTGGCAGCATAACGAGTCATGACTGGGCCAACATATCTGAGGCTTTTGTTTGTCATTTGTCAGTGAAGAAGAGTTCTAAGAGCAGCCATATTTGGTCTTGTTTTATGTTTGTATTTCAGTCATCATAGTTTTCATGTGCAGCCAAACATATATGCAGTAGCTTACATTCACAGATATTGTGTGAATTTCAGAATGAATTCGTGTTATGCTATTGACGTCGCTGATTCTGTCATTAATTGTCAGCGTCACGTGAATGTGTTGTGTGGCATCTGTCAGATTTCACGGCAGCAATACCGCTCATAGTGGGTCTGCTTGCTGCGTCCATTGTCGTTTGTGCCATTATTGCCGTCCTTGTCGCAATCTGGTGCATCAAGAAGCGGTAAGTTACTATAGTAATCATTTATGTTAACAGATTTGTAACTAATAGATTTCATGAAATTAGGTTGTTTTTCTTTTTTATGGTGTATTTGTTAATATATGGGATATTGTTTTATCATAGACTACTTGTCAATAGTCAAAGGGTGTTGACCGTTTATTTGCATGAAATAAGAAGGAAATTGAGAGAGGTACAGCTTAACAAGCTTGTCATGTTGTGCCGCAGTGTGCCTTTAAGAAACATGCCATTTATGTACTTTACTCACTATATTCCTATAATGATATGGCAAATATTACTGCAAAACGTTCGAACAGAAGTCGTTGACTTCTATTACTACAACATTCTTTGACCCCCAGCTTGTATCTGGGACCCAGCATTTATATGGGACACAGCTTTTATTCAAAGTTTTACGGTATGTATGACAGAGAGACTTAGTCTGCAATGTAATTATATTTCTTCACTAGGAGCACTATCGTGTCACAATATTAATATCTCATGATGGTTCATGGAGTAAGATAAGTCGGTGACTAAGCAAGTGATTGGTTAGAATATTGCTGACTAATAACAAAGACGTTTCTGTTATTTTACGGCAGGCAAGAACGGCTGATGACGGAGAACGGCTTGTACGTTCTGTCACCAAATCCAGTCTATGATGTGGTTGGAGAAGGTGCGTCGTTTGTTTTATCGTGATTTTGAGAAACGGTTGTGCATTGGCTGTAGATGAAAATAATATAGGTGGATTTTTGACTGTTTGTTAATGGTCATAAATTATATTCATTCACGCTTGTGATCACTGCATCATCAACATATTCGCGTAAAAGAGGTTAACAAATGTCAGTCCCATAAAATTCACCAACATTGAAATGTGTTAGTAGGTTAAACAAAAACAGCTCCATATGTGATACCTTTCCTTTAAAGGTCCATGGCCACGGTCAAACTCAATTGTGAAATTTGTGTAGATCTGAATTAGACATTTCACCTTGCGTATATAATATGTTGATTTAAGCTTTATAAATATATGAAAATAATGCACAGATTGTAACAAAATGCAGTGTTATGTTACGTTATGCAAAATAATCTATCTAGGTCAGTGACCGGAAGTGACATCGCCGGGGAACACAGGCAGTGTTTATCAATTAATTTTTTTATATTTTTAATGACAAAAATACTGTGTCGCATGACAACTGCAGCAGTACATAGTTAGAAAATATGATTTTATAATGCTTACGTTTATATGCGTATTTTACATTGACGACGTGTCCTGCCGGTGATGTCACTAGCCTGTCAACGTGGCGGTTCGTTTTCTACGGCCTTTTCTTAGATCGTCGATTTCAAATGTAGGTTTTTCATGTTGACCAAACGCTGGTCGGTGATCTTACTATCAAAATTATCAGAAAGTTATGCTGTTTTATGAAAATAGATAAAATACATTTGTTAATTTTGGTGTCCGTGTACCTTTTTTTAGTTGTAACTTAGAAATGTCGTTGGGTATTATGCTGCAGTTTGATCATAAGATTTGTATTTGTCAGTGGTGTCGCCAGTTGACAAAGTAGGTAGGACAGCAAGTTGCATTTTTCCCACAGACACAGCAAATTTTTGACAGAATTCCGATGCACCGCTGCAAATTTCAAACAAACGGGATTTTGGATGTTCAGTGTTTTAGTTTTGACCTTGAGTTTTTCCAAAATGGAGGTTTTTTTATACCGAAAATTTCCAAAAAGAAGAACATGTTTCCACGTTTTTCCGACAGCGCAGAATTTAGAATGGGCATTTGCTCCCGCGTGCCACTGTGTGCCTGACGTTTGTGGTTGATTGTCATGTTTTATGCTTATGTACGTCGTGTGCTCAGTGTACGTGCCTGATGAATGGGAGGTGCCTCGTGAGAAGATCAAGATCCTGCGTGAGATTGGTGCCGGGACCTTCGGAATGGTCTACGAAGGAACGGCCGAGAATCTAATTAAAAACGAGCCACTCATCAGAGTCGCTGTCAAGGTACTGTGTCCATGTTGCATATTTCTCAGAAGTAGAGCTAATGATTAGAATTTTCAGACAGTTGATTTTACAAAATTAGCCATTGGTTAAGCCTTGATTTTGAGCAAAGTTAACTGTCAGTGGTAGTTATCAACGAAAATACGTTCTGTCGCTCAGCAAGTTTTTTGTTATTGAGCTTTCCCAGGTGCACTGAGGCAGAATTTGTGTTTTTTAATGCAGTCTTGTAAATGGTATAAAATGTTGACTTTTTTCTGAAATAACAAAAATTTTTAAAGATTAATTGTGTGACTAATTGTCAATCTTCACAGCCCTGTTTATCGATACATTTTTGCTAGTTCAAGAAAGTGATATTTCTCCACATTCCTTGCAGATACTTTTTTGGTGACTGACCTTGTGACCTAATGGGGAGTAACTCCAGAATATTTAGCCAGTTAAACAGAAATTGAAAGTAATTAATATCTTTAATACAATGTAGGTTATTATATTTTGATGGTGCGTTGTGTTGCAGACGACAAACGAGAAAGCCACAATTCACGACAGAATTGCTTTCCTAAACGAGGCTTCCGTTATGAAGTGAGTTCCCATTGGACTTTTTTGTTAGTGTTACACGTGGACATTAGAATAATAGTATCCAATCCAACTCTGACATTTATACATCGTGTCTCAAAAAACAGTCAAAATTGTTTTTGACATAACTTTGTCAAATTTCCACCAACTTTGATAATTTTTTGGCATAAAGATGGCCAAGACAGTATTATTATGTATGGTGCTTTTATTTACCTCTTCACCTGATTTTTGTCAACTCATTACCATGTGAAACGCAGATGCTTCAAATTGTTACATTACGTGGCCAATTATTTGTATCAGATGGTTCACCTTTGCATCATCAGTTCGACAGGGTGCGACGTGGTTTAATAATTTTGAGGTACCAACAGTTATGTTTAATTTGGCAGTTTATTTGTTGGTGTTGTGCTGAACGTTGGGTATGTTATTGCGGTTGGATTATTGTTGTGTTTTATGTTGTTCTTGTTGTTTTGTGCTGTTTTGTGTAAAATTTGCAGTAGTTTTTGTAGTGGTAAGTTAGAAATGCTTTTTATCTCCGCCAAGGTGATCGTAGTGAAGATTTCAGAGATTGGCCATTCTGTTCATTGTTCTGTCGTTCCTTTTGTGTACATGATGGCTCATAATAGCAATAGGTCATTGCACCAACAGCGCAAGCAACAATGCTGGCGGTTACTTTTTTTTCTCTCTGGAGCAAAGCGGCTTTTCCTTCTGCCTCCCCTTTCCTTGTCGTAGGGTATAGTTGTAGTAGTTTTAGAGATTTCTACAAAATGATAGTGCGCTATATAAATGTTCACTTATTATTATTATTATTATTAGTAGTAGTAGTAGTAGTAGTAATAGTGATGTTTAAATCACTTCACTTGGCGGAGATATGCACTCTCACGAGCACCTGTTGTGATGCTTGACAGTGTAATTGTTATGACATTGGCCTTGCAGTGGTTTGACTCTCAGTTGGATCGCTATCAAGTGTTTAGTACTTGGATAGGTGACTGTCTGCGGATGGGTTAACCATTTCGGTATATAACCATTACCAAGGTCAACTCAGCCTTTCATTTCTTCATGGGATGATAAACTGAGTACCGGCCTGTCAGGCTGGGGCTGTGATGGGGTGGGGCTATGATGGGGCACATTTACCAGTGTGATCTCATATGGCAGGTGACGTTTTGTAGCTGTGAGATGTGTTTCCTACGAAGAGGTACACCATTTGACAGTTTTTAATGCAGTACTGTCTCTGTTGCGTTGCAGAGCATTCAAGTGCAACCACGTGGTGATGCTGTATGGAGTGGTGTCCCAGGGACAGCCGACTCTGGTCATCATGGAACTGATGTCTCAGGGTGATCTCAAGAACTATCTGCGCAGACATCGACCCACTGAAGAGGTGCTGTGTGTCACTTTACTTAATCAGACAGCTCAAGATTCTAGTGGCCATGTGGACAGCATGCCAATATTGCGTTGAAAGTTTGTCTTCATATTGACTAATAATATGTTGGGTGGAACGTAAAACTCTACTCACTCGCTCAATCTTGTCCGCAACTGGCTTTCCTAATTCCTGTGGCTGTCCAGACACATTCTGTTTTTCAGTTTAGTAGAGTTTGCTTGGTCAAGGTTGAGTTAGTAGAATGTGAATATAAATACAGTCAAATGTTTATATCTATAATGTTTAATCTAAAATGTTTATATCTATAATTTCTTTTTTTCAGCTTCTTCATTAGATAGAGCCTGGGCTGATAGGCATGGTTTTCTGAAAATATGAGTTTTTGTATCACGGAGCAGAACCTGGATTATGTTAAGTTGCACTTATGCATGCAGTGAAAGCAGTTAGCTGTGTAATGTTTTATATACTTACCTTAGCTGTGTGTGTTTGACTGTACCATCTTGGTACCAGTATATAACCAACCGCCAAGGTGAACTCAGCCTTCCATCCCTCTGGGGTAGGTAAATCAAGTACAGGCCTGCTTGACAATGGTAAGGCACAGTTCATCTGTGTCAGGTGACAGCTGACACTGATCCCATATGGCAGGTGGTGCTTTGTGGCTTTGCGAGTGGTTTTCCATATTCTCCATTATTTTTTATCTGATTGCATTTGTGCTTTCAGGACAATTACGATTGTAAGCCGCTTGGTCTGCCCGAGATCATTCAGATGGCTGGTGAAATCGCCGACGGAATGGCCTACCTGTCGACGAAGAAGTTTGTGCACCGTGACCTAGCTGCACGCAACTGCATGGTGTCCGAGGACAGGACCGTCAAAGTCGGAGGTAAGTTGGAACATTTATTGTTGATTTTTATTGGCGTTTGTTCGGTGTATTTCTTGGTGGAGTGTCTCATAGGTTATTTGGCCCGACGAGTGTTATCCGTAAATGTAATTGTAGTGTGAATAAACTTGCAAGTGACATTTTGTACATTATGCTAATACCCCCTGAGGTTGCTCTTTGTTGTTTTGACTGTTAGTTACTCTGATTGTTGACGTACTTTTGCAGATTAATCAATCGTGGGATTAATGCAGTTAATAAAATTAGCGGTGCACCAGTTGTTTTAAAAATTTGGTTTGGTTTTGTTTTTATTTTTTAAAATAACTGCCTATTTGTCTTGGGTTTAGTTTTGTTAAAAAATTTTTACTAGACCTCTGAAAAATTAATAGTGAGACAACATTTTTACTTGGGGTATGGTGCAGTGATGGCAGCTGATTGACATTTGATAGCGTCATGTGTAGATTTTGGGATGGCGCGAGACATTTACCAGACAGACTACTACAGGAAGGGGACGAAGGGTTTGCTGCCCGTGCGATGGATGGCACCGGAATCACTGAAGGATGGCATTTTTGACAGCCAGTCCGACGTCTGGTGGGTGACCATGTGCTGCTATGTTGTCATTTATTATTTCCGCCAGGTGAACGTAGTGAACGTTGGAGGAGATTGAGAGATTGGTCGTTCTGTCCGTCGTTCTGTGTGTCCGTGTGTGTATCTGTCTGTCTATGTACATCTTTGAGGTGCCATATCTCTATAACGGTGCCAGATAGATGCATGGTCGCAATGGACCACCCACAGAAAGTCAACCGAATGGTCACGTGACCGATGACGTCATGTGACCCCGAAAGGTCAAGGTCGTGACCGCATTATATTTAGCTGTAGTTCCTAGGTGTATTAGTAGTTGTAGATGTAGGTGTAGGAGTAGTGGTAGTAGTAGTAGTCGTAATGTTTAAATTACTTGACTTTGTAGAGATTTGCACTTCTACGAGCGCCTTCTAGTTAGACTAGTGACTAGGTAGTTAGCAATGATGCTCGATGCACATCTCTAACTTGATTTACAGTTTTAATTCACATACACAGCATAAAGTCCTTTACGAGCCATAAGCCCATATGGCAGTGCTGATCTCCGTTTCCTTAGCTTTCAGCCAGACACCAGCTTACACTGCCAGAAAATGGATACAAGGCTAGTGCATCATGTGATGTATCTGTTTAGTTACGTTTCAGCTTTTACTGGTACTCATTGTGCCTACTCACTGAGGGATGGCCAGGCTGAGTTGACCTGGGTGGCTTGGTTACATACCGTGGGTAAATGGTATACCTGTGAAAAGTCACCCATTCCAGTACTAACCTGGCTCAGAGTAGTGTAACTTTGTCGACGTGACCAACTGTGATACTACTATAATTTTAAATGCAGCTCCTCACTGTGTTATCTTTTGCATTGTGATGTTGTGTAATGAATGATGAACCAGTTATTGTGTGAAATTGCGTAATTTCCCAGTAACACAGTTCTTGTTTTTTTTTGTGCATTTCATTTTAATTGATACATGATCATGTCTAGTTAATGCTGTACAATCAAATTACCACTTCACTGTATTTTGTCACATGTCACATGTGTGAATGACAGTAAACTCTTGTGAATGCTGATGATGAGTGGTGATTGTTTTCATCGTTTAATCTCACTGTTTCTGTGGATTCAGATTAACTGTTGGTTGTGGCCTGCTGTGCGATATGATATTCTGTTTTGTCGCAGGTCGTACGGTGTCGTTCTGTGGGAGATGGCAACGTTGGCAGCGCAGCCGTACCAGGGCTTGTCAAACGAAGAGGTGCTGAAGTATGTTGGAAACGGTGGTATAATGGTGGCACCCAAAGGCTGTCCAGCAAGACTGTAAGTCTTTCTCCATTATAGCTGTGATTTACTCCATCCAGCACATTTTATTGACGATCACAAGGAAATGTGGAAAATATAGTGCATGTATGTACATTTTGTAATCCCTGAAATCGTTAAAGAAAATGGGCTTCTGCCATGTAAAAAAGAAATTCCTGGTTAACAGTTTTCTTAAGAAATCACTATTGGCTAATCACTCAGCCTGACCTGTACACTGTGTCTCAAAAAAACATCCCTGACATTTTCGACTGTAACTTGAAAACCGCTTATCAAATTTTGATTATTTTTGGTAGGAATATTTTTGATACAACTTGTCATCAAATGACCATTTACTTTCCCACCTCACCTAACGTTTGTTTCTGCACTACCTGGGGAAAACACAACGAGCGAAATATCACTTTTTTGTCCAATGCGATATGATTGTTTTATTAACATAACACATAAAACACATTTTGTTTACATTTTTGGCACTTGGCCGACATTTCACCTAGTTGTCCATTTTTCAACTGCCTGCAGTAAAATTGCTTAAAGTGTTGGCCCACTATGCAAACACGAGCAAGGAGACGCTTTCTCTATTCGTCGACAGCAGCATCGATAATGTTCTGCTCCAGACCAATCCAGGCTGTATCAGTCGCTTCTTGACTTCACAAACAGTCCTAAACTTCATCTGGTAGACACATTGCTGCATGACAGTCAAACCTTGTAATAGACTGGCTGTTGGGGCCCACAGATTAGGATAGATGAAATTTATTGACATTTTGTCATACATTTTAACACGTATTATGTTTGGTCTGCTTTTCCCTGGTAGTGTAAAAGCAGATGTTGGGTGAGGTGGAAACCAAAACACTTATTAAATAGCCAGTTGTGTCAGAAATATTTGTGCCAAAAATTATTAAAATCTGCTAATCTTTGTTCAAGTTACGTTCGATAATGTCGGGATGTTTTTTTCAGGTTTCCTGTATATTTCAACACATACTGCACTTGAGCTGCTTTCCCTAGGTAATGCAGAAGCATACATTGGGTGAGGTGGGAAACTGAGCGGTAATTTGATGGCAAGTTTTGTCAGGAATATTCGTACCAAAAATTATCAAAATTTGATAATTGGTTTTTCAAATTAGAGTCGAAAACGTCAGGGATGTTTTTTTTGAGACGCAGTGTACATCGGTGGAGCAGTTGGCCAGTTCACCAAAAATGAAAGTAGCAGTGGTAGTAGTCAGAGTTCGTAGACTTTTCTGAATGTTGAAAGTGACATCGTTGGCTGGGTCGAGAGCATTTATCATTCAGATACTTTGATTTATTAATGTTGTTTATTAACATGGCTTGAGCATGTTTTCTGTGACATGTTACTGCAAGACATACTGGAAGGAAGAATGGAATGAAGGAATGAAAGAGAAGCAGAGTGCAACTACAGATGATGAGTAACATATATGAATGATTTGGCTATGAGCAACTGAAAAAGCAGGCAGAAGACACAATACAGATAATGGAGAATGTAGATGTTATTGTATGAAGAGTCAAATGGACCCAGTGGAAGCCACAAACCAGCAGAACACCAGAAGGAGATTAACATTTGCATGTTACGTGTTGTGTATTTACGTGAGTTGTTTGTTGCGGTTGTTTCAGCTACAACATAATGCGAGAATGCTGGTCGTACAGTCCGAAGCATCGGCCATCGTTTTTCAGCATTCTGCAGGACTTCGAGGCCGACATGTCGGACAAGTTCCGTGAGACGTCGTTCTACTTCAACCAGGACGTCGGCGAGGCGGCGTCGGTCTCGGATGACAACGAAGCCGACGCCACAGATGATCTGGAAACAGATCGATTAAACCAGCCACCAAATGAGTCATCAGCACCTGGCTGTAGCGGCGGCAACACATCTTTATCAAGTACACCAAAGTTTACGACGGACAGATCTTCCAGCATTCTGCGGATGAACGGTTCGAGAGACTGCGCACCAGAAAACTCTAGACAGACTGAAATTGCAGACTCTTCCTCTGAAAAACCACCAGCGGCATCGCAGTCCGCTTTGACTGATCGTCTGCTAGCATCATCGTCTTCTGACGCTGATAATATCCGATTATCTGATGTTACAGCGGGCAGTAGCAGTATAGCGTCGTGGAACAGTGGCGGCGGTGGGCCATCCTCGGATGTTCCAACAACCATTGACGTTGATGCTGATGCGGCCCGCCGAAAGAGCGCGCTTACAAACGGCCACATTCCGTATAGTTTCGTAACAACGGCACGCTGCTAACAACAGTCAGCATTCGTAGCTAGCTAGCTTTGTTTGTGGATTTCAGGGGAGGCCGGATCAGGACTCTAGATATTGTGTTTTTTGTGTGTCGGCTGTGCGAACCGCACGTCATCATCATGTGAACACACAGCTGAGAACGTTACCTCAGGAAGTGAAGTTATCTGTCTACAACGAGTACGTTCGCCTTGTTCGTTCATTCTGAACTCAGCGACGTGAACAGTACAGTGTTTTTGTCAGGATACACGCATGCAGCCGACTGTGTATAGTTTTGTCACCGCTTCCACTGCAAGCTGTCATTTGTGTGTGTATAATGTGAAGACCGATTGTTTGCGGCAGTGTGTTGCAGTGTGTCTTGCTTGTCTGCAGAACCAGTTGCAGATTCATCGTACTGCAAGGCCATTCCTAAAAAAGTCGTGTGTGTGCGTTACCTGTTTCATATGACACCATCGTGCTAGTGGCATATAACGATGTTCTGTTGATATCTGTCTGTATGGCCGTCTGTCTGTCTCTTGCACAATACATCTATACTGTCACACTTCTCTTCGGGCTTCGTGCTGATCTACAAAGTCCTAGTACTTCGGATGACATTTTCAAGCGTGTAGAAGCTCTTTAAAAAACTGTAGTTGTGGAATAGTCCTGGAATTGTAACTTAGGAGTTTTGGAATTCCAGTCTTCCTTGGAACAGCAATATCCCAGTAGATAAAATATCAATTTCAGCAATATACGTTGTGAAGTGTGATATTACCTGCAGTGACTCTGTTGTTTGGGTAAAATACTGCATTAGCAATCCAAAAACATGTAGCATTACTAGGTCCAACAGTTTTACAGTTAATTACGTTGATCACGATTTCAATATTTGAGATAATTCCCCTGTGCAAGAATGCATGCTGATCTTGAACATAATCGAAACGTTGAGCAGATCAGTGCATTGTCATATTTGGAAGACAGTCATAAGTAGGGTCCACAGTTTTCCGTGGTAAATTTTGCCAAATTCCGCCGGCCAATTTGCAAAATTCCGCAGCTCACTGCGACAAAATTGTCCAAAATCCGCAGTGGCTTACCGCGGCCTTCTGTCTGTGCATAAACTAAGCTTTAGTCTGTTTAAAACGACTTCAGTTTTTGGGTGCTGGCATGGCGCTCGGTTATGCTAGCAACATACAAAGGAAATTATTGATTTTTTTGTTAGTTTCACAAGTGCAGTTTGTCAATTAGTTGCAATGTGTTAATTTACGATTGTGCCATATACTATGGTAATTGTTAGTAGGGACGCAGTTTTAGGTAATTCGGTTTGATTTTTTTTCGTTTTATAGTTAAAAGTTTAAAGCTGATGATTGTACTAATCACTGGTCATTTCTTAACTTCTGTAAAATTCTGCAAAATTCCGTGGCAATATCAAAATTCCACAGGAAAGGGCAAATTTTCCAGCTCGGCTCGAAATTCCACAGCCTGCGGAAAACTGTGGGCCCTAGTCCGAAGCTGTGTGTATGAGCCATGTCTCCAATGCCTTCTGTGACTCGAGTCATCAGGGATACTGTTTTGCATCACTTCATGTTGTATGAATGCTGCTGTTATCGCTGTGTTTTTGCCCGAGTAGTTTATGCCAAACTTCTGCACAGAAATTGAACAGTCAAGTCACGGAACATACTGGAGTAGCTGCAAACGTTGTTTTACCTCTACCACCCATTAGTTTGATTTTATATCAAAACCTGTTTTGAAATTATACCATTTCATACACAGAAAAAGTTTTTTATGCTGAATTACAAATTATTAAGTAGGATAATTTGACATGCATCATTTTGATTACTTTACAAGTTGCAGAGTTTTTTTTGACATTATGCAGTTTAATGCAATGAATGACTGCGATCTCTGATTAATACTATAGGGTGACATGGTAGGTCGTGAATGATTTTGATTTTAAATATAAGCCAGTTATTAGCAGTAACCAGCAATAATTTTACATCTTCCTGTAGGTATATTCAGTGAAACTCTTCATGTAAAATTTCACAGTCGTGGTTATTATACAGCATTTGCAGTACTCATTTATAATAACACCACCGTTAAAATTGCATAACAACAGATTGATAAACGTTAATGACAACGAGCTCACTGTCCATGTGCACTGCACTACTGTTAGTATGTAATGGTGTCTTTTTTGTTCTTGCTGACTGCTATCAGTTTGTGAGGCATCGAACCAATAAGATTTTGAAGTGCTGACAGAGAAGTCGATTTCCATGCTTTTCGGAAAAGGTGCTTCAATGCTTGCAGTGACTGATGAGACTCAGGATCGGCATAAACAGCTGTTGCCATAAGGCTCCAAACGTTCTCAATCGGAGAAATTTGGCGAATTAAGAGGCCAGTCCTCCGGTGGAATGTAGTGTTTAATATTTACATCTAGCGAGGTAATTGTATATAGCCTTTGGTATATGCGCACAAGCGCCATCCTGCTAAAACATTTCTTCATGAGTTAAGCCAGTGCTTGTCTGCATGACGTCACTGCTTTTTGGGTGACGTCATTATTTTGGCTCACATAAATCGAGCAAGTAACGGACGGTTGTGATATTTTGCACACAGTATTGTATTAAATTTCCCTAAACGCTAGTAGCAACTCAATAATTATTTGCTACTTTTAACATAGTTAATTTGCCATTTAAAATCGTTCACGAACTATCGTGTCACTCTATAAATTTAGCTTTACACCGAGTTTCTTTCAGACTTTGACAGATCGTTGGTTGTAAATACAATATACAGCACAGCAAGCGATCGAATTGAACCTTTTTATTAATTTCAATTTCTTTTGTAATTTTACTCAGTCATCCTGCTTGTGTGGTATTGTTAAGCACCGATCACGAGTTATTCACTGTTGGTAGCTCTGTGAAGTTTGTGTTAACATTCTATACATCTAACGTTGTTCAAGAATCAGTTTACAGTATGTTTTTGAGAAATATTCTTGTCCGTCGGTAGTAATTTCTGTGACATATGTGTATAGACTCAGTTGACGAAGGTTTGTAGCTCGTTACATGTAAGTGTATGAGCGATCGATCGTTTTACAGTATGAAGATAGATGATGATTCGTTGTAACTGTTTGTGTGCATTGCTTTAATTGGTCACCATGTATTTTTTGTTCTGTCTGATGACTGGGTACCAGAGTTTTCCGCGGAGCACGGAATTTGTAGCTGAGCCCTAGAATGTTTTCATGGAATATCCGCATTTTTACAGAATTTTGCAGAATTTGGTACTGGCTGGTAATTAGCAGTACCGTCTGTTGATGTTGACTGATTTTCTCACAATAAAGATGTCTGTTTCAAGCCCACTGCGACGGAATTTCTCAAATGACAGTTTTTGAAACAATAATTTTAGTTATTAGTTTTTGTTCTAAATTGCATTTCAAACTAGGCGACAGTTCATTTCATGTTTTCGTTAACTGATTGAATGATGTCAAAATTACAGTTATGATTATAATGATTATTGAATGTTTGATGCACAGAACGATATCAGTTTTTTACTTTTACTGATTTAAAAAGCTTTCAATTTATTTTATGAATTAGAAAAATTCACAGTGCAATTTGGCTAACTGACTTGTGGAAAAAATTGCTGCGGAAAACTTTGGTCCCCATGGATGACCCTTGTGGTATTTTGAGTTGATTAGAACTGTAGTTTGTGGAAGTTATCACAGTCTCTGGTGAGTGGAAAGTAATTATATTGAATTTACTGACCAGATCAGCGGCACAGTTTGTACTGAATATTTCTTGCAAATTTCACACATCATCAGCCACTGAGCATTTTTCTGTTTTAGTTTATTTCTACGCGCGAAAGCAGCTGCTGCTTTCAGCATGTCTTAGCCATTGCAATTCTGTCTGTCTGTCCATCTGTCTGTCACACTGGTGGATCAGTCAGAAACGGTCTAAGCGCCTCTGAAGCTACGGCGCTATACAAATGTATTATTATAAGCTAGGATTGCCAAATCTTCACCATCGGCTGCCTGGAGGACTCTAGTTTCAGGAACCAAAAAGCTTTTTCCATAAATTCGAAGGGGGTCACCCCGAACGAGGGTGCTAAATTAGAGGGGGGTAGGCAAAATTTGCGATTTTTGGCCAATAAGTCGCTGTATCTCAGTAATGGTGTGAGATAGGGCCTAGGTTACTATTAATCACTAATAGGACGTCGTACACTGGCTCTCGATTGGCGCCGAATTCAATGACCTTGAATGACCTTGAGGTTTTATGGATTTTTTTGGCGATTTTGGGCTGTGACACAAGTCTATATCATTCACAAGGTGGCGCCACGGAACTATCGTTATGTGATCCACATAGTGAATTTGGTATTTGTATATTAACTTAGCGTGAACACCCCAATTTTCACTAAACTACTGAACCGGAACTGCTATAGGCTTTCGCGCGTCTCGTGAGCATTAGCTGAAATTTCTCGTTAGTTCTTGTCAGTTTTCTGTTCAGTTATTCACTGCTGATTACTTCAAGTTACTGAACCGTTTTTTTCATTGCCATTCTTGTCAGTTTTTTTGGCTCACTAATGTGTAGTCGACGGTTCTGTAAAGCTAAATATAACAAGTCAACCAATCAGTTAATCAAAACACATTTATGTGATGCTTTTTCACCTTTGGTTAAGCAATGGGAATGCTGTACATATAAAATGTTAAGTACATTGCTGGATACTTCTTGGCCTATGGTGTAACAAAAAACAAATCATTTCCTGAGCTAGTGTTTTTTTCTGCAACGTTGTTTTGATTTTTAATATCAGGATGGACTGTGCTGTTGTAGCTGAATTGATATTCTCAGAATTTCTGTATTCGTTTTATTGTGTTTTCTCAGTACCATTTCGGGCAGGAAAAGTGTTTATAAGCTTGCCATTCTTGCTTAAATCTCCTCGTTAATTAACTGTTAAGTCTTGCACCGGTGTTTTTGTTTTGTGCTAAGGCAGTTTAATGGATTATATTGCCGGTAATTGATAACAGTAATCGATAACGTTGTTGTTTTCATGCAGGGTAAGAAGCGTAACTGTCATACAGTGAAAGAGTTATAGGTTAATTATCTCTGGAGTGATTAATTACCGCTGCTGAGTTGGCTATGATCTACGCATGCTGTGTTGTTGGCCTGTCTTTCAGCGAAATTGAGGATTAATTTTCATTAAAAAATTTCTGAGAAAGATAAGGCAGAGTTTGATTAGATCTGGATAGTGATTTGTATCTGGTAGCGTGTGTTCTGCGTGACAGTGCATTGTGTTACTGTCTGGCAACTGTGAGCTGTTAAGTGTTTGTATGTGCATAATGTTTATTCATTGCCATTGGATCGTGCTACACTCTGCTAATTACATAACCTGTCAAATCACTCCAATGGTGGATCCAGATATGAGCTGCGTTTTTCATCAGCGAACGGGGCGGGGCTGTTCACTGCTGACGTCATGTTCATTTACATATTCACGAAAAACGAACTTGGTCTAACGCACAGAGATAATTGAATATTTTAATCCAGTTCAATGTTACAGACGATAAAAACCATTGAACTAAATATTATATGTAATAATTATATAATATTTAGGCTTAGTTCAATGATAAAAACTAAAACAACAACAGACATGCCCACCACAGAGTTACGAGACTACAGTAGAACGACTACGACCACAGCTTTATCTCGGTAGGCAGATCGCGTTAGTGGTTGACCTAGTTGAATAATGAGCGTCCAAATAAGGCAATAGGGGCGGAGTCTGGTCGAACAGACACGCCTTGTTTGCTGATGAAAAACGCAGCTATGGTCGGGACCGACCGCCCTCATTGACCAAAAGTAGGGAGGGGCAGGACGTCGCCATTGCAGACAGCTTTTTCATTTAAGTCTTCGACTTTTGGCCTTTGTTTTGTAGCGGACCCAAACATTTCATCTGGGGACTTGCTCCCCTGGCTCCCGCCAGCGGATCCCGCTGGGTACTCTTATTTCAGATCTCTTTTGTGGGCTCATGCATTGCATTCACCATGGTCCACCAGCATGAGAAATCCTGGATCCGTCACTGAATCACTGCACTTGCTCTGAGCCGTCCCCGAAATGCCCTATACTGTGTCGGGTGGGACGTTAAACCCTACACACTCACTCACTCACTCACTGAGCTGTATCTATGAGTTTTGAGCGTGTCCTGGTACGTGCCAGGACAACCGTACCCACCCGTGATGTGTTGCCATGATTTAAAGCCACGAGGATTGTGACGCTGTCGTTTGTAGCCACGCGTTTTTTGTCTTGACATTGTATCTTAAATCTGCGTCTGAGAAGAAAATGTTTGTAATTCAGTTGTTCTTTGGAATTCGATGACTTTGTTCGAATCCCATTCACTCGGAACCAGGAAACGTCGCATATAAACGGCCAAAAATGTCACCACCGGATGCGTTCTTTAAGCTCGAAATGCCTGAAAATGCTTTTGCAGCTGGGGTTTAACGCCGCGCCCCACTGGGGGAGCTTACAGTGATTCCCAATGCCCCCAGTTGGATTAATGGAAGGCCCCTTTGAGGCCCAGTGGGTCGTAGTCAAACACCCCGTTGGAAAGGTCTGGCTTCGGGCCGCCTAGGTGTATTTCAGCACAATAGTGCTGTAGTGGCGTCATGAGTTAAAAAAATTATGCAGGGCAAGAAGTAGCAATTTTTCGGCAGACCGTGCAAATTTTTGACAGAATTCCGACAGACAGTGTTGCACATTTCGGACAGGCGATGATGGTTGCTCAGAATTGCAATTTTGCTTCTGAATTTGCCGCAAATGGGGGTTTTTAGTTCCAAATTTAACATTTTTGGATGACATATTTCCGACAGCCAAAAATTTGTGAGATGGTCAATTTGTCGTCCCCTGCCCTGTGCTCTTCGCGATGCCGCGGGTGCTATAATTATATGTTGATGTGGGTGGGCGTGTTTACGCCAGCCCCCGTCTGTGTGTGTGTGTGTTTGACTCTTTCTTGTGTATATATGAACAGTGAGATATTTATTGCTGGACGATGATGCTGATGATGTTGATGACGATGATTACTGTTTGTCTGTGGTACTACTATTATACGGGTTTCCACTAACACTCTGATGGTTGCTGTCGCTCGTCTTGTCAAGAGCTCGTTTTGATTTTGTTGCTTCTTTGAGACCAGTGCTTGAAGTGAGTGGGTCGGTATGGGATGCTGTGGCATACCGTCTGGCACTTCCTTGTTCGCCTGGAGAGCATATACCACCACTGCTTTTGTCAGATCGGGCCTGCCAAGTCGCCCGCGTTGAGCGACGTCACGACCCGCTCAGCCGCGCAGTCACTTATCACCCGCCGACGTTCCGATTTGCCTATATTGTTTATCTGCACTAAATTCGGCCAGTTGTTTCTCAGGAAAGTACGGTTGAAATTGTTGCACCAAATTTGATGTCGGCTGGGGCTCTGCCTCGCAGCACACTGGGGGAGGCTCAGTGCTCTGCAGACGCTTGAGCTGGATTTAAGGGGTCCTGTGCTTCTAGAGGGTGTGGCTCGGTAGTCTAACGGTAACGTGTCGGACTTGTAATCCTGAGGTAACTCAGAGGCGCAGGTTCGACTCCGCACCGGGACACTGCCGGGTAACGACCTTAGGCAAGTTGTTCACACACATGTGCCTCTGTCACCAAGCAGTATAATTTGGTACCGGCTTCACCGCTGGGACGTTAACAGGCACACCGCGCGATACACTGGCCCCGTATCCGTGGTCTTGCAGTGTAAAAACTGGTGTCTGGCTGAGGGCCTTAGGAAACGGAGATCAGCACCGCCCTATGGGCCGTAAGGCTCGGGAAGGACTTAAAGTTTTTTACGTTTACGTTTTTAAGGGAGATAAACGCCCTGTCATGACGTATAGTTTGTGACACTGCACGTCCACTCAAAGACATTGAAGACCATTCGCAGTTACCCAAAGTCAAAACAAAAACGAAAACATAGTTTACGATGAACTATACAAACAACAAAGACACTCCTGGCTTTTACGCTAACTGGCTAACAGTTTTTGTGTTATTATGAGACCGTCCTAATAGGCAGCATTACGTATCTTGCCCGTCCGTCCGTCCATCCGTCTGTCCCTCTGTCTCAGTGTCTCGTATATGTTCTTAATTTGACAACGAAAAGTGCAGCAAAACCAAAACTGCCGTGAACGTTTTCCTCGGCAAGAGTAACCAGATTTTCAGCTCAGAAGATCGAGTGTCAGGATTTCGCGGTGTATAGGAAGAGTAAGCCTAGCTAGACGGACGGTCGGATGTCATGTCGGCACTGGGCCAGCATCTTCGCTTGTTATGCATACATCATGTACAACTGTTAGGCCAATCTAAATGTATACACAGACTATGCTTATTTACTGATGTAGACTAGATCTACGCGTTGTTGACGCTGACCTCGTCTGACGCCGCTGAGAATAACTTCATGACTTCATCGACGTTTTCTTCCGCACACGCAATCATCAACGCCGTGGTTGCATCGCCGTCAGCTACATCCGTTGATACCACAACAACATGGCGACTTATGTGAATGACTTTGAATGACCTTGAACATCCGTTGATTCCATAGGAACGCCCATGATGCTGCAGTCGTACGACTTGACGTATAGTCAGTGACAATGACACAATGACTTAACCGGAGTGACGTCTGGCGTCGTATGAAATGTGTGTAGACCTACCTTTATCTGCTGTAACATACAAAATAGTGTAGAATATAATACAACGCGCACTGCAAATAAACTCACGTTTAGCATCAGCTCAATCAGTTGTACACTGCGTCCGGTAAAAAAACGTAAACCCCTGGACATTGTACAGTAGAAATATCAAATCTGAACGAATCTAAATAATAAATTTCGTACGTTTAATCTTTAATAAATTGCTGAAGCAAATACCAAATTTTGATTAAAATATTTTTAGCCGAGTTACTAATTGTTGAATATCGATAACAAAATCTCCGTTACCAATATGGCGTTACTTAGGTTACTGCAGTTGCTCGATCGGATATGACGTTTGTTGACGAAATTAACGTAAAAAATAACGTAAATGTGAAATGGTATTTTCTGCAGACGATCGTGCTTTAATTAAACTGTCAAGACAAGAGAAAGGGTATGGTGCTAAAGATTTATCGCGAATTTTCTCAGCAAGCCATGGACACTGTTATGATTAAACAAACCGTTGTCTAATACTGGACACTTCACGTTTTGAGGCGACCTCACAAAAGCCGCTGTAACTATTGTTTGCGTTAAGAGATTTAACTCAAACTTGGCACATTGATTGCCAATGGATGACGCATTGCCGATGTAAAATTTTGCCAGAATTAAATGTTTGTTGGAATTACGCAAATGTACAGAGTTTTATACCCCGGGAACATAGAAATTCTGGCTTGAAAACCGGCGGGGCGCTAGTCCTTCACCAGTCCTCACCCAGGCATAAAGGTAGCGGTCAACGGCTTCTTCTTCGAAGAAGGCGGATGAACTGCGCCTCGTTGGTGCGATGGTCGAACACCAGCGGGAAGCCTCT
>Ga0209367_1003284_pt1 | contig 21944 bp, 19 predicted proteins | sample WorMetLIZISLAND2_FD_187412 | JGI IMG/M metagenome (GOLD analysis project Ga0209367, IMG submission 187412) | Marine gutless worms symbiont microbial communities from Max Planck institute for Marine Microbiology, Germany - Olavius geniculatus... ... | reverse complement strand
CGTGCCAAATTTTATTTCAATCAGATCAGGGGTTTTGATTCTGTGGGGGGTCGAATTTTTGGCTTTCCCATAAGAAAGAGAAGTCGCCGTTAACACAGGGCTTGAACTACCGTTCAGCCTGTGATATACCACTGCTTTAGCAATTACCAGTTACCACATTACATCAGCAGGTAAGCCAGCAATTCTGGTCATTAATATCTATTTAAACACAAGTGCAATTTCAATAATAACAGTGCACACTACACAGATGTGTGGTATTGCATGGACAGACTATAAACTAACTTTTCTGAAATTTTGTAATACGAGATGCACTAATGCAACATACAATCTGTGAGATACCTTAGCAGTTGAAGCTGCTTGCTTGGTCTCCTTAACTGCCTTTGACTGCTTTGCTGATGGCAACCTGTTGGCAATCAACACATAAGTTCTATAATTAGCTATTAATATCAATTTGCAATTTTTAAAAAAAATTTTTAATACCCTTCAAAAGAAGGGTTAAAAACAAAAAAAGTAAAGTTAAAAACTAATACATGGATGGCCAGAGGTCTGAACACGTGAAAAAGCTGTCGGGGAGGATGACTGCGTTAAATCGTTGCACAGTGACCGAAAGTCTCTGAAAAAGAAAGGCTGTCTGTCGCTCGTCATTAGTTTTGACAGAGATCCTGCACCCCAGCTCGCGGAGAAAGTCAACAGCTGACTCAATTATCAGCCCCAGCGTTTCAACAGCAATTGGCTGGAATGAGAATGAAGCTGGCATGTCAGCATATTTGGCTTCCTTCCTTCTGGCAGCTGCCTCAGCTGCCGATGCTGCAAGTGCAGAGGAAGCTGGGAGGTAGGAGTCAGCCAGTGTGGTCACAATCGTAACATCCCATGCCACAGCCCTTCCAGACTGCCATGGCACCAGTGTGATGCCATCCGGACGTTTAATGCTGTCCCGATAGACCCCAAAAGGTTCTTTTGAAACTGGGATTAAACTATCTGAAATTATTATGCATCCCTTGCAATTACCATTGGTCCTCAAACTGCCACAGACAAATCGTGGTGCCAGCACTTATTCTGAAGAAGCACTGATGTTGACTGCTAATTTACTACTACATGCTCACTGTAAACCTATAGTAAAATGCAAAGCTTTTAGGCCACCTCTAAATATTAAAATATTTCAAAGAAAATTTACATTTGCTTCTTTTTCCCCAAAAGAAGCATATTTAAGGGGTGACAGCAAGTGTTTTTCAAAGTTCGATTTTTAAGGGACACCCACCAAACAATTCTGAAGAAAGGTAACTGCAACGACACAATGTTGAAAACAGCTAATGAGCAGCAACATTTACACTGAGAACTAAAAAAAAATCCCTCCTTAAAAACACAACCTCTGTGTTAAAACCATAACTTCCACAAAAGACGTTAAACGCTGCATGCATCGTATTTCTGATTCACCATCACAACCTCATACCAAAGAACCAGTGTGGATTCTGGAAGGGACATGGCACAACTGACGTGATATTTTCCGCATGACAACTGCAAAAAAAGTGTCAGGAACAGTACAGCAATGTCTACACTAAAAAAAGCCCAGCTGTGACGAGCCGGCCATGTTGTTCACATGGACAAGGGACGTCTGCCCAAAAGACTGCTGTATGGTGAGCCTCAGAAAGGAATGACATCCGCTGGAGATCAATGGAAACGGTGCAAGGATACACTGAAAGTATCACTCAACATTTTCGACATTGACGCTGACATTTGGAAAGAATTAGCTGGTGATCGACCAAGTTGGCGAAGTCTCATAGCGAAGAGAGCTGTCAGCTATGAAGAAAGTTGTCTGACCAGAGCTGAGAATAAGCGAAGACAACGCAAGATGTTCTCTGTCAGCAGCTCATCTACACAACACCATGTCTGTGCCGATTGCGGAAGAACATTTTGCACTGCGATTGGTCTGTTCAGTCACAAGAGAACTCAGAGAGGCAGCGATAATCTTACCAACAAGAAGTCAACTTGAGAGTGTGTCTTGGTCATCATCCAACAGACAGACGAACAACACCAGCTGAACTATCAGCATATTTAATTATACAAAAACCACCAGATTTATCACTACCATAATCTCAAAACTACCACAACCTTTGTTTCATTGGTTTAACTGTAACAGTTATAAGTGCACAGAAGTTTAATTCTATCTGGAAATTGTTGCAAAATATAAGTTCTATGTACAAGAACTTAGCAAATCAACTGACTGCATGTTAAAAATTATGCACAATAAAAGCCTGGTTTCAACCAAAGCTGTTTTACAGAGCTACTCCAGCAAGTGAATACCATTGTTACTGCTGATTGCTAAAGGGCATTCTACTTATTAAAATTGTTGCCACAAAATTTATCAAGTTATGTCACAATTAACAGCTATACTCACGAGACGGGCACCACAGGTTCAGCAACAGGCAGAAATTCAAATATATAATCGAAAGCTTCTTTGGAATATGGAACATGATCTTCCACAGACTTGCGAAACTCTGCATCATACCAAGCATAGCCCACCACTCCCCCAGCACTGGCGATGGACAGACCAATCAACTTCCACAGCACACTGCCTCGTCCAGGCCTGAAACAATTGCATCACCGATTAGATTAGCACAGTTACTAAAAACACTATTAACAAAACAGTCAACAATGCCAAAGACTTTGTCACAATGCATGGTTACTTATTTACTACTTTCATTATGACACTTAGAACACTTGCAGCTGTGATGACATAAAAGGTGGGATGGTGAATGATGATGTGCAAGTAATATCACATATAACAAAGTATAAATAGCGATGCACAACGGACATACATATCAGGTAATGGCGACTAGTTTATTTGTGCTGTTAAAGTACTGTGGGCCAGATTAGTGGAACGGCCAGCATTTATAAGCAGAATCTGCAAGAATGACACAATGACAAACCAAACTTCAAACTTTAATGTAATAGATTATATCAAAGTGGTTTGAAGTTTACTTGGGGTTTTTGGGGCCATTAAGCGCATAACACCTGGGACCAAGAATTTTTCAGCAACCCCTCCCCGTGGTATAACCAGCTAAATTTGGTCTCATTTGAATTGTCTTGGTCACTACTTTAAGTATCTGGATGGTGTGGTGGTAAGTGTAAGTGCATTATGCAAAATGAAGTGTTACGTAATCAATGTTAGCAATCTGTTTGCTTTGCTTTGACAACCCCTGCACTCACCCACCATTCAACCATGTCAAATCCACCCACAACCACTAAGCCTCACCTGATTATCTGTCACTAGAGCTCTCACATGACCAGGACTCTAGCTTTACTTCATCTCCTCCCCAATCGTCCTACCATCATGTGCTGGCAACTGCTGTCATTAAGACGTCTGAGCAATATTGAACTCCAATGCAATTATCATAAAGTACTACCCAATACCGGTGAATACTGGACAATGCCCAATACCCCAATACCAATATCGTTCTAACCCCAATCATCATCATTGTTACAGGTGTACTCTCCATGCCAGTCACCCAAGCTATCTGGCAGGCCGGCATGCTTACAAAAATAAGCCAATTTAGTGACGGGAAGCAACAAGACAGTTGGTTGAACACTGCTGTTGAGGCTAGTGTGGTTCTCATAAAAACCTAGAATATTAACATAATAACATAACAATAACAAACTTTGATGGCTGTGAAGGTTGCGGAGGTGGTAGTGGGGCATGTTGCTCTGCATTGGCTGATGCAGGAGAGACAACTTTAGCCTCAGTCTGTACTACACTTGCATATGCACGACCTGCTCGACCACCAATCAGTCGCTGACATCCCACAGCCTTGCATAAACATACAAGCAATGCAATGCATATGCATGACCATCTCTACCAATAAGTTGCCAACTCATTATATGGGAAGGCAGGCATGTTGTGCAATTGGTTATTGATTTGTAACATATACAAATGCAGGATAAATAACAGGGGTAGGAATATAGTAACCACAAGGATATAAACAGGCATGTTAGGATTAGACATAACGTTTGCAAACGGCCATCATTAAAAGCAACTCTGTACTCAATGGGTACAAAGCAGCTTTGCATGCAGCACTTGATAGCGAGCTGATTGGTACTCGGGCGATTAGCCGACGGTGACAGCGGACAGTTCAATATCAATAGCAATGAACTGCCAGATACTGAATATGACGCTGTCTGCCATGGCTATCGGGCGATAATAACGGAAGGTCACAGTGTAGTTGTTTACATGGCAAATTTAGTATTAAAATAACTGTATTTCATTTCCTTCAATATTCAGCACTGTAAAGCATGACAAAATGACTCTCACATTAACTTTCCTTAATGACAAACGCCACATATTGCTAGAAACTGCATTTATTACAAATCACAAACCAAAACAAACAACAGCAAAAAATATTTAAAGTGCACGGTTTCAGCAAGGCTGTGCGATTTGAGTACAATTACGAGTTCGAGTAACTAATCGATTTCAGTATTCGCCTAATACAAGTCTTCAACAAATAGAGATTTGATTTTCAGCAAATAAGTAAAAAGGCCTGTGGCCAAATCGTGTGGCATAAAGCCTTTATATCTACTGGACACAAAAGAAATACAGAATACATGATAAACATAGAAAAAAAACAATGAAAGAAAAAAACTACAAACATATTACTAAGGGAAACAAAAGAAATACAAAAAATACACGATAAACAGACCACAAATAAACAAACTAATAACAGTTGCTAAATATATTAATCAATCTTTTATTTTATTTTATTTTATTTTTATTTTATCAATAAAATAAAAATTTATTGATAAAATGATCTCTAACGTTTGGTCTGAAACAAAAGTTAAAACCAAATTTTTAGGCCCACCGTTAAGCTGTAAGTTCAAAAATTTGGCCCTTTGGTACGAGCTAGTTGTCGTTTGTCTGTCTCTCACAAAATGTATTGTGTCTGAACGGTAAGTAGTATATGGTCGGCGATATGGTGCCGTTCAAAAACGTTAGACAGGACACGTTCCTATTGTGACATTGCGCGACTCGATCACTCGATCTGCATTATAAGTTATGATAACGATGACAATGACAGTAATTTTCGTTTTATGGTGTTTCAGAATCAAACAACACATCGAATGTCTAGTTTATTGGTGATTGACTCAGGATACACACCCATACAGTAGCAAACTATAGGCCTATGGATATCACCGAAAAACTGAAGTTTAAGCAAAATTAAGCTTTACCAATATCTAGCAGTACTACAGGCACGATTATTATTTGCGATTGCTCTTGTCTGTTGTATTGATGCATTCAGTTCCTACTTTTCAGTTTAATTTATTTTGAAATTTCTCACATCGTGCATCACTAACTTGATTGTCGTTTTCGTTTGATGTGTTTTATTTGTCGTGTAAGCGGAGTAAACTTGATTTTAATGCGTAGCCTTTCGTTTAGAGGCATCGATATTGTCTCAATGCATATTTATTGCAAGCACTTAAATCTGCAAAGGAAGCCCTAATCTTATCGAGACAGTATATACAATCCGTGACTAGCTATAGTATCATGAAACGGGTGGCTAGCAGTAGATCGGTGATCTCGCAAATTACTAGCGGTAGATCGCCATTTACCTAATTAATGTATGAATGCCACTTTTCTTCACTGCATTGCTAAAACTGTGGTTGGAACTGAAATGTTATCAATTACCTAGACAAAAACTTCGTCCTAATTAGCCTACAGCCTGTGGACGGGCCTATAACTAGGCTATCAATTACCAAGCATGAAATGAAATTTATTTAAAAACACTATAGTACTAAATCCGTGTTACAAAAACAGCTTTGGCTTGAGATGGACTTTGACATAATACTGAATAAGCCTGATTTAAATACATGACAGTGTCTTGGAATGGTTTATAGACTTTCTGTGTCTACCAGGCATATAAGTTCTACCATCTAGGCCTACCTAATATTGTGTTTACCCGATCTCTCTCTGGCAATTTTTTTAGTGCTAACAGCAAGATCGCCGATCTACCGCTAGAATTATTGATAGTGAAAACTATTGAAAACAACTAAGGTTGTTCAGTGTTAAAACTGTGTGTCAGCGTTTTCAACTACAGCTTTTTTGCAACTATCTGGATTTTGAACCAATTGCCGGCTGATGTCATCATGTCCCCAACTCCCTGTCCATCAAGACGTTCACGTCTCAGCACGGCGACTCAGGCATTAATTTAGAGATATTTGCCCTTTTTTATCTGCATGTTTTTCACGTTTTTCATCAGCTTCAACAACTTGGACCTTATCGGTTGTTACAAGCACTTCATGCGCACATGCAAGGATTTGTGCAATATCAGAAGAGAAGGAGAAGAATAAGTAGAATGCATTCATTTAAGTTCGTTGTCCTTGTTTTTCTGATACCTGCATAAATGTTATTGTCAGTGCAGATCCGCACTGAGAAATGGATCATTCTAATAAGTCAATAGCAAATTCGACACTGATATTTCTATACTGTCTCTCAAACAATGTGCGTTACTTGCAGCCTGTGCAGAAGAAGTATCCCATCTAGAGGTTTTCAAGAAATGCCAACACATGAATAATGTAACCATGACAGGCATCTTTGTATTTTATGTCGTTACATTGGAGACTGAGTTAGAAATTCTATCTTGTGCAATTAGTTGCATTTGCAGTATTTATTCTTTTATCCTCCTTATTGCAACAGTTCACTGTTCTTTACAATGTTGGCGGTTGTTGCAGCACCTGCAAACGTTTGTGTATGGTGGGCAGGCTGCATTTGATGCCGTCATTCAAACACTTGAGGCACACTTTGCCCACACTGATAATGTGGCCCACACTGACAATAGCCTAAAATCAGTCACTTGTCAGTGCAGATCTACACTGACAATAACACTGAGTTGATACCTGTGCAGTGTACCAGAGAATGGGTGCACAAAACACTACAGAAAACTGTTAGTTGTATAAAATGCCGTACTAATTAATGCAGTTGCTTTTTTTCTATGCATGTGGTTAGAAGGTAAGAGGTTTAATTTCATAATGGCAAATTAATAAATGCATTCTCTGTTACTGGCAAGAGTCATTGGCATCAGTGGTTGAGTGAGAATTTTATTTCTTGCTGACATTTGGAACACGCGTTTTAAAGTTAGACATAAATTAGTTCATCAGTACATGATATAGTGTGTAAACTTGTGTAAGGTAAGTTGTTCCTCAGTTTTAGCATATTTCCAAAATTTATTTGCCAGACATAAATATCGAGAAGTGGATCAAATGTTATGCTAATGGTGGTTGTTTGTGTTTTGTAGCAACTTTGAGTTGTCGTCATGATATAACAGTTTGAATATTATCGGCATAATAACTGTCCATCATGAATCCTGGTCAGGATTCAGATAATGGTCAGACAGCTTCGTCCAATGCTCATCAGGTGTGCTGGACTGCTTTTTACTATTGACTCATTAAGTTCTCATTACAAGATAGGAATGTTATGTTCTTCAGTCTTTCCATTTGTGTGTGATCTCACATTGCACAGTGACAAAATATTTTGGCTATGCCTGTATATTCGAAAATTTTATGACCCTACACTAAAAGGGTTGACATGCCTACAGATTCCCAGATTACTTGAGCAACCAAGGTTGTTATTTGCTGGGAACTGTTGTGTTCACTGTATGTGCATCATGTGTGAGAATATTGGATAATTTCTTAGTCTACAACATAACTAAAAATGCCTACATTTTTTAAAATTGTCGTATTTTAGCTACTGTGCTGTATTACATGATGGAAGGGAGGATTTTGGGCAAAGCAACAAGACGACAAAAGCATTTACAAACATTAAACGGTATTACAAGCAAGGATTATAAGAGAGAAGCCAGGCAAAAGCAGCTGACAGATGAGATTGTCATAAACATGCTCTTTGGCAGAAAATCGAACTGTACTGCATAATGTCATGGAAAGGAACTGACATGTTTTTGTATGATGGTAATATTTTGTTTGTGCAGAGTGAAGATGCTCCTTCGCCTTTATTTCAATCATTGCAGTTAGGCACATCCCAAGCTGATCAACGAAACAGAGCTTTTCGTCCATTAGGTATTTGACATTTTAATTCATAATGTATTTCTTACACAATGTAATCTATTTCATATTTGTCATGACTTGCTTGAAGCATATGATGGATCAGTAATTGTTGATGTATGTATAAAAAAATGTAACCTTTATTTTTATGCTTTTTTGATTTTACTTTACCCAGTATATAACTTTTTCACATGCTTGTTTGAAGCATTACATACAAGGGACCAAGTTGATTGTTGCGCATGTAGAAAAAGTTTTTGATAATTATTAATGATGGTGGTGTGCTATGGTTCACCTGTTTAATTCTGTCTCGGTTTTTACTGCTTACTATAATGTTAACGGACATAGAGTTTAACTGTTGTTTATTCTGTGCAGGATATGGAGAGGAAGATATCTGGCTATCTGACAATGATCACTCAGACCACAATGATTTTAACGTTGTTTCCCTAGATGAACTAGTATCAGGTTTTGTGCTTTTTATTTTCATTAACAAATTGTACTCGTCATCCACTAGACTACTATCGTTCGGCAATCTTCAGGACCAAATGTATAAAGTTTTTGCTCAGGAATGATTTGTTTTAAAATCCTCCATCTAGTCTGTCAAATCTTTGTGTAAACTTTTAGCAACTTTCATTTTTTGCACCTCAGTGCCTTAAGTAGTTGCTGTTTTCTTCTGAAAACTGTTTTAATGATGTTTTTGTGCATCAGCAATATGCAGTGTTAAGTAAATTTTTTTCTTTGGGGGGAGGCATTCGTGCACTTTTTTTAGTGAATTGGAACATTGGGATGATTTTTGCCAAAATAGTGAACAATATATAAATTGATTGTCAAAGTTATGTATGGCACAGACAGTTTTGTAAGCCCTATTGTGTAAACAGTTGCTGGTAACATTCTATGTGACATCATACTGAGCATTCTATTATATTGAGTGACTTAAATTACTCTATTTTTTCTGACTCACTGTCATAATGCATACTGTTTTTTGGCTACAATGCTGCAATTAACCGTGATTGTTACATGCGAGAGCCAGCATAGCTAGCTATACTGCTATAGTGCATATTAGCTATGGTAATTCTGTCTGTCCATTCATTCGTCTGTCCGTCTGTCACAACCCGGTACCGACTGGAGCCCACATGAGATAAAGACTTTGGGTTTTCACCATATGATAACCTAGAATTTCTAGTATTTTGAGATAAAATTTTATGCCACTGGGTGAGGGGATCCTCTTGAATGAGGGGTGGAAAGAGGGGCACCCCCTGAAGAAGCATTATTTTGCTGCTATTGGCTGCTGTTGCGTGAAAACAGTTGCAGATAGGCACAGACATGCTGCTTATCATAATAAGCACTGGTGATGATCTTCTTAGGAATGTCAACATCGATTACCTAGAATGACCTTGAACCCCCAAAATCATGGGTTTTGGTGAATGTTTTGCGATTTCACGCTGCGACACATTTAAAAAGTGAATTGTGCCGAAATGGCTAAAGATAAACCAAGAAAACCTGCGTATGAAATTTTCGCTATTGAATGCAGATTTTAGCAGTGCAATTCTCAACCCCTTAGATTCAAGGAGGTCTGCGCATGTAGGTGTCAAATAGGGGTACTCCTCTAAGAAGTTATTATACCGGTATTGGCTGGTCTGGTGTAAAAACAGTTACAGATAGGCACAGACATGCTACTTATCATAACAAGCACTGGCAATAAGCTTCTTATGAATGGCAACGTCTATGACCCCGAATGACCTTGAACCCCCAAATAGAGGTTTATGGTGATAGTTTGCAATTTTTGGCTGCAGAAAAGTATTTGCGACGAAATACATGAAGATATATCAAGATAATCTGCAAACAGGAACTGGTATAGGCTCTCACATGTCTCATGAGCTTTAGCTCAGATTTCTGGTTTTATTTGTTCATAGAGTACATTTTTTCCTGCAGAGATGGTGTAGAGGTTGTGTTTTATGACTGTGGCAGGTGGCAGGGACCCGACCAGACCTGAGTACGTCGTGTCAGACATGCTTCGTCCTCTGCCGGAATTGGACTTGAATTTTGTATCATTTGATGCCGCTCGTGAGGCCGTCGGTCCTGTCCATTGTCCTTCGACGTCATCAGTTTCCGTCAGTCGTCAGTCAGACGGCACGTCAAGGCCATCATACACAGCAGTTATACATGGCCAGGAAGGTGGCGATGCAGCCGGATATGTTATATCTTCCGACGAGTCATTCTCCAGTGGCAGTGAGAACAGCCCGGGTGGGTTTCGCAAGCGTCATAACGTGTCGCCGCCATTTCGTCGTCGGGTCGACAAGAAGTTGCTGCAGATCCAGAAGGGGCGTGGCCGTGGAGGCGTTGGGCGTGGCATATTGTCCAACACAATACCCGCCAGTCCACCATCGCGTGATAGTACAGATGATGATTGGGATGTACCGTTCAATACGGTACGCACGCGACCAGTCTCTGGTGGGAGAGGCATTTTACGTGGTGGCCCATTGACTGATCGACCCGAGTTCTCACAGTTTGCTGTTCAGTCAGGTCGTCGGCCAGAGCGTCAGAATGCTGCTGCATCGTGGGATGATTTTCGTGACAATGCGGGTCGACACAGACGACGACGCGGACTACTACGTATGAGGTTCGATCAGTTAGATTGTTTTATGACTTACTTCGTATTTTGAATGAAACGTCTTTGTTATGCATTGCAGTCGATGGTTGGATTAAAAACAAGTATGCTATGTGGTGCTAAAGATGAAACAAGGAGATAGCAGTTTGGTAGAAGTGGTTAAACAATGCCATGAGAAAAATTCTGCATAACAAGCTCTTCGCATTTTTGGTTTTGGTTTTAATTCTTAGTTATTGGTATAGTTTTTATGTGCGAAAGCAGGTACTGCTGTAGCGCATCTTAGCCATCACAATTTTGTTTGTCTGTCCGTCTGTCACAAGGGACGTCACGGGTGGATCAGTCAAAAACGATGCAAGCAGGGATTACCAAATCTTCATTGTCAGCTGCCTGGAAGACTCTAGTTTCAGGATCCATGAAGCTTTTGTGTTAATTTGAAAGGGGTCACCCCAAGCGAGGGCACTAAATGAGAGGGGGTAGGGAAAAATTGCAATTTTAGCCAATAAGTCGCTGTATCTCTGAAATGGTGCAAGATAGAGCCTAGATTACTATTAATTACTAATAGGAAGTCGTCGATTGACACTCAATGTAATGATCTTGGATGACCATGAACACTAAAATAGAGGTTCTATGGATTTTTTGGCAATTTTGGGCTGCGAAACACATTTCAAGAGCGAATTGCACCGAAAACAATAGAGATGGACAAGGAGAAGCTACATATGAAATTTTTGGCACTGAACTTAGATTTTGACGGTTCAAGTATCAATTTTCTACGTCCATGTAAAAGTCGTTATTTTACCGTTGTTGGCCAGTCTTTCATGAAAACAGTTGCAGATAGGCATGGGCATGCTGCCTATCACTAGCCAAGCACTAGTGATAAGCTTTTTAGTCGTGTCAACATCGATGACTTTGAAAGACCCTGATCTCCCAAAATAAGGTTTTTTTTTATATTTTCAATCTTCGGCTGCAGTGCACACATCAAGAGTGAATTGCGACATAATTGCTGGAGATAGACTTAAGAAAATTTGCGAACAGGAACTGATATAGGCTTTTGCGTATCTCGTGAGCATTGGCTCAAATATCTTTTAGATATTGTCATGTATTGTACCTTGATCTTGAAGTGTGTTGCACTTATACCATGTAAAATCTCGTCATATGATGATGATGATGATCATATGTGTTTCACAGCTCACGAGATGACCAGCCTAATGTCAAACTCCCGATGTCGTCTGCGGTCGGTGGAGATAATCTTCTATCAGCTGATCAGCCGAAGCCACTGTTTGCGACAATGTGTTCGGCACCACGTGAGGAGGAGGAAGCTACAAGCACACAGAACTTACCAGGCTTGGTCATTGATTTGCCAGCCAGTGCATCAGCAGCAGCCAGCGTTGGTGCGTCGGCTGTTGGCAGTGACCTACCGTCACAGTATCATTGTGCGAGACTGTTCTCTGTGCTGGATGACAGTGATGATGCCACTGATGCAGATGTGGAGCTGATCAAGTTTGAACCACCTTCCAGGTGTGTACCTCAATTGACTGACATTCAGGAAACATCTTGCAAGTAATTTAAGCAAAGCTTATGAGACGTGCGACAGCCTTAGCAGTTACTGTTCGCAAGTCGTCTTGGTCTATTTCCAGCCATTTGATCACAATTCAAACTAAAACACTCTATTTTGGGGGTTTAAGGTCTTTCGAGGTCATCGATGTTAATACCGCTAAAAAGCTTGTCGCCATTATTTGTTATGTTAAGCAGCACGTCTATGCCTATCTGCAAACTGTTTTCGTGCTAGATGAGCCGTCATCGGTAAAATAAACACTTTCTAGAGGGTTACCATTTTTTATGCTTACGTGCGCAGGCCTCCTTGAACTTAGGGGGTTGGCACTTTGACTGCTGAAATCTGCTTTGATGCTGAAAATTTTACTGGCTCTATTTCCAGCCGTTTTGGCGCAATTTACTCTTAAAATGTGTGTAGCAGCACGAAATTGTGAAAAATTTACTAAAAACGCTGTTGGGCAAAAAAATTGGTGAACTTTGGTTCGTTAGCAAAAAAGTTATAGGGGCTCATGTTGATCCACCCTAAGTGGACAATGCGCATTCTGTGTATGCTAACATATTTGAGTTTAGGCCATGGAAATTTGCTATGAGTGAATTTCAGTTTCTTAAACTTTTTCAGACACACTGTGCTATACACTGGCCCCATATCCGTGGTCTTGCAGTGTAAAAACTGGTGTCTGGCTGAGGGCCTTAGGAAACAGAGATCAGCGCCGGCGGCGCCGCCCTATGGGCCGTAAGGCTCGGGAAGGACTTTACGTTTTTTTTAACTTTTTCATGCGTTGGACTTATGGCGCCAGGTGGCCTCGCGTTGGGCTCTGCCCCATATTCTTAGTTTTTTTGAGTTTCTTTAGTGATTTGCTTACTGAGATTATAAACGGTTGTGTTGTGACTGTAGGGTGAGTGAGGCTCCATCTGCATGGTTTGTGGATCTCACACAGTCAGATGATGAAGGTAACTGTGCTAAAGTGTGGCTCTGTTTTTCTGTGTTAGCATATACAGGGTGGGCCAAAAAAACCGGACCTGTTTGAGCATTGATAACTCAGTGATGGTTAGCAGTAGAAAGACGTGTGATACGTCAAAAGTTTCAGAATACTGTAAGGAATAAACGACAAATTTGCATAGTAAAGCATTTACATATTCTTTGCCTAATTTGCATAAATATTCGTCACCCCCGAAATTCTGCCAAATCTGACTGTAACACATGGATTTAACATGGATATGTGAGCTTTTGTAACTTAGCGATGTTTATTGATCGAAAGGCATGTAATATGCCAAAAGTTTCAAAATTGTGTACAGAAGAAGTGTACAACTTGCACGTCTCAGTATTTAAATATTCTTTGCCTGATTTACACAAATTTTCCCCACCTCTAAAGTCATGCTAAATTGGCAAAAATGCATGAATTTAAGTTGATTTTCATTCAGCATACAGTGAAATATTAACAATCATTAACACATACGTTGAGTTTAAATGAAATTCGACATAGGCAGTTGCCCATGCAGCTTTTGCATTCATAACCATCATCAGTCCTTTTAAGCAGCTGATCAATCGCTGGAGTCAATGTGTTCAGGATCAGCTGAGCCCAGCATTCGATTAGCACACGTTTTAGCTAGTCAGTTACTAAAATTTTGTGACCATGCTGTCTGTTGAAATGCCCCATACTGAATAATTCACAGAATTTAAATCTGGATTTTTTGACGGTGAGTTTTTGAGTTCAGTGAGCTCGGGCACATGGGAGTGCAGACAAATGCCTAATTTCAGGGGTAATGAAGATTTATGCAAATCAGGCAAAGAATATTTAAATGATTTGCTATGCAAGTTCGGCCCTTTTTGCCTGCAACATTCTAAAACTTTTTACATATCACACGCCTTTCTACGGGTAACCATCGCTGAGTTATCAACGCTCAAACAGGTCCGGTTTTTTTTGGCCCACCCTGTACTTAGATTTTCTGAAGCCACCAATGTGGTGTTTAGGTGCAGGAGTCCAGATAGCTTGTAACAGACAAAAAAAACTGTTGCATTTTTATTTACAAGACTGTAATTATGAATCAGGTAGAGTCACGTAACATTGTAGACAATTGGAGGGATCGGAAAATACACATAAATTAGACAAAAAATATTTTAATGCTGAAAATAGGTTAATCCAGGATAATTTCGTTTGTTCATTTATTCATTTTAAAATTTTTTTTGTTAAATTTTTCATTCATTTGTTTGTTCAGGTCATCTGTTAGATGGTAGTGCTGTTGATGGGTCTGGAGCTGCATTCGTCAGTGGTGAAAGTTTGGCTGCTGGCAAGGCTGCGGAAGCAGAGGTTGGTGCATCTCCCAGCAGCCTACAGTCTGACTTCCCTGATCCACCGACGATGAATACCGGTGCTACTGCTGAACATACTGTTCCTCGTCCACTGTTTACCACTAATGAGGTGCTCTACTTGGCAATAGTAGTAGTAATGTTTGTATTAATAATGGTAATGGTAATACCCCACGAGTCAGAAAAATGTGCATCAAACTTTGGTCCATGTCTTTTCTAAATATTGACTGATTTTCAAAATTTCTTCATTGGCACACTCCGTGGACGATTTGCGGTAAAACTATCGCTACAGATCCAACCACATTCAAGACGTATTGCCAAGTTAATGTGTGAAATAAATGTTCAAAAATTGTACCAACTGAAGCGCAGCAACCGCATACTATGTACACATGAAGTAACAAATTGTGATCGTGGGCATTTATGGCATATGAGCTGTTACTAAGCCAGTAAGGCCAGCTACTAATTCGTCATCTAGTACACCAAGTGGTGAAAGCTGGTGTCATGCAGATTGTTTGTCATGGCAATCTTGGTTTGTACTGCTGAAATAAATGCCAGCTAAATAACTGACTAAAGTGAACTGTTATTCTGCTGAAAACTGTTGTCCACTTGATGCTGTTTTGACTGGTTCAGTAATGAAATGTTGTGCTTGTTATCTATCAGCCACCGGTTGTGGATAACAGCGGAGTAGTGGATGAGATAGTTCATCAGTGTTCACAGCAGACTCCGCCCGCTGCTGCTTCCAGCATGCACTGCTCTGCTCCCAGCATGCACTGCGGCCGGTGCAGCAGACGAGACTGGTGCGTAGGCCAGCAGCTGATGGCGCCACTGTGCGATCGTTGTCGACAGATGAGGGACCTCGTCGTCGGACACATGCACTGCACTGACGCCAGTCATATGCACGGACTGTCGCCTTGCTGCTATCATCAGTGTGACGCTTGCAGCACCATGCTGGCTTCACGACCGGCCTTTAGACAACAGATGTCCTCCAACTACGTCCACCAGTCACCAGCTTCCATCAATCAGTCCATCAGTGAGCATTCAGACTGGCTTTATAGTTAGTAAGTAAGTAAGTGAAATGTGAATTATGTTGCGCATAACATTCCGTAGTTATGTCAACACTAGTATTGATAAGAAAATTTTGAAAGCAAATTTTATAACAAAATGTATTGTCGGGTATGCCAAAAATTGTAAACATACGTTTACGTTTGTTGAATTTATTTGGGGAAAACTGTACGCATTTTTTCAGACACTGTATTTAATTTAGTTTATGTAGTTGTGTTACTTCTTAAAGATCTCATAGTTTTCGTAGTTCTTGATGTACTGTTTTATCATGCTCAATATTTGCTCATTTGTTGATGAAACAAATTGTTGCCATGGTGAATAGAAATCGTTCCATAGATAGCAACTGCTGAAACATCAAAAATCAGCAACTGAAGGTTGTAATTTGTGGATTTTTATTCGGCTGGTCAGAATTCTCACAATGGTTCACGAAAAACATGTACATATATTTTGTGTCTGCTAACAAATCTATCATACATAAGTTATATAATACATATGGTATATTGAATCTTGCAATATTCAAAACTGCATGTTTTTCACAAAACATTTTGGGAATTATAACAGGCGCCTCTGAGAACTTTGTTTAAAGGTCACCCAGTGAATTCACGTGTTGATTTTTTGGTTTGATTTGTGATATGGTGAATAGCTTGTTACCTCCGCCAAGGAGGTTATGCTTTTGCCAGACTTTGTTTGTTTGTTTGTCTGTCTGTCTGTCTGTGTGTCAGCAAGATAACTCAAAAAGTTATGGACGGAAATTTTCTGTGGATGTCGGGAATGGCAAAAACTACCAGTGATTCAATTTTGGGGGTGATCCGGAAGGAATCCTGGATTCTGGATCAATTTGAAATTTTCGTTAACATTGCTTTCAGTGGGCATAAGGGAAACCGCTGCCAAACCGAATACGGTGCTGCCACTTGGCGAACAACATGGCCTTGGCGGAGGTCTGCGGGCTCTGACTGCTTTCTAGTTAATGTTGGCATCTGTTGCTCTGTAGTACAGGGAGCCCTGTCATCGTTCTGTGGTGCACGCAACATGCAGCCACACTGCACTGCATGCCATAATCATCATCACCATCATCACTGTCAGCATCACCGTCAGCTTCCGCATCCCGCATCCAATCCTTCAATACGTTCATCATCATCAGCAGCAGCAGCAGCAGCAGTGCATCATGCGTCAGATGCAGTCGCGTTCACACCACTGGTCCCTGAAGTTGATCCCGATGCTGCATTCTCACCGCTGGTTGTCGAATCATCACTGCCCGATTCACACCCACCGTGGCGACCAACGTATTTAATGCATACTATTTATGATTACTTTATTCATTTATTACATGGTTTATACGCGCATTTAGTTATATTTGGCTATAACTGTGAAGAATTGTAAGTAACTATATACTAAATAAGTTTGTAAATAAGAGAGACGCAATTCGTGAATGATTACAGTCTCAACATCTGAACACAAGTGTGTTTAGCAGTTTTTTTAGCTGTTCATAGTTAATGTAGTTTGTCTCAGATGGGGTAGAAGACTGTTCTACACTTTTGGACCTGCAGCAGCAAAACATCCGTCTTCATAGTCGATGTAAGTTTGTCTGACGACTGCAGAATGCAGCTGATAACAGCTTCTACTGGAGACCAGCTAACAGCGTGTGAAATAAGAGAGTAATGGGGAAAGCAGTAATACCGCGGTTACTACGGTATTACCATGATAAATGGGTAAATTTCTACAGTAATCTTGCGATAATGGTAAAAACAAACTGCGGTAGTACGGTAGTGGTAAAAAAGTTGTGGTAGTTACCGCATTAGCAGTAAAATAAAATTAATTCATTTCTTGCCGCATGCATTGTAAAAGTCAGCGCCATTCTGGACACTAGAATGCTCATTAAGGTCGTGAGCGACGGACGACCACTGCCTGCTGCGTGGTATAACTTTGCAGGGGCGCTGGGCACTTGTTTATCAACCGTCAAGTAATTACTGGCATTCACGTTAGTGCACTGCACTGACTGCAGCAACTGAGATCACAGATGTCTGCCGACCGTTGCCTAGCATTCCTGGGATCTACTGGGAGACGGCATAGACATCCATTAATGGCCCAGGTTTGGCTGACTAGTGACACGTGTGACTGGCGCTTCTCCCAAAGTTTTTAACAACATGGAGCATACGGTTTGTCGCTAGCGTAGTGTTTCTACATGGACTTCATAACGAATTAGCCCCTATAGTCTGCAAGTGGCATTTTTTTTAAATTTTGAAGACACTGAAGACAGTGTCAATCCGCTATGGCAATATGCAGATTTTCATTAATAAAGATTATCATTAAATGACGTAAATGGTGAAGTCCTGATCTTCAGACTTCAGATTTTGGGGTGTGATGGAGATGGGGATGGGGAAATTTCTATGGTAATGGGGATGGGGAATTTTTTATGAGATGGGGTTGGGGAAAATTTAATTTACCGTGTCACTCTCTAGTGTGAAAGTCATTTATCACCGCGTGTCACTGCATAAAGGCAAGACCATATATGCCGTGTTCCAAAATTTGCAACATTTCTACAGATAAGTTACTGCGAAACTGTTAATAGCTGTCAGATTTTTACAAAACTTGAAACAGTCATGGGGACAATCATTCTGAACTGGTCTTTAAAGTTTGAGCTTAAAATGACCACCTTTGGCCTCAATGCAAGCTCTTAGTTTTAAGCGGGTATGCTGCTGCTTGATCCCTGTGTCAGTACCAATGCATTGAACGTAACTCTAATGTAAGCAGACTCTGACGTCATAGTGACATTAAGACTGAGCACATGCGGTAAGGCTCGGATGTCGTAATATCTGACAGTAAGGAATGTTATGATAGTGCAGTATACGATATGTCATTGAAATCTATGTCAGTGGTTACTGTTAAGTCCGAAGTCATAGTTTAAGGAAGCCTATTCCACCACACTGTAGGCAAGAAGTTAAGTTAAGAACTGTTGCAATGTTCTGTAGAATGTTTGCGCCGCGAGATCTGCCACCAGAGCTGGTGCTGCTGCCAGCGCCGCAGATCGTCGAGTCATCTCAAGACTCACACATTCCATGGCAGTATCTCCCACCAAATCCACTACCACCGCCACCACCACCTCAGACACGAGGACTGGAAGAGCTGGTACAAGTGCCACCCCGGTTCACTCCCTCAGTGCCGTCGTATCAGTATGTCTTGTTTTTCACAACTTGCTACTTGTCATGATGATTTTGTGCTCCTTTTACCTTCTGCCAAGGAGGCTATGCAACATCTTTCATTTATTTATTTATTTTTCTGACTATTGGTTTGTCAGCAGGATTGCGTAAGAAGTTACAGGCAGATTTGACTGAAATTTTTAGGTAAGGTCAGACTTGGCCCGACTTAGAGATGGTTAGATTTTTGAGATGGTTTGTATCAGCCAGCATCTGGATCTAAAGCGTGATTGATGGATTCTTTACCGATGTCAAATTGGGCAAACCTGCGCCGATTAACCACCTGGCAAACAGACAGAAAATGATGTACATTGGCAGAGGTTTGTGTTCTCCGAGTGCATTTCTAGTTGTCTGAATCTGGCATATAGGTATGATAAGTAGTAATAGTAATATGATAGTATAGTGGTCATGGTAGCTGTCCTGGTCAGTGTTGTCTACGAAGTAACTTGTGGGTGTGATTTTGTGTGATACTATAGCAGCTCACAGAAATAGATTCGGCTGTTGGCTGACGTTGCACACTATAAAGAGTTTCATTTACTTACTTTGTTACTCACTAAGAAGTTCCAGGCATCTTTGTATTCTTCATTTTGTTTGGGAATAACTAACTTCAGGTAAGTTAATATATAGAGCTTGCAATGTTGGTGGGAAGCTTGCCTGGATCTGGTGCAGTTTTTTTTTGGTTTTCTTTTAGTTGTATTTTTTCAGTCCCTGACATTTGCATTATCTTACATCATGTGTCGTTCTGATTGTGAGCAGATACTCTCGTGCCTGGGTAGAGCCACCAGCTGCAGTTTCCGACCAGAGCCAGACCTCAGCAGCAGCAGAGGCGGCAGCAGCCGCGGCTCAGCGTTTAATGCTGTGGCGCCCTCCAGTCTCCACCGGACATTCATTCTCTCCACAGTCTCCCGTGGCAGCTCACAGCCTCCTACAGCGTTCGGACAGCAGGCGCTATCATCCACTGCCTGGAATGGTCAGTAGCAGGCCTTCTAAGTCACTCACAGTTTAACTTCGTCACCTGCTCACTCATGAATGTGGTCGACGTCAACCTGCCAACAATGATTGTCTTTCATTCTGGTCTAGATTTCGGATTTCCTTTTGTTATTTTAGCCACATCATATTTGGTCAGTTATTTGTTAAGAAACTGATTAAAAATGTTGCCACTAGATGCCATATTTTAAGGCTAAAATGCACCAAATTTGAATACACAGTAGTGGCATGATAATTTGCCAACTCTGCTCTAGAGCTACACAATGTTTAGCATTGAGCTCACAGCACTCCCCCAGATCTTTTGGCTGGATTTAAGGAATCCTACTTTTAAGGCAAGGAAGGTGAGGAAAAGGGAAAGAAAAAGGAAATGAGGGGAAAAAGGCGAAGATAGGGGGAAGAGAGGGGAAGGCGGGGAGAGGATTATAACCTGCAGTAGTGGCATGATAACATGCCATCTCTGCTGTAGATGTAGAACTTCCTTCGATACATGTAAGGCCAAGTAAACAGATCTTATGATACACCCAGAAAACGAGTCATAGAATCACTGTATACATTTTCATAAGCTTTGTGGTTGGGGATATATATTCAACATTTATGTTGAATGTTTGATAGTGTGGTGGTCACGGTTACGTCAATGTGGATATTATTTCGTCAGTTGGAACACTGACGAACTTTTGTTAATTATGCCCATGAACTGTGATGCTGTATGTATTGCCATTTTTTGGTGCAAACTAGTGTAGATTGTCTTTGAATCTTGTTTTGATTGTCACATGTTTAAGTGTCTTGTATCATCTATTCAGCAAGCAGTTGGGCATTGCAATGGTGAAATGCTCAGCCCAAGGTGCTTGCTCCTTGTTCGGTTCTAGTGTCTAGAGTACATTGCCTGATTGTCTGAGTGCTTTCTATTAACACTTTGAATCACTTTTTAAATGTAATCTTTTTGGTTCTTTACCAACTTCGATGCTGCAGTGCTTAAGAGACTTTTTATGCCTTTCCTCTGTGTAAATGTGCTGCTTATTGTAGTACATGTGCACCACCAGTTCATTTGGAACATATATTTTAGAAAATTTGTGTTATACAAGTTAGCGTAGCAATGCGTTTAAGGTCTGGTGAGATCTTTATTGACACTTTTTGTTCCCTGTTACTGCAGAGCCTGTTTGTGAAAGAATTTTGAAAGTTTATATGTATATTTAGCAAAGATACAGACAGATGACATGGGACGTTTTTCTGGAACACAGACTGTACACGTACAATTGTGTATTGATTGATTGAGTTTGATTGTATTGAGGTGCCACTGGCATCCAGTAGAAAGGACGTTCCAGCAACACAAGCGTCAACCAATGTGGTTTCATCGGCTGATACGTCATCAAACAACGACGTTGACCCATCTGCTTCCGCATTTGCATCTGTCGGCTTTCGACAGCATCATCCACTGTTTCAGCGACTCTCTGCACTTCACAGGGTCGAACGTTTTGTCTTCTACTCACAATTAGTCAGTCAACCATAACTGCTTGTCTAGGGTTGGATTTCTGGTGACTGCCCGGTCGGTAAAGTTAGCCTCCAACTGACTGATTTGCATAACTCGTGTTTCTGGTGCAAATAAGATGGGTTAAATGCTCACTAATTTTAACTGGCCCAAAATTGGCCACTGAATTAAGCATCAATTGGTTAATTGCTTGCAAAGTGGCATAGAAGTAGCATTCTGTACTATTATTGCAAAGTGTGATGCTGTATAATGACTTTGCCGCACAGCAATGCATTAAAAACGGTCGAGGCATTTGGTGTGGGGTTGTGGTCCTTGAAGACCATCCTCGACCTCAAGGACAGCAGCTCAGGGACTAAAAAATTGTGGTCTGTGTTTTAGCCTCAAAAAAGGTTTGGCTTTCGATAATATGGTGGCGTGGTTTGGTGGTATAATGGTAGCATGTTGCATTTATGATCATAAGGTCATGGGTTCAACTCGCAGTTGGTTCACTATCAAGTGGTTACTACTCAGATGGGTGACTGTAGGTGAACAGGTAAACTGTCCAGGGGCTAAATTCACAAAACATCTTAGGACATTTTTGTGACAATTTTATGACATTTTGCACACACACGCCAATGTGCTAATTCACAAAACATCTTACGACAATTTTACGACAAAAGTCTTACGATCACTTTTTAGGTGTCTTATGACATCTAATTTATATGATTC
>Ga0209367_1003283_pt1 | contig 21947 bp, 15 predicted proteins | sample WorMetLIZISLAND2_FD_187412 | JGI IMG/M metagenome (GOLD analysis project Ga0209367, IMG submission 187412) | Marine gutless worms symbiont microbial communities from Max Planck institute for Marine Microbiology, Germany - Olavius geniculatus... ... | reverse complement strand
TACCCCTAGAACTTGCACCCTCCAACATGGATCGGACGCCCCTCCAAATAAGTAATTCTGTGTAACACCCTGCCCAAGTACCCGCTATAGCTAAGGCCCACTGCACTTGGGACATAAAATGCCATTGTTATGGATAGTTTTTGGTACGATTATTTCTGACACAACTCGTCATCAATGACTGTTCAGTTTCCCACCTCGCCCAGTGTTTGCTGCTGCTTTACCTGGAGAAAAAAAAACCAACAAAATGTAGCATTTTATCAAAGACAGTATTATTATTTCATCAAAGTCACACAAAAAACACATTTTGTCTACATTTTCATTGCTTTGGCTAGCTTATCCAGCTGTCTATTTTTCAATCAAATATCTACAGAAAATGTTGGCCCATTACACAAACACAGAAATGTAGATACGTTCTTTTTCGTTGATAGCAGTGTCAATAATATTTTGCTCCAGACGAATACAGACTTTACCAGTCACTTTTTAAATTTATTAACAGCCCAGACACACTGCTACAATACAATCGAAGTTTGCAATTATTGATTGGCTGCTAGGAGCCACAAATCAGAAAAGATTATTAATTATTTAAAGTTTTTTTTGTTGATTTCAACGCTTATTTCGCCTGATTGATTTTTCCAGTGAACGCAGAAGCAGAAGTTGAGTAAGGTTTTGATGGCCAGTTATGTCAGAAATATTCGTACCAAAAATTATAACAATTGGATCATTCTTCTTCAAGTTATAATGAGAAAATTTGTGTTTCAATGCCCAACACTGTACAGCTAAAGCTGAGGGGTCCAACTATGTAGCAGCGATTGGCGAACACAGATAACTAAGTAATTAAATTACCGGCTACTAAATGATTTCACTGCAATGTTGCCTTTATCCATGTTTATTTTTTTCCACAATTTTCTGGACTGTTTCGGGCATTGGACTCAATCACGACACATCGTTTAAATATTAGAAAATAAAAATAAAGTACTTGTCACATGTCGACAAGTACTTGACCCTCAAGTACAAGTACAAGTACCAAGTACTACATCTCTGGTATAACCCAAGACGGATGGTCTTACGCCCCGTTTACACGATCGAGCAAACATCAGGCAGGCCTGATGGAACCCCACCCCCTGGCTCAAATGTAGGCCTAGGCTTAGCCCACAGCTGATCACGTGTTATATGGGCTTTCCAATTACAACCCGCCCGCCCTCCTAATTAGCATGCTGTGTACCATAGCTCGTCGAGCTAGCTCGATCGTGTAAACGGGGTATTATGCTATATCGTCTTATGCTATGATGTCTAAACGTACAAACTGCAAGTTCAAAGTTCAGTAGATCAGCCACGTGTATGCCTATTCGGCGATTATAGGGTTTATGAAACGGTTTAGCCTCACTAAGGCCCGTCGAGAGGGGGGGCATAGGGAGGGGGGTAAGTTACCCCGAGCCTCGCGACGTTTGGGGCCCCACCGTCGCTCAAAAATATAAAGTACACCAAAGTGCGCCATTTTAGAAAGAATTAGATTCCAAAATTTTCTCCCCAGAGCGGCCCCGCGAGAATGTTAATTCACCGGGGCCGCGCTGTGGCTCTTAACGTCGCTGGTTTCACTCGATGGAAGCACAGCGAGGATGCTACTGGAGACACGGGCGCGCATGTCATTAACGAGAGAACCGTTCTTGGGTGCAGTGGGGGCTGGAGTGACCGCGGGCGGTCAGCAGGCATTTTCAATGACGATGACGCCAATGCGTGTCCGTGTGTTTGCCTGCAATGAGGTATTGATTTCACCACCACGTAGTCCACACGTCTCCCCCTCCCTCCTCTTGGTGCTTCTGTAGAAGGTTGTTTTCCAACTGACGTCCGGGCGGGCGCATGGTGTATTATTGCTACTGCAGCCGACCGCACACAGCAAGCGATAAATCTTGACACACCGCCGGCGTAGGCTACAGGCGACCGTGCACGCTCACGCATACACTGCGCTGTCACAATCACAAGGAAGACCGAAGTAATTTGGCAAAAGGCCGAATCACAGTCCACCCAGCTCCTCGTTTGTATTCCCCAGGTGGTAGCACAGGACTGCTTGGCTGCAAGGCTGGGCTGCGGGTTCGATCGACGTCCCAATTTGCCTTCCGCCTGTGGGTCTAAAACTCTTCTAATTACATGTGTCATTGGACCTTACAGCTAGAGTATCTGCCAGACGGCAATCAAAATGCGTCGAACGGTTTAAACACGGCGTACAACTGTGACGGAAGACGGACATGCCACGCTACCGATCAGTGCGTAGAAATAGGCGAAATCACTTGCGAAGTTCCGCTGAAATCGAGCCCCTCTGCCTAAAATATTCTAGCAGTCCTATCTCAACCACGTTACAATGAACCTCAGATTTGGCGAGTTTCTCACGGACATTGTGCACTTTATAAATCTATTTACTTACTTACTTAGAACCCTTCTACCTTTAGCCGAGACTAACAGTAGTTACAGTTTAGTGCTTATGTGACTGGCAGTATATCCGAAGACATCTGGCAGTCAAAGTGAATTAGTTTAATCGTTGTGATAGTTAAGGTCTCTGTGTCGGGTGGCAGGTAACACTGTGCGATCCCATATGGCAGGTGACGCTCCGTAGCTTTGAGACGGGTTCCCCATGAAGAGCTACAACATTTCAACCTTTTAAAATGCCATCTTGATTGATGTCCGGACTGACACAAAACGAGTTGTAACTTCCACTGATGTCCATTGATCGCTACGTAAAAAAATTGTATTATATCTCAACTTCCTTCACGTAATTGATTCGGTAATCACTTATCACATAAACTGCTATGAAAACTGCAACAACATCAAAAACAGATCCGCTGCCGAACTGGCTTAAAATGCACAAAACTCACAACTGACTTGTACCGAGGTGTTTAGTCCCCAAACTTTAAGGTCTACCAACTGACCCCATAACTACATCACATTTCTGAAAAAATGGAACACCGAAAGATACAGCCAGGACAGGACGGAGTAGTTGAAGGGTTGCATAATAACACAGCACACAGATGTTTTAGGTTGCACGGCAAGCCACTAACGCATGTATTAAAAATATACAAATAAATTAACACAAACGGCAACAAACCGAACATAATATAGAAAATCTGTCTACAGACAAGAAACGCCAGTGTTCGTGAGATGACGGTCAACAATGAAGACACATACATCACGGTACTTGCAGTGACATGATTAGACAATGTCTAACAAAACTTGCAGCTTCATTCGATTAGCACGATACATGGCAAAGTTAATTCTAATTTACAGAATATTCCGACAACAACAACAACAACATCAACCAATGATAGCACATACATGATACTGATCATTTAACCTGAATCAGTAGATTTTTGATAACTGACAAGAACTGCTTAGTCCTGGTGACAGTTTTGCTGTTAATCAGAACTTCGCCATTCGATCCCCAAAGTATAGGCCCCAATAGTGGTACTGACCACACACCATGAATGAAGCAAAAATTAACAAACCAATATAAATCCAGTAATTCTTCATCGCTGGAGGCTGGGCACACAGGGAACAAAACATGCAGTCATAATCAAACTATACAAAGTGACACTATGAAATTCCCTGACAATTCGTGGCACTCCTTACCATTTTAACTGGCAATCAACCTATGTAACCTAACTCTAAAAACTGAAATATTGCATTGATATAAATATTAGAAACTAAAGCATAAGTCAGCAACATTCAGCAATAAACAGCATAAAATAATCGACATAGAGTACTAAGTGATGGTTACTAAAAATCCTCTTAATGCAATTTTTAGGAAAATTTTTGGACAATTTTCCCCGACAAGATCTTTCCCATGACAATTCCCTGATTTTTACTGAAATTTGATACATTTCTCTGACATCTGTAAAATTGCCTGACATTTACAGGTTTTCCAGACAAGTGGTCCGCCTGACCATAACTTAGGCACACTTGTTTGACACATTTTGTGCGTGCATTATGCCGCTGACTTAACGGCAATACTGTTGAAATATAATATAACATACGAAACATCACATTTTCCAATCAGGGACATGACTCTTTTGCTGACATAATGGGTGTTTGAAGGAGCCTTTTAAGAAAATCTGTGGCTGCATTCATAAAAGGTTATTCCTTCCCATGGTTGCATGCCCTCAGTTTAAGAAACTCCAGCAAAGTAAGATGAATGAACGAAAACAATGAATGTCAGCGATAAGTTGAGACAAAATGCAAAGAAAAGAAATTCACAGTACAGCATGCTCGGCCTGTCCGAATTAAAATCACTAGTTATAATAACGATGATGACAATGAAAATAACAAATAATAAGGCAAATCAATTCGGCATTAGTTAGGATAACAGTGAATATGTTGCTTGGGGGATTCAGTGAGTGAGTGAGTAGGGTTTAACGTCCTACCTGACACAGTATAGGTCATTTCGGGGACGGCCTTTACAGGCAAAATTGCACTCACTCACTCACACTCATTGGACCGCTTGACCGGCGACGGGTCGTTGCGCCCTCCAGACTTCACGATCACCGGCCATATCCCAGGCGGCAGCTGCAGTAAGCCCGACGTCGATCTCCAGCTGGCGGATCCATGTATGTCGAGGACGGCCACGCGGACGCTTCCAGTCCAGCCTGTCGTCAGTTCGGACACCTGTATGGGTGCTGACTGCCAGACGAAGTGCCTCGTGCGCGGGAACAGACTCTTGTAGACGGCGTACATGTCCAAACATTGTGATACGTCTGTCGCATATTCTGCTGCAGATAGGACGCTGTTTGACCTGGTCCATCACCGACGCATTTGACACGAAATTGAACATAATAACAAAACAAAAAGTTTGACCTTTACAAAAAGTTTAACCTTTATGAAACACAAACCATACAAAAACGACCTAAACCTAAAATTGTAAGAACTGCTAATTACAATTGTGCATATGCATCGATAATAGCAGTTCTAATAATCTTCCCTGTTATCCTCCAGACAGTCATCAATCTCAGAATGCTGTCTATTGGAAGACAAGGTTAGAGAAGTTGTATGGTCAGACCATGCGAAAGAAACGTATCTCAACAAATGGCAAGCTGACACCGTCAGACAGCTCTTCATCTGTAACAAACAGTTTATCTCTTTTTTATATACCATAAAGACAATATTACAGTCGTAAGCTTAACACATACATTCACAAAAACATCTATTTCGACACTGAACAAAAATATTATGCCTGAACAAATAAATTACATGGTGCAAGAGTAAAAAGTAAGGCTAAACCACAACTATAATTGATTCCTAGTTCTACTTAATTACACCGTCAAGTCTACGACACATTGCCTATACATTACACTATTATCTTCAAACTGGGAACATGATTGAAACACAGAAAATGCACATCACAGCATCAAACCCAGCATCTAAATGTCACCAGCAAGCGAACACTAAACAAAGGCGAAAACCACAAAATTCATGACCACATTAAGTCTTTCATCAGATTGCATTTATTTTGCTGAGGATGCAGCAACGACAAACAATGACGCTTGAAAACCATGCCTACCATCATGGATGTTTCATTTTCAGGCTATGCTAGCATGATATAAAAGTAAGAATGAATAATTGGTACAACAGAATCAAGATCAAACTGTCTACACAAAACTTTCACCAGATTCCCACAAACATCCCGACAGTTAAAGGTACCCTGTCAAATGTTTCTATAACAAATACTAATGGCACACAATACTACAGAACACAAACGATGCTGAAATTCTTCCTAAGATCATATATGAATCTACCTAAAAAAGAATAAAATTACCACAACCATTATCACATATACATCCATTATCACACACACAATTATTGTCACTGCACATAGACCCTTAAACAGATTAAATGGCTGCCAAAGACATGTCCATTCAGGCGCACATTGTGACTAACTGCTTCTGTCAAATCATTGCGTTCCAATTTTTCTTACTAACTTACTCATGGCGCTGCTGAGACAATGCTGCTACAGGAAGGCAGGCTACAGCTACCACCGGTCGCAAGGACAAGGCTAACGCATTACCAAAATGCCAATAAACAGCCAGCTAGTCACTAATGCTGCATTGATGACATATATGACAGGAATGAGACTCAGCTATTTTCTGCTTCACAGTCAGTGTTATGGGTGTTTACACGATCCAGCAAACGTCCAGCTCCATTATAACATATGGCAGCAAACGTCCAGCAAACTTCTAGCAGACGTCAAGCAATTCATGTGTATTTTGAATACATTTGCTAGAAGTTTGCTGGACGTTTGCTAGATCATGTAAACACCCTATTACTGAGATGTACAGGTGTAGCATCGATACTGCAAATGAGAACGTGACAAAACGTTAACATGTTAACAGAAGAAAAAACACTACGCTGTAGACAGAACTGGCTTACTTGACACCGAGCAGCTGGCACAGCCAAGACTGTAGTGACAGTACAAGCGTGAGGTATATACACATCTCAAATACTGCTCAGAGGCAACTACGGAGTCCTGCAGGTCAATATTTTACAAACTCACAGACAGGTCCGTTGAGAGGGGGTGAGTGAGTAGGGTTTAACGTCCCACCTGACACAGTATAGGTCATTTTGGGGATGGCCTTTGCAGGGAACAGGGAGGAGGTGGAGGGAAAAAGTTTCCACTGGGCCCCGCGATGTTTGGGGCACCAGTGTCACTCAAAAATACAAAGTAAGCCTACACCACAATATGCCATTTCAAAAAGCAAAATTCAAAAATTTCCTCCCCAGACGGGCCACGTGAGAATGTTTTCTCTGGGCCCCGCTGCAATATGCAGGTTGCATAGCTCGCACAAATATAATCACAGTGACACACTAAACATATGTTTAGTCGCTGGAAAACACGCACTGAGCTGTAATTAAGTACTACAGATGGTGATAACACTAGTTATGGAAGAACAAAACTCCGATATGCTGCTGTAACTGACAATCCTAGTAAAAACCCACACACTCATGTACATTATACAGAAGGCCTGGTGTTGGTAGTGTAACATCAGCAGCAGTGATTGCAATCCCAGGATTCCGAAGTTTGTAATCCCAAGATCCCGTTTTTGAGGTAAGGCTTACAAATTGGTCGTTATTTTGGTATCCCCAATAGACTTATTTCATGCATATGGATGTAGTAGGCCCAGACAGAAAATATTTGTGAGTGACTGTCACTGTCAAAATACAAATTACAGTGCACAGCAAGGAGCAGGACTCTAGCATGTATAAAATATTTTTGTAATCTAGAAATCCTGGGCTTGGGATGACACCAATCCCGAGATTTGCAATTGACGAAAAGACCGAGATCCGGGGATTGCAATCCCTAATCAGCAGCAATCCTGCCACTCTGAAGCACGACACTCAAATCTAGTGAGTGCATCGCCGGTATATACACGTGACAATATGCTGACTGCAACTGCATGACGGCAAACTTCAAATATGTTTTCTCTCGGAAAAAGTAAATTTTGCAATCACTTCCGACCATTTAAACTGGTATCAGAGTTGACTAAAAATAATAAGAAAATCTCTCCATCTGGCCAACATATTAGGCTTTCTTCTACATTTGAGTCAGAACGAAATAACTTAGATGAAAAATTGACTAAAAAATTCTGTAACTTGCAATGCTAGTTTTAGTATTATCAATCTCTGTGGCCATAATATTACATCTGATCATGATCAGGGATCTGTTTTGCAGACCACCACTAAGATCTGCTCAAAAAAAGGCCAACAACAAACCGTTAAATGTGCACTGATTCTGAACATTACATCATACGCAAAATCCACGCACTGCTTGACTCGACTCAAGTTTACAGTATGACGTTTAACTACAAATGACAAAGCCCACTCACAGTGTCTGCAATGCAATACTGATGACTAATGTACGTCATTCCTAATTCAACGTGAAAACTGAACGAACAAGCACAGGGTGCAGCGAAAAGCCATCAGAACGAAACAATTCAACAACTACAGGGTGGGCACAAAAAAGTGGAACACGCGTGCATTATATGGATCGAGCAAGCGGGCAGCTTCGGTTTTGGTCACTGCAGTAATAAAATGATCATGTTGAAAACTGGGGAGTGAGTGCGTGAGTAAGCAGGGTTTAACGTCACGCCTGACACATTATAGGTCATTTCGGGCAAAATTGCACATACACATAATAACGAAACAAAAGATTTAACCTTTACAAAAAGTTTGACCTTTATGAAACACAAACCATGAAAAACAACCTAAGCCAAAAATTGTAAGAAATGCCAATTATAATTGTGCATACGTTAACGATAATGGCAGTTCTAATAGTCTTCCCTGTTATCCCTCAGACAGTCATCAATCTCATAAAGCTGTCTATTGGAGGATAGGGGGCAACTGGGTTACAGGCTACAACATGAAAACCCTTCACTGCAATGATCAAAGCAAATCGCTTATAAAAACCGTTTGACTTCTCGATCTACTTGAAGCATGTCTCACTTTCACGCGTCACCCTGCATAACAGTCATAACTCGACGTACTGCATCCAGCCCTCTCTATGCCTCCGCCCCATTAGCAAATGCTGTTACGCTACACACAGCTTCTGCCTCCATAACCTAATCAGTTCATTTCCATACAAAGAGGCTTAATATCCATTAATGTATAGCAGAACCATCACCAATGAACAAACAGAGAGACAGAGTACAGATAGAACCAGAAGGCATTCGTGAGAGTGCATATCTCCACCAAGTAAAGTGATTTAAAAATGGCTACTGTAAAATGTATAAGTTTTCACAGGAGGGTGACACCATTCCTGCCGGTTGTGTATGACATGTGGAGATGATGACGAGTCATTGTGTACACACGCACACAGAACGACGGACAGAATGACCAATCTCTTAATCCCCTCCAATTTTCACTTTGTTCACCTTGGTGGAGATGTTACTAACACAACCTATCGGCAGTAGGCGGAGGCATAACAATGGGGCAAATGATCCTAGCATACAGACAGCGGCAGAATATGTACAACGAGAACAAGATCAGAAGACAATCATTGTCACAGCACCAAGGACATCAAGGACAAGGTTTATACAGTAACGTCGTGACAAATTTTTTCCGATATCGATATGTTGCACTGACAATCATCAGGCCATCCTGAAACACACCAGTTGACAAGCCAACATAGAATCAGCAGACAAAACTGTCCTATCAATAAACAACTCATTTCAATGCAAAACCTGCAGCCAGTAACCATTAAAGTGAGCAATAGCATTCTCAGTAAAGATTCCTCCTTACCTTACTTTACCTTACCTTCGGGGTGGACAGGTTATTTGCACCTGTCCAGCACTGAGGTCGTACAGTAAAGATTCATTATGCGAACAAAAACTTTGCCACAATAAGGAAAGAAAAGGGATCATCGGATGTAACAAGCTCAATCTTATTTTTCCAGCCTAGAATCACTGTGCAAAATTACATCAAAATCAAATCGAAATTGGAGGCATTGGAGTGTGTACAGACAGAAAAATGCAAGTGACTTTGTAATGAAACAGATAAGTATTTCTGACCTTTCTTATCAACAGACAAGAATGCTGTATATAAATTATACCAAAAATATTGTAAAAGTGTAAAGATACACTGTAAATATACATTCTCAGTTTCCAAGATACTCAACAATCTCTACTGACAATCAATAGAAGCTCTGCAGGCATAAACGTCATGTATACACCAGTAATAATCAGTTTAGTTCAGTTCTAATAAAGTCCACTACTTGCAATAGCACTTCTAACACGAGACAGACTCACGACCAGAAGCGTTTTTACAATCTCGAAAGCAGCAGCTGATTTACATGAGCTAATGACATCGCAGAGCATTATGCGGCCATCCACTGCCCGCATCAGTGAACGAATGGGTCAGTGATTTGTAGCCAGCAGACATACCACTGCCCCAATCAGGCACTCTGGGCCTTTGGAGTTGTCAGATAGTCACTGAAGAGAGGGGCAGTAGAATACTGTTGATGAATATTATATCATTCAAACTAACTAAAAGTACTTGCAACAAAAATCTGTTAGTAGAAACAACTAAACAGTCAAAGCTGTACCTTTATTGATAGTGCATATAAATGATTCAGCATCACATGGTTTGGCTCATGTAGTAATGCAGGCTCACACTGCAAAACAGATAAAACAATAATAAACCAAAACAAGCCTTTGCCAAGATCAGTGCTCGTATCTGGCAAATAAAACAGATTCAATAGCACACCTAACTTACAATATTACAATTTCCAATCTACACGGCTGCACCACTGCACTTGTGAATACAACTAACTTGATACAGCTGTTGTGTCTGTAAGAAGTTCCTGAATTAAAGTAACAACTGCCAATGAAATTGGTCTCTGGATCAGTCCTCACCTTCCGCAAAAGTTCATCCAAATTTATTTATAACCGAGAGCAACAAGATAAGACAAAGAATGAATGAAACAAATAAATGAACCAAACAACTTCACTATTTGTTGCACCCAATAGCTAAATTAACATAAAATACTAGGTGCAAATAAGAAAAGGAAAGAGCTGCAGAAATCAGCCACAATTTAATTATCTTGCAAACTGTTTTTAGTCAAAATCTGTTCATAACTTTTCGAGTACTCCAGAAGACAACCACAGAAACAAAAAAACAGGCAGTTCTGGAGATCGTTCCTCATGTGGTATTTTCAACTCTTTATCGTTTATGTTGTGTTTTCAGATCAGGGTTTTAATGACCTTTGTGTTCGATATTCATAATAATAATAAAAAATATTATTAATAATAATTATCTCTTCTTTTCAGCGCCATCAGCTTGGCAGCTCCTGGCTGATCTTGGAAGAAGAATCTCAATTAATACTGGCGAGGCTAAAGAGACTAGCCTTTTATTTCAGAGGATTTCTGTTTTGGTGCAACGCTTAAATGCTGTTCTGTTGCACGACAGTTTGCCGGCCGCTGACTGCACGGACTAATGGTCGTACCCACCTTTGTACTGCTTAGTCAATTTTTAGGCTCCCCCGAGAACGGAGCACTGAGGGCCAAAAAATTCTCTTTCTTTGACAACGGCAAATATATAAAAACTACGCCAATCCCACTATTATTGCCGCAACTTTATATTACTAACATATAATATAGACCAAAAACAACTGTTCTGAGAATAACCACATTAACAGTCATCAAAGTTCATCTAATGACTGACTCAAAGACTTACATGTACAGCAACTTCTTTGTTGAGAACCATCTGCAGAAGATGCGGGGGCAGTATTGGCGGTGCACTGCGTCGGACTCCGTGCTTCAGGTCTCGCGGTGGAATTACTTGGGCGTAGTCACCAGGTGGCGACCCCGACCGTCCTAGCAAACAAGATATGATTCACAAACATTTCTGACAACAAGCTACACATTCCGAAAATATTTGCAACCTAACTCCATAAACACATTGATATACTTTGACAATTAAAAATAAACTTGACATTGGCATTTTACAAAGAAAACATATCACTTTCAGAGAAAGGCATTTGGAAAAAATGTGCTATAATATATGGCATTATAATACGATGACACTATATGGGGCTGTGCGACCTTCGCTGTTGGGCATCTGATGGCTTGGAACTCATTACTGGACAATCACCGTGATCCACCGCTCTGCAGCAGTAGCTCTATGCACAGCTTAAAAACTGTTCTTTTCACGAGACACTAGTGTATTCAGTGCAATGGAGACACTTTATGATATTGCGCTATATAAATTTAATGCTGACATTGACACTGATATTATCAAAAACCTACAGGGTGGTCCAGCTAAAGTGAAGCCAACTTACATTTTTGCTGGAAACATTTGAATGCATAGGTAAAATTCAATGATTTTTTGCAAATGTGATAACAGTTCAGACACACACATTGGGAATCATAAAAATTTAATATTGTTCGTCAGATGGCATAACCAGGTTAGGTATTTTCTTCCTTGCTACATCTCTCACTTTACTGACTTACTCACATAGGCCAATAATTTTACGTTTTGACGAACTTAATAAAATTCTATGGTAAAATCGTCTGGTTTTGCTGGTATATGTTAGCCTTTGCTTTTAAAATAATATCTTTGGGAATAACTACCTGTTTCTGCACTTTGATGGGTAAAATAACACAAGAGGACAGAATTGTTATAAAGGTGTTACTGTGGAAAAGAACTGGAGCTCTCGCCGCTTTCTGAAGGAATTTGCCAGCAAAGCTTGGTGCAGATCAAGCCTTGACCAACTCATCAAAAAAATCGATGCTGGATTTCTTAAAATTTGCATCACACCACTTCTTGTTGTATGCAGTTTACATATTTGCAAAAAATCGTTGATTTTACCTATGCATTCAAATGTTACCAGTAAACGTAAGTTGCCTTCACTTTAGCTGGACCACACTGTATGTGTGCCCAAAAATCATGTCATACAACTTCAAAAAAGTTTACTTATCGTAGCCACATGTAAGAACAGTGGTAGTACTTACTACGTGAATCATGGCCTGTGGACGAACTGTCAATCGTTAATGCCTCAAACACTTCAAAGTCAGTTGAGCATACTGAGATCACGTTGTTACACGTACCAAACGCATTGCAGACTTTATCCTGTTAACATCATATACACAGTACTATAAGTACGTGGTGATGTGTATGTAGCAATGAGAAGTGATAATATTGTGGTAAAATTTTAAGTGGCACTGTTGACATCAGTCATATGTAAGCACTGGTGGCTTGGCGTAGCGGTAAAGTGTTTCATCCAATCAACGAAGTTACTCTACGTCAGGCCGGGTTAGTAACGCGATGGGTGACTGCCTGTGGGCAGGTAAACCATCCTGGTATGTAACCAGCCGCTTTGGTCAACTCAGCCTTCCATCCCTCCGGGGTAGGTAAATCGAGTACCGGCCTATCTGGCTAGGGTTAAGGCGGGATGCATTCACCTGTGTCAGGTGGCAGGTAACATTGTGTGATCCCATATGGCGGGTGATGCTCAGTATCTCTGAGATAAGTTTCCTATGAACAGCTGTAGCATTTAACCATATTGCTCTCACAGATATGACAAAATGTGTCATCTGCATTTCATGGTCCCGAGACAGAAATAAGCTTATACACTATACCAGTGCTTATACCAGTGCTATACACTGGTACTAAACTTTGTCCAATATTAGTTTGAGCCCAAACTGCAGTCAAACCACTGACCCACTTATAGTGACTCAGGGTTTTAGGCTTAACACCACACTGCCCTTGACATCTATGTGAAAATGTTCAAAACACTAATGCCCTATGACAATATTTAAAATCACAGTTATAACTGTTATGTGTAATAAAACACCTGCACAAATCTTGCAGAAAACTAAAGAAAATATAGTTTAACCAATACAGGCTATATGTTGGCATAAATCATCTTAATTACACATAACTGCTTAAACTACCATAGCCAGAAAATACCAGACAACCAGTTCAATTACACTATGGATTAACAGACTACATAATCAATGTACAGGGTGTTCCAAAAAAACGGATACCCAGTTTTATTTTTGGGATAACTATGGTAATTCAGCACCGATTTTAACCATTCTTTCACTGTTACAAGCAGAAATTTATAGCGCGTAAACGTGAAGTTCTTCCACCCACCGCACTTTTATTGTGTGATCACATTACCTAGCACAACAGTTCTCAGTTCGTAAGCTTATGATCAAACAGCGATCATCCTTTGTTATTCTGCCCATATCAAACGATTTATTCTAAAAATTATTACTAGTAAACAAAGTAAATAAACACAATATGACGTAACAATGACGTCACAAGACACTACTGCAAATAAGTAAGTAAGCTTAACTATTTTATGCTACGAAATCGATATCTTTATGTGTTGCCTGTTCTCCGAGACCACTGTAGCTTTGAGAGTGTTTGTTTTGCTAGGTAATGTGGTCACATAATAAAGGTGCGGTGGGTGGAAGAACTTCACATTTACGCGCCATAAATTTCTGCTTGTAACAGTAAAAGAATGGTTAAAATCGGTGCTGAATTACCGAAGTTATCCCAAAAATAAAATTGGGCATCCGTTTTTTGGAACACCCTGTATACATAGTTTAGCAAAACTATATAGGCAGAAACAATATAAACTATAGAATACGCACCTTTTTTTCATCACATAGCCACTCGTTATCAACCAAATATTTGTATTGATGTTCACCCTCTGGTAAGTCTATAATTGTGTAGAAGTCATGGCGACTGAAACACCACATTCAACACACGACATTTCAATAAAGAAAACACACTCGATTGCAGTAGTTATTTACTCACAAAAACACACTAACACTTTATCTTTAAGTCCTTTATATCTGAAGTCAAAGGGAGAAAGCTGATCACTCATAAGTTGCCATTTTGTACCTTTTTGTAAGCTTTATTGTATAACATCAACCCATTTCCTCGTGCTTGTTATTAGTGGAAACATGAATTACTCAATGACAGGCTGGGTTAGTATGTACCTGGACGGGCGACTGTCTACTGGTGGGTAAACTATCTTGGTATATCATTAGCCATGTGGTCGTTTCAGCCTTCTTCTATCCGTGGGATGGTAAAACGAGTATCAGCTTTTGAGCTCAAAAGAGGTCTGCCTAAATGCCACAGATCACTACAGATCACCACAGATCAGCTGAGATGGCAAATTATATTGTTCAAGTTTGTAAACTTCAGATCGATGTATAGCACCACAGATCCTAACCCTAATCCTGACCCTAACCCTAATACCAACCCTAACTATAAAAAAATTAAACAATACCTGCCATCTCAGCTGATCTATGGTTGATCTGCGGGTTGATCTGTGGTGTTAAAACAGACCACTCAAAAGTAATAAATGACAGTGGAAAATGTAGATATTAAGCCGCCAGATCTCAGAGCTCAAACCAATCAGCTTGGTCCAAAGTTTGGTGCTAAACTGCCCAGCACTGTGGCATATTATCAAAAAAACCGAACTGTGTAAACTATCGCAATGGCAGTGCCAAGACAGTATTGCAAACATCATTGTGGCTATAATGTCATCATCATCATCTAAACACAAACTCTGTCACTATATCATCACAATGTCAGTCTGTACATGTATCTTTTACCTTCTGACGAGAGGAATTTTTGACTCCCAATTATCAAAGCTTCCAGAAACAAATATATGCTTTCCGTGGCCACCCCATCGAAAGACTGTTGGTAGTTTACGAACGTTTATGTCAATTCCAGAACCCACAGATCTTGTCTGCAAGCCCATTGACTTCGACTCACACTGCACAGGCACAAAAATATAGAGATCACAATAAGATACAACGCTGAATGACAATCCTGTTTCAGCAATGAAACACATTAAACAGTTTGTTAAAAGTCACAAAATTTTTTACTGCTGGTGAGACAATGACAATTTGTACTGCAGTTAAAATGATAAATTATGCTTGTAATGAGACATGTTAAAAATTAATCAAATGCAAAGAGCAAACTGAGAAAAACAAATTTATTTTTGTAGGTGCAATATCACAAAACTAATTCAGTGCAGTTTTCTACACCACTAGGATTCCTAAGATAGTACAAATGTGCACTCATTATTTAAGACTATGTAGCATGAAACCTAAATAGTAACCTTACAGCTGACAACTATAACTGATAACAGTTCTGATCAGAGCTTGCCATTTGAAAATAATAGGTGATTGAAAAATCCATCGCGCCGAAAATGGTAGGCCATCGAGGGGCGATCAATTATGATGGGGACAATGACAAATAGCACTGCATAGTGTAGACGCTAAGATCAGGAGTTTTCTTTTCTTAGCGTTAAAAAGCAACCACCTCCAAGCTATACTAATCCGTTTTCTTTCTTCCCTCCTTCTTTCCTTTCTCTTTTTTCATGCCCTTCCCTTCCAACTTGTTTCCTTCTCTTCTTCTCCAGAAGATTTAGCTAAGGGTACACGTGCATCCGGAACAGAGCAAATGCATATTTACGAATTTTGAGCTTTCAAAACGCATTTCACGGCAACATATTACATCACATATTCTCCCAGTTTAGTCACTTAAGTTCTATTTCCACTTGTCAATGGAGTGAATGTCGCTGGCTAAAACTATAACCTACCAACAAAATCTTTGTGTTCAGTGAGCGTTTACAGCGATCCACAAGCGAGAAAGAACAGACAATAACTGAGCAGCAAAAAATGCTACAAATGAATGTCAAAACGTAATGACCAACAAACTATAGAAAAAGGAGTATCTTTTATGAAGTTTTCGTATTGTCCATGCCTGCAGAAGTTTGCTTTTCAATTATAAAATGATGGCAAAGTGAAAACTGACCCAAAGTTGCATCAACTGACCAAAAATCGCTGAGCATGGCTGGTGAGTAAATGATCAAAAAATCGATCACCTGGCGGGCGTTTAGGTGATCGATTTAGGCGTTTGACCAATCGATCGCCTTGAACAGCAAGCCCTGGTTCTGATCCACCTTTCCATACATGTGACTGTACTGTGATGAAAATCAAATCAATCGCAAAGCAGCATGAACATGTCACATGTGAAACCAAATTAAATCTAATTACTACGTAAGTTATACATACTGCTGGCTCGGCAGTCAAGAGATCACGGGTAGGACTATATGATGAACTGTGATTACATGAAGGACTCGTTGAGATTCCAGATTCCTCGGCATCACTGCGGTCTCGTTGCACCGACTGGTACCGCCGCTGACTTACCAACGACGTGCCGGACTGCAACTCATCCAGATGACGTCTCGACTTACTGACAGCTGAATTTCCCATCACCTGTTTAAGCGCACACTTTGCATTCAACACTGTTCAAAAGTATTCAATGTTACAATTATCAACTTGAATGAAATCCATACAATACTGACAGTAATTAATTACTTGTGCAAAAATAAATGCTAAAATGCAGCTCTCACAAGATGATGATGATCACCATTCAACATTTGCAAAAATGTACACATAGCAGTTCACTACAACTGCAGACCTAATGGTAATTAGTAATCCATTATACAAACACATTATTACTAACAGCTACATTTGAAACTACTGTTTAGCCAATGCATACTAGACATATGGGGTTGTACATAGATGACGTCACTCACTAAGGGGAAGAGGAGTTCACAATATCGTAACGTGTGACGTAAGGGAGAGGGGGTGAAAGGTGGTGCGACGTCATGCACGTCACATTCGCAGAAAGGCCTAGCCAGGGAGTCATGTGGATGACAGCACTAGTATACAGAACTCCATGGTACAGCACACATGGTGGAAGTGACGGAAAATGATGCATGCTTACCGGCACTGGTGTCCCCACCCACACCCCTCAACACAAATGGCCGTGCCCCATCCCTTTAGCAAATGTGTCAAATCATACAAAAAAACTTGCACTGTGTATGAAACTCATATAGATCTGTAAGATGGCAACTTGGCAAGAGGGCGGGGGATTAAAAGTTTGTGATGTCATATTTGAGGAGGGTCCAGAGCAGCATGATGGAATGTGATGGAATGTGAAGAAGAGGGGTTCAGCTACAAGACAGTTCAACTACAAGCTGACTCAATTGCCAAAAATGTTTGGTCTGGAGTGTCTTTACTTCCTTATGTGTGTTGGAATTTCACTTCAGTCCTGAACAAATGACACAACATCAAGCAAACATAGGTGACCAGATGACCATATTGGACTGCTCTGTTGCAAACTCGTGGCACTTATGGTGCTGCCACATCAGCACGTTCGTCGTCCAGTCAATGTTTGACTGACTAAAATTGGTTCTGGATGATCCTTTTATTGCTTGATCAACATATTAGCAATATAGTCAGTAAAGCATATTCTACGTTGGGACTTATGCAAAGAAACTTCCAAGAATTATCTCGGGAATGCTTTGTTGTACTGTATAACAGTTTGGTAAGACCACACTTAGAAAATGCTAATACTGTTTGGGCTCCTAGAAGGATGTGTGATATAGAAAAAAAAAATTGAAAAAGTCCAAATGAAGGCAACTAAATTAATTGGGAGTCTTTCTAGTCATTCTTATGAAGCAAGATTACGTGTTTTGCAATTGCCAACTTTACAATATAGGCAATTAAGAGTGGATATGATTCAGTTACATAAATATGTAAATAACAAGTATGATACCAATTTTGTGTTACAGTTGCAGTATAAATCTGTTAGAAAAGCATTATGATACCAGGGGTCATAGATACAAATTAGTGCCCCAGTTGTGTAAATATGATCTCCGGAAACATTTTTTTTGCAAATAGATTAGTTAAGCTATGAAACTCACTACCTGATGATGTTGTATTAGCATGCAGTGTCAGTAGTTTTAAGAGACTTTTAGATTTGCTGTGGCGTAGTTTTAGTTTGTATTATGATTATAAATCTGGGCCCAAATTCACAAAACATCTTATGACAATTTTGCGACAATTTTATGACATTTTGCACACGCATGCCAGTGTGCTAATTCACAAAACATCTTACGACAAGTTTACGACAAAAATCTTACAATCACTTTTTAGGTGTCTTATGACATTCCAAATTATACGATTCCAACATCGTCCAGCAAGAAAAACTTTTTTGTACGATTTATAAGACTTTTAATTCAATTATACTCGTAATCTAGAAATGTCATATTTATACTATATCTGTTTTGCATGGCTTTTTTGCTGGATAAATTAATTAATGGATGAATAAACAGCACTTTGCATGGGCGATAGACCGTTGCTACGCCGTAGCCATGTAAACACATATCTTGACAACGAACATAGAATAAAAAATAATACAGCGTAGTGTTGTGCAGTGCGACAAGTGAATTAATGATAATGACTCAAATATCACGATACTTGATAGTACTACAATACCAAAATAAAACTGCATAGTTCACCGCTGTCCGTCGGTGATTGGTGCAGGCTGTTTGTCTTTCGTTGTAGGCCTTATACAACTATTTACTGTAGTAGCTAAAAAACAGCAAATATTAATAAACTATAAAAAATAAAATAAATTCAAAACATCCAATAAATAAAAAAATCTAAACAAATAAAAAATAAATAAGCACATGTGTTAACACCATGTACTCAGAATTGTGTAGTCATAATATTAAAAATTTCTAAATTAAAACATTACAAATTTAACTCTAAACGACCGCTTTTACTTACTGAATAGTCAGCAGCTCGCAGACGACCATGGTCACCATGACAATAAGATGCCTTCGTGAAAAAAGTTAGGGTCATTAAAGATAAATTCTGTGAATTCAGTTACGACATGTCGTAAGATAATCTTATGACATCTTAAATGACGAGTTATGATAATTTTATGACATGTCTTACAAATACTACAACAAGGGGCCATTCGTTAAAACTTGCGAAGAGAAGAGTTACAACTGACCTACGTCTTCATTTCTTTTCAGAAGGAGTTATTAATATCTGGAACAGTCTCGATGAGAAAACAGTTAAATCCAGTTCACTGAATGTCTTCAAGGGGAATCTTAAACGATTGAGACAAGCATCAGAGATGGGTCTTTTCATCGGCAGGTGATGCCGCTTGACCCTGGGGCGGATCCGGTCTTCTGGTGAAGCCTCGTCCGGTGAGATTTCCGGTGAGATGTCTTACAACAATGTTTGTGAATCGGGCTCCTGTCATCTAGCACCGGAAGTCAATGTAAAAACAGTATTAGTTTAGTTTTTGTTGATATTCGTGTTGAAGTTAATTACTTCGGACGCAAATAGAGGCCTTCTATTCATTAATGATGATGATGGATGGCTCCTATGAAAAGTTTCTGGCACACACAACAAAACTTCTGTGACTTAAACCTATGCACTTAATTAGGCTACTATTCCTAAAGCACATCAGATAAATTATAGGCTAATTAATGTTTCAAATGTGCGACCAAATTCAGCATGACTGGTGGCCAAAACGTCCTGTGACTGAACTGGTTCTGTACTTACATTATATATATATAGCTAAAACACGAGGACCAGCTTCGTTTATAAATCCTAGGCTTTGACAAGGATTGAACGATAATTACCTAAGTTTCGTGTGTGCTGCTAGTTTCCGTGATTCAACACCACTGTCTCTTATACACGTTCACAAACGGTATGTCTGCCATCACGTTCTGGCGACGTTGCTTCGATTCCACGGACACGCCTACGTATTCCTGTCATCCATCCTCAAGACGAAGATGATGAAATTCTGCGTACACCGCACATCAGTACTAGTACCGACAAAATCTTCGTTTATTTACAAAATTGTCAGCTGTGTGATCCCGCTTCTGTTACTGATAGTTATCTATCAATGAATCGTTTCTTATTCAACGTAACTTAACAATAAAACCACGCTAATGTCAACGATTCCATGTAAACAACCATAGAGATGAAACTCGCACCTTGCTACATAGATAAAACATTAAATATGACTATTAGGGATGGGTCTATATCAAAATTTTAATTTCGATACGATGTCTATGTAGGTTTTTACCCCAAAATCGCAAAAACGATATCATATACCGATACAATTGCTCATAAATATCGACTCAGTCAAAATGTCCTTTAATTGATAAAATTTATTGATTGTCTGCGATGCGGAACTGTTTTGGTCTGCAGCACTTAATTGGAGTTGGACTTGGGCGGATCCGTTGCCGGACACTTTTCTGGAGTGAAGAGTCTTCTCGTCCGTATTTATTTACAATCGTTTTTATTTTTGCAGCAGCCTATACAATACTGCATCAACCACGGAAACGTGAAACCAGTGGCTACGTGTGGCGGTTAGGGCCCGGGCCGGGGTGCATGGAATACTGGCCCCCTGTTTTGCTATAGCCTCCTCTCCCCTCAATTTCCTGACCAGCCATGATTTTTTTCCAATTTTTTGGCAAAGATTACACAAATGTCTGATTTTTTTGCGTTTTTTAATTTTAGGAACGTGGGCAAATTTGCGGCTTCCATTGGACATCCAAATTAACCCCCTGTCTCCCCGACCAGCTTTGCCCCTGGACACCGCTGGGAGCTCTGTCCCCAGACCCCCATTATAGACTCGCGCTACCGCACTCGCCATGGGGCCGTGCCCCCAGATTTGCGAGCTAGAACCGCCACTGTGTGAAACTGCTGAGGACGCGCGTGTGCCACAGACTTGTGTGACGATTAATCGACAACAAAGAAGAGCCCAGCTGTCGATAGGGAAGACGCGCTACAGCCTATACACTGTTCCTGTTGCAGTATTGATTTTCAAGATCATCCAAGGTCAATGATTTTCATGTCATTTGAAAGCCAATATGTGACTCCCTATTGATCAACAGCAATTTAACCTAGGCCCTATCTCGCACCGTTTCGTTTAACCACAAAAAGCCCTCGTAGGCCTAGGCCTACATTACATTCGTTAGGCCTACAGACAGACAGATAGACAGACGACACGTCGTGCCATAGAAAAAATGTTAGAATATTACACTTTGGCTCTGAAAAGGACAACAATTCACCATCATATCAATATATTGCAGCTAGACATCAATACAGGCCTAGACTATTACAAAAAGCCCAGCTGTCGCTCGGGAAACCACGCTATAGCCTTTACAGTTTCTGTTGCAGTGCTGACCTTCAAGATCATCCAAGAGCAATGGTTTTGATGTCATTTAAAAGGCAATATATGCAGCTTACTATTAGTGATCAATAGTAACCTTTGCCTTATCACTCAACGTGTTTCCGAGATGTGGCCAGTTTTCCATTGAAAAACGCACATTTTTTATACCTCCTTCATTCAACCCCAAATTTAAAAAATGTTCCCCTTAAATTGCATTTCCAAACTTTTTACCCAGAGAGCCTCGACGAAGGTCTAAAGATTTCATTCGTGAAAAAGTTTTCTCTTCTGACCCAACGTTTAGCCACAATATACATATCCATTACAGACAGACAGACGACATTGAACTCGTACCATAGACGCCATAGCTGTAGCATGTCAAAAACATGCTACAGCTA
>Ga0209367_1003282_pt1 | contig 21951 bp, 8 predicted proteins | sample WorMetLIZISLAND2_FD_187412 | JGI IMG/M metagenome (GOLD analysis project Ga0209367, IMG submission 187412) | Marine gutless worms symbiont microbial communities from Max Planck institute for Marine Microbiology, Germany - Olavius geniculatus... ... | reverse complement strand
GTGTAATTACTAATATGCTATTTAGTATATATTTAATGCTTGTTTCCGCAAACTTCACTTGTCACCGCCATTTGTCTATGGCCGAAAGAACTTTACAAGATCAGTGACCTATGCACAGTTACGCACAACTGCTATCAAAATTACTACCTTCACCACAAAACGAGGGTAGGGTCTGGGGAGGGAGTGGCCCCTCCCCAGGAAAATAAAAAAATGTGATGAATTGTTTCACTAGAACATAATAACTTGGTTCAGAAAGTGCACTTTAGTAAGAAATTATTCATAACTGCACAGCCCTTATGCGGTGAACTACTTTAATGCACACCAGATATCATTGCGCTTCGCTGCTGTGAATGATGGCGGATTTTAACAATTTTTGATCTAAAACTTTACTCGTTGACAAATTCAATTGAAAACAAGCAGCATATGTTTCTTGCAGGTTTGTTCATCACAGTGTCGTATTCTGTGTTATTTAGTGTTTGCAATCACTGCAAAAGCTGATCGTAAACCACCCATCCATACTAAAAGGCCGGTCTCTTATTCTTCACCCGTCCCCTAGTCTGCCTAATCATTAAACATTTTTTCCGAGCCATACCGAGATGGTTTATCCACCTACCAACGGTCACCCATCCAAGTACTAATTGTGCTCGGCGTTAAGCCAAACTACCACCAAACATGGTTGGAATCTAATCAGACATATTGATGATTGATAATTAATACTGGTGCTTGTGAAATTGCAGAAATGAAAGTCTGATAATCAGTATCCTGACAGAATTTGCAAGTGGTGACTGTGGCTTTTAAACTGTTTGCTCACGTAATAAAGTTGACATTGGAATTTGACAGAGTTGTGACAGATTGTTTCATTCCGTGGACAATCCATTCAGCTGCGAGGAATGGTTCTCTCTCAGAAACAGAGAGAAGAGCTGTAAGTTGCTGTTGTTTATACGTTTTTGCATTTCATTTCATCAAATGCTTGACTCTTAAGTTATGCATGCATACATTTATCAGATTTCTTGGGTTGATTGTTTTTGCCAGCAGGGCATAGACATTGATAATATTATTGATGCACTACTTGTAATACATTCTTGAATGACTTTTAGTTGTTGTAATTTTCTGCTTTGAACTATTGATGCTTTCAGCACGTTTTAGCCATCGCAGTTCTGTCCGTTCGTCTGTCTGTCAAATGGGTGGATCAGTCAAAAGTCACGCAAGCTAGAATTACCAAATTTTCACCCTCAGCTACCTGGAAGACTCTAGTTTCAGGAACCGCAAAGCTTTTCCATAAATTTGAAGAGGGTCATCTCGAATGAGGGCGCTAAATGAGAGGGGTGGGCAAAATTTGCGATTTTTGGCCAATAAGTTGCTGTATCTCAGTAACAGTGCGAGATAGGGCCTAGGTTACTATTAATCACTAATAGGAAGTTGTACATTGGCTCTCGATTGGCGCTAAATTCAATGACCTTGAATGATTTTGAATGCTAAAATAGGGGGTTTTATGGATTTTTTTGGCGATTTTGGGCTGTGACACAAGTCTATATCATTCACAAGGTGGCACCACGAAACTATTTGTTATTTGTATATTAACTTAGCGTGAACACCCCAATTTTCAGCTAAACTACTGAACCGGAACTGCTATAGGCTTTCGCACATCTCATGAGCATTAGCTCAAATTTCTTGCAACTTTTAAGCAAGTGAAGGAAAAATGACAATTAAGTGACATGTGCACATTTAATTATACAGTATTTTTTCACAAAGTTAGGTTTTATTTAAAATGTCTGTAATGTGTCTGTGATACTAAATATGCATAGTCCGTAAACGAAAATGGCTAAAGTTGAATCTCTTTTGCAGTACTGAATTTCGCCAGAAAGGCTGCATGCTGCAAGTAGAAATTGATTTGCATCGGTTTTGTCAGTAATCAAGTGTGAGTTGGACAGTTGGAGACAATTGGAACTGGGTAATGAATTTTGGAACCAGGTTCGGGTACCTGGTTCTTGGTACAAATCACTAGTTTTCTCATGGCTGTGTTTTTTCTAATTTGCTTTTTCTTAGGAATAAAGCTATTGCTGACTACCTGGCATCAAATGGATATGCAGGGACCTTATCTGAATTTCAGAAGGAGGCGGAAATGGTATGTAGTGAATAAGAAGAGATATATTGTTGTTTTCAAACAGTTGATTAACAATGAGTTGTTGGAAGTTTGGAGTATGGATTTGCTGAAAGTTCTGCTGATGCTGAGTATCAAATCTTAGTAAAAGTGTAAAAGAAATTTTCAACAGAAAATAAGTTGTTTAAGGGCCGGTTGCACCAACCAATTTTAAGTATGTACTTAGTTAAGTACCACTTAAATTTAAGCGGTACTTAACCGGCTAGTTAAATCGATTCCGTTGCACCAACACAATCCACATATCACTTAGCTAAGTGACAGACTTAATTGTAACGACGCGTGCCATTGGCTAATTTTGATCACGTGATGACAGCCTTTCCTTGACGACCAATTACGTAATAGCCATCATGCTTCATTGACAACAATGACCATCACTCGAAATGCCCTATATAAATTGAAATTACTTCAGAAGAGTATAATTTTTAGTGAAGTGTAATATGTAGGCCAAATATATGAGAATCATCATAAATATGGACTGATACATATTTGGCTGACAATGAATATAACCTGAGAAAATAAACTTTGTAGACTATGCTGAACTCGTATGTGTCAGCGCACTGCTGTTTAGAAGTGATTTGTTTTCACTTAAAACGATCTCAGCTGTAAATACTCAATGACAAACAGCATTCCACGTGTATTTGCCACTTTTCTTCGCTTTTGTTTAATGGTATATAACAACTGTTACCTAAAATTGTCAATTAGGATGATAACTTCGTCACGGTTCGCTAAATAAAGATGGCGTCTGTCTCATTTTTGCCGGCCGCTTAAATTTAAGTGGGCAACTTTGGCCACTTATTTTTGAGTGGCGTTTAAGCAGGCTGGCCGGCTTAAATGGTGTTGGTGCAATGCATTTTCTGCTAAGTAAGGTGGTTAAGCATGTACTTAAATTTAAGTATGGTTGGTGCAATGCACCCTAAGTTACAGAAATGTGGTTGTTGCGAATAGTGTGAAAATGTTTTCGTAAATTGCAGCTATACAAGTTGATCACTTCTTGTTCTTGCATCTAACTAATGTGATTTTAAGTGTTAATATAATAATGAAAATATAATGCAATGTTACCGTCGCGGTGGTTATCGGGAGTATAGAGTACATTTGCCACGGGTGCGGATTTGTCCACTTTACCCATCACGCTGTTGCTCTTAGGATAACATGAAGTCTTTGAAAGTTTATGCTTTTTGTAATTTGCGGATGTGTTCCGAGTTCTGTCTGGACTTGAAATGATGGATATTGCATTGCTCTGTATTTGTGTGTTGTGTGCATGGTGCAATGTAACTGATGATTATCTGTTAATTTGTAGCCAAATGATGTTGAGAATAAGTACAGCGGTCTGCTAGAAAAGAAATGGACGTCAGTGATTAGGTTACAGAAAAAAGTAAGATTTGTTTTTGTATTCTTTTATTGGAGTCAGCTTCTGTTTACTTGTGTTGACATCCAGTACGTAAAGCTGAAGTTGCATTAGCATTATCTGTAGTTACGGTTGATGTAAGTAACTGTTACCTGTATGTACATAAATTTTCATAAAATATTTTTTTCGCTATATAGTGGTATACTATTTGTCCAAATTGTTGTGGAACTTTGAAGAGCTTTTGGCTTGGCTGCATTGTAGTGTGCTGTCTGACTTTCCTTCTTTACTGTCTTTTCTTTTCTTACAGGATTCGATATGCCAGTGGACGACTTCACTTTTTGACTTAGACTTTCGCTGAGCCAAATCTAAAGCTGAATGCTAAAGTCTGTACTTAGACCAAAGTTCAACTAAACTATTAAAAAATGGCAGAAAACCGGTAAACTTAACAGGAAATAAATCAACCAGTTATGCTTGAACTTGCTTCTTTAATTGCGCCGCACATGCAAATGACGTAATTACGTAACGTCTTACGTCATTGTGTAGCCATTATGGCGTTTATTTTTGGTATCAGACTGTTTTAATTTTCTAAACTATCCGTGTTAGTCACAATGTTTTTGCTAAGCAAAATCACTTCACTTTTTGACTTAAGTAGGTACTTAGACCGAAGTTTAGGCTCAGCGAAAGTCTAAGTCAAAAAGTGAAGTCGCCTAGTATAGCAAATGAAATACGTTATGTATTCGCTCAATATTTATGACTAACGTTGTGCGTAATGTCTCGAGAATGGAATGTGATATCAGCAATCTGAAAACATTGAAAACAGTGTTGCAAACCCTAATCTTTTCTGCGTGTGATGAAATGTGATGAAGTAACTTGGTGAACAAGCAAGTGAAGTGGTGAAAATTGGACCAGAGTTTACATTATGGTGTCAAGTTGTTTTGAAGTTTTGTACGATCAATTGGCAGATCTAGGGAGGGGCAATCCGCGTGGCTTTCCTTTCAGTTATATGCAGTGGCTAGTATGGCCACATTTTTCTTTGAAGCGGCATGTGAACGTGGTAAAATATTTTAGAAGAAAGATGTGTGAAACTTAAGCAGAAATAGTGCAAGGGATTGCGAAAATGCTTATCAGCTCTCTGCCTGGTCCTGTGATCCCCAGATTTTCTGGACCCTCCCTGCAGGGACTGTCCTCAGACCCCTGTTATAAGCTCACAGTATCATGTTTGCCATACCTCCCCCCCTGTTTCAGTTTCTGTGTTTACCATTGGATGCTGCTGCATGTTCAAAGGTTGTAGAGCTTGAAGCGCGGCTTGCTGAGACCGAGAAAGAGATACGGTCCGGAGCGCCCGGCAAAGACAAGAGGAATCCGGCCGATTGGATTCCGCGACCACCGGAGAAATATTGTTTGACTGGGCATCGGAACACCGTCACTCGAGTGATATTTCACCCGGTTTTCAGCATCTTAGCATCAGCCAGTGAAGATGCTACAATCAAGGTGCTATATAGCATAGTGACCATATTTTTTTATCCACACTCTTTTATCAGCATTTTCAACAATGTCTTTTATAGTTTTGTTGCACTGCGAATTATTTATTTTATTCCAGTCATTTCGTGAATAGCATGATTATATTTTGACAGTATTTTGGCAATGAATGTTGGTAGAATTTTCTTGCACAGCACACTTGAACCAGATATTATAGAGTTTGTTAATTTTTGGCCGTGCCGTCTCTCTGTCCTCCAGTAGACAGCATTCTGAGATTAATGACTGTCTGGAGGATAACAGGGAAGATTATTAGAACTGCCATTACCATTACATATGCACAATTATAATCGGCAGTTATTACAGTTTTAGCTTTAGGTCATTATTTGTGTCTTGTGTTTCATAAGTTTAAACTTTCTGTAAAGGTTAAACTTTTTGTTCTGTTATCATGTGCATGTGCAGTCCTGCCTGAAAAGGCCATCGCCAAAATGACCTATACTGTGTCAGGCGGGACGTTAAACCCTACTCAGTCATTCACTCACTTCTGCCATGCCTATTTGCTTGTAAATTGACAAGCATTGTTTTAGTATGTAATCAGTATTATGCATGTTTGGCCAATATTCCGAAGATTGCATTTTTTGTGTGCAGCAGTACGCAGTAGTAATTTTCAGGATATTTTTTGACCTAAACTGGAGTTACTGCTGAAGGTAGGCCAATTGTCTGAAAAGAACTATTTATATGTAGGATCAAGTGGTTATATTAGGTGGAAGTTGGAGTTGGGCAAAATCAAAAGTTTGCATCATTAGGTTTACTTTCATGATGGCTGTTCTTTGGTAATATTTACATGTGAGATGCAGTGTAAAAATAGCAGAGATTACATCATGTTAGAGTATTTTGTGATTTAATTTATAATTGTTATTTAGGAAATCGAAATAGTCACAAATTTCTTGTCGTTTTTCACTTTATCTCTGATTGCTTTACGCTGTAATTAAGAACGGCTGCACAGAAAAGTCAGCATTTATGGGATTATAATTGTGACGCTGTGATTGTTGGGTATGTTTTGATAGATATGGGACTATGAAACCGGTGATTATGAACGAACGCTGAAAGGGCACACAGACTCAGTGCAAGACATTGCATTTGATCACACTGGAAAGTGGCTGGGTGCGTAACATTGAATGCTTGTTAAATGTATTCGCTGTGCACTGCCTTGGGATCAGTGTTTATAGATCCACCAAAATCTTAATATAAATGCCGCAGTGCTAGACAAGAAATTTGAGCTAATGCTCATGGGACGCGCGAAAGCCTATAGCAGTTCCTGCCCGCAGGCAGTCACCCATCGCAGTACTAACCGGGCCCGGCGTAGAGTAACTTTGTTTCAGCCAAAACGCGTTACCAACTACGCCACGCCACCAACGCCAGTACCGTGGCGCAACCTTGTGAATGATATAGACTTGTGTCGCAGCGCTTAATCGGCAAAAAAATCTATTAAACCCCCTATTTTGGCGTTTAAGATCATTCAAGGTCATTAAATTTGGCGCCAATCGAGAGCCAGTATACGATTTTCTGTTAGTGATTATAGTAACCTAGGCCTTATCTCGCACTGTTACCGAGATACAGTGAGTTATTGGCCCAAAATCGCAAATTTTGCCCACCCCTTTCTTATTTAGGGCCCTCATTCGGGGTGACCCCCTTCGAATTTATAGAAAAGCTTTACGGTTCCTGAAACTAGAGGCTTCCGGGCAGCCAACGGTGAAGATCGATAATTCCAGCTTGCACCGTTTCTGACTGATCCACTCGTGTGACAGACAGACGGACAGAATTGTCAGTAGCTGCTTTCGCGCGTAATAAAAGGATAATTCTAATTTGATTTTGATTGTGTGCAGTGATAGGCTGAGCCTGTTAGTAGTAAGAATATGAGCGGATTGGATAAAACTTCCGCTTTGCAATGTAAATGTTGTTGTTGTCACATACTCAGTGCTACACATTGTATGCTGCTGTCTTTCGTGTTTATGACTCGGTTAAGAAATATTTTTATGGCTAAAAAGTAAATCTTGACAGCACAATTCGTGTTTGTAGTTTCGTGTTCTGCCGACATGCTTATTAAGCTGTGGGACTTTCAAGGCTACGAATGTATTCGGACGATGCACGGTGAGGAAGAAGTATCATATTTTTATCTATAAAATAGTACATCATTATCGATTGTGTGAAGTTGGGCAGATTTTATCTTACATTTGTCAAAAATTTCTAAATGTTGTCAACTCTTGACTTTGTATTTGTGTTCCTGATAGATTAATTAATGCAATACATATAAGTATTCTTTCAGACCACTAGACAAAGTTCTGCTTGTAACATTCTTAGTTAGCTACTATTGTATCTGACAAATTGATGATGATTTGATATAGTTTAATTTTTGTATTTTTTTATTTTGTTCATGCTATGTTTTTGCATCTGATTTAGCTGTTGCTGCTTACTGTACTGTAATGCCCGGTTTTTGAAACGAGGGGTAAGCCCGGGGTAACTCTCGATCGAGGGTTACCCATGTGTTAATCAAAGATTGCGTTTTTGCAACCACTAACCCTGGTTTAAACCAAGGGCAATTCGCCGAAAGTTAACCCCACATCATCGTAGGATTACTCTAGGGTAAACCAGAGGCAAACTTGAGACAAGCAAAATGGCTCACTTCGACTATTTTGATGACGATTCGTTAATCTGTTTAGCTGTATAGTAATATTAATAGCAAATTTCAAGTTGCGGCAGGTGTTCTGATTAAGTTGATAATGAAACATAAATATTTTGTGCAACATCATTATTTTAAAATGACATTTATTTGTTCATTACGATGATGATTAGTGTACTGATAGAACATGATGGAAGTGTAACTGGTGCGATTGTCTTCAGGCCACGATCACAACGTATCGAGTGTCACCTTTGTACCGAACGGCGACTTCATCTTGTCGTCATCTCGTGACAAATCCATCAAAATATGGGAGGTGTCAACTGGGTGTGTTTTTTTTTCAGCTTTTTCAAGTAATGCAATATTTTTGCACGTCATTACAAAATATGTCGGATAATAATTAGAGAAAGAAAGAATGACGTTCTCCATACACTTACGTATTAGTGATGTACAGTTAAACCTCGCTATCTCACTCACTCCTTCACTGTTAAGCCGCCAAACTCACCTCTCGCCACGCTTGGGTGTGGAACGGATTTCCTCCAGTGCATGTTACCTCTTTAAGCTGCCATCCTCGCTGCTCGCCACGACCTGGCCGGTTACAGACATCACTTGTCCAGTGCAATTTGACGTTGATATGTTGCGACAGACTGCACGGTCAGCAGTTGCCTGCCTGTCAAGCAGTCATCCGTCCACTCAGTTGTTGTGCAGTAAATCTGCCAGTCAAAAGACCTATTTGCCACTGCCTGGAATGTAATGCCCCCCTCCTTTAGCTCAATGCTGGGATGCTGGTCACACACTGCAGTAACTACCACGGACAACTGTTGGCGGCACACCACACACAGGTGTTCTGCTATGCAGCGTGCACTTGATGAGCCAAGCCATGTGAAGAAGCCACATGCTGCTGCTGCTGCTGCTGCCGTCACTGCATGTACCCAACGGCACACTCATTGCACTGTGACCTGCTTGATCTGTTTGGGTGGGTGCATGAGTCATGTCACTCAATATCTTTCTAAGACTCTGTGCAGTTAAAAACCGCAAAGAAGTACTTCTAACTTGGCCAGCAGAGCAGTGCCAGCGAAGGCAAGGATGAGAAGGGACAGAGCAGTGATTTCAAGTTAGATGAGCAAGTTGCTCCAGCAGGACCATTGACTCTCGTTAACATTACCCTCGTTAAGCCACCGCCCTTGCCTCTCGCCACTATTTAGGCCAAGATGGACAGTGGCGAGATAACGAGGTTTGACTGTACCTTTCTGGTTGATTCGTGTGGTCCATGGAAGTTTGAGTTACACGGCATTTGGATTACGGACATGTCAAGAGATGTTTTTCATGACTTGCGCTGAGTGTCTAGTGTAATTAGAACTGTTAGGACAATTAGAAGGCTGGCCGACAGTGCATTTACTGTGTCAAGGCCTCCAGCCGCTTGGAACTCCTTGCATGCTGGTTCGAGTCCGCCATTTCGAGGAAACGCCAGAAACCGGTTTTGGACAACGACGAAACAGTACTTATTAAACGTTAAACTAACTCTCACATTGACTCTAACTCAAACCTTACCTTACCGTAACTAGTGATTGCAATCCCGGGATTGGATTCTCAATCCCAGTATCCGGGATTGAGAAATATGCAATCCCAGGATCCCGTTTCGGGATTAGGCTTACAGATTTGTCGTTATTTTGGTATCCCCAATTGACAAATTGCACTTTTGAAAAGAAAAAGATGAATAATTTTCTTATGTATGTTGCTAGCATAGCATGCCAGCCTCCAAAAAGTGAAGTTTTTTAACAGAATAGAGCTTAGTTTACGCACAAATGTAAGGCCCTGGTAAGCCACGGAATTTGGACAATTTTGCCGCGGTGAGCCGCGGAATTTTGTGAACTGGCCTGCAGAATTTGGCAAAATTTTCTGCGGAACTCTGTGGGCCCTACTCATCATTACAATTGTATACTGCGGCACCTCCGTGCTGTGGATGAGTCTCACCCTATCAAGTTTTACAGTGAGATATGATATCTGATGAATGAGTAGAAATTGGTGTGGTGTCTGTCTGTGTGTGTGTGTGCAGTTATTGTGTAAAGACATTGGTTGGACATCGCGAGTGGGTACGTATGGTGCGCATGTCGGCCGACGGGGCTCTGGTCGCTAGCTGTTCCAACGATCAGAGTGTTCACGTGTGGGTTGTTAGTTCCGGCGAATGTAAAGCCGAGTTGAGAGAACATGATCATGTTGTTGAATGCATCGCATGGGTACCTGACTCCGCTGCTGGGTCCGTTAATGAGGCCGCCGGCTATGAAGTTAGTTTTAATGATAACTTATTATAATTTGTCATCGAGCTAATATCAGGAGACATTAACCTACACTGTGTGTGGAAAAAAGTAACCCTATAGACATCGTGCTGTAGAAATGTTAAATCCGAATGAATCTCAATAAAATTTCACACACTTAGTCTTCAATCAATTGCTGAAGTGATCACTGTATTTTGTTGAAAAATATTATTTCTTAGTGGAGTGATTAACTGTTGAATATTCATAACAAAATATCTATTGTATGATGTCTAGGTTACTTTTTCCGGATGCAGTGTACTTAAGCTCAAGATCTTTGTCGATTTTATAATCACATTTAGAACCTTTTCTTTTAGCTTAGTATTGTTTTTAATTAGATGTTTTGTTATTGCAGTGTGAAGTAAATTGATGTAAATAAACAGATCAAGACAAGTGAAATACATGTAACAATTTTGTGCTTTGTATAAATTTGGTAGAATGGAAAATGAAGCTAAGAAAACACCAGATATTATGGATTATTCTGAAAGCTTAAAGAGGAAAGAAATGAAAATAATAGTGATTATAATTCTGTCATTTGTACATTCTGGCATATGATGTCGGAAGTCTGGAAAAGTTTGAAGTGGCCTGTTTTGAAACTTTGGGCTAAGTTAAGAAAACAAGAAATCTGAGCTAATGCTCATGAGACGTGCTAGAGCCTATAGCAGTTCCTGTTCGCAGGTTGTGTTGGTCTATCTCTATCCATTTCATCGCAGTTCACACTTCTGCAGCGAAAAATTGCTAAAAAAAATCACTAAAACCCCTTTTTGGGGGTTCAAGGTCATTCAAGGTCATCGACATTGACATTCCTAAGGAGCTCATCGCCAGTGCTTGTTATGATAAGCAGCATGTCTGTGACTATCTGCAACCATTTTTACGTTTGATGAGCCAATAACGGTAGAATAACGCCTTTTAAGGGGGGTGCCCCTCTTTCACCCCCTCATTCGTGGGGACCCCCCTTCACCCAGCGGCATGAAATTAGACTAGAGACATTAAGCTATCATATGGTGAAACCCCAAAGTCTCTAACTCACCTGGTCTTGAAGCGGTACTGGGTTGTGACAGACGGACAGACAGAATTACCATAGCTAATACACACTATAGCTATGCTAGCTCTCGCGCATAAAACACTACCAAAATTGTCTGAAAACCGAAAACGTCAAGGAATAGTGTATTAGTAGAACGCAGCGATACTGGCAATGACAGTAGTTTTTGCGCGTACTTTTTTTTACCATCTTTGATAATTTAGTATAATTCATAAAGTACAAATAAGTACATGTAGGCTGTTTTGTCTTTAGTTTTACTGCTTTAAGCTGCGTTTTTAATGATTATTCTGTTGTGAATTTGTAACTGTTGCAAGTTGAGTAGAAGAGTGCAATGTTGCATTGTGAAAATGTTTACAAGCTTTTGTGCTGCTGTTAGGGCAGAAAGGCTCAGAATGCTGGTCCATTCTTAGCATCTGGCTCACGAGACAAAACGATAAAGATCTGGGATGTCGGCATTGGGCTGAGTCTCTTTACTCTGGTAACTATTTCAAACATGTTTGTGAATTTTGCAGGTTTTCGGTGTCCTTGGAAATTGTGTAGATTGGGGTCTTGGTATTTACAGCTGCAGTTTGTCAGTACTGTCGGCAGTGTGGGCATGGTTTTTTTTTGCAGTCAGGGGAAGTCAGGGAAAATCGGGGAATATAGAAGTACCAGGGTGCAAAAGTTAGCAAAGATGCATAAAAATCTACAACAGACTGCGTACAACAGTTCAAAATTATTTGTACCTCCAGTTTGACATTTGTCCCACCACCCTTCTTTCTAGTGTGATTGCAAGCAATTGAAAACCGACACTGGTATTTCGTGTGAACAAATTAAGGTAAAAGTAAAGGTACCATACCCCAACTAGGGCATAGACGGGGTGCTCATCTCCCTTTCTATGGCTGTTGAGGTGGATAGACCACTGAGTCCATGACGCATGGCCAGTACGATGCCAGACCTATGGTTACTTTCCCAGCCATGGGGCATCATCGCCATTTGGTCGATACCAAATTATACTGCTTGGTGAACAGAGGCAAGTGTGTGAACAACTTGCCTAAGGTCATTACCCGGCAGTGTCTCGGAGGGGAGTCAAACCTGCGCCCCTGAGTGACCTCAGGATTACAAGTCCGGCATGTTACCATTAGACTACCGAGCCACACAAACAAATTAGGTGAACAAATTAGTCAGGGAAAACGATTCATTTCGTCCTGTAAAGTCAGGAAAAATGAATTCTGTAGAGTAGTAGGAACCATGCGTAGCACAGTAACACAGTATTTGTTAACAATTGTGGCAAATGGGATATTAGCGGTGGCAGAAGCACATTAGAATATCTATCGGATATTTAGATAAAAGGTATAGTTCTGTGCTGAACATTTGTGACTGATGAATGATTGCTGTCTGTTGATACTGAATGGTGGGTTCGGTTGTGGTTGAAGGTTGGCCATGACAACTGGGTTCGAGGGATTGCGTTTCACCCGAGTGGAAAGTACGCTTTGTCTGTGGCCGATGACAAAACCCTGCGGGTCTGGGACTTGAAGAACAAGCGAAACTGCAAGACTGTCGAAGCTCACCAGCACTTCATCACATCTCTAGGTAACAATAGCTTGTTTAAGTCATATGGGTGTTTTGCCCCAGTTGATCATAGTCATGATATTGTTATAATTTGGAAGTGTGTTTTAGGTGTGGGGAATTAGATTATTTATATGTTTCACCGCCCCAATCTGACCTTCAATCCTGCCAAGGCTTTCTCCCATTGTTATTGCCCGTTTGTTGTGTTTGATTCGGTCTTTTGAAACTTTTGTCAAACCTGTATTTTAGCCCTAGCTCCGAGATGGACTAAGCTTCGTTCAGTCCATCTGGGAATAACGATAACTCGTAAGACAGTTGTAGATCGGTTCCAAAAACGTTTGTTCAATTTCCATTATCCATCGATATAGCGAAATAACGTGAAAAACAATACATAATTTCTGATCACCCAAATATTGAAAGAACTGCGACGAGAACTACTCTATCTAGACATCGGTCTGCAAGTAAACATGAATGGCCACAAACTGCTCAACTGCCCCCACTGCCGCTGCAGTACGGGTCTTTTATACAAGAATGTCTGCAGCTCTTTCAACAACGCTCGGCGGCTGCGTCTTTCTAATTTAGCCTTGGGCGCGGCCACCAGCTATCCAGGAATTCTTAGGATATCTGGCACCTACACCCTCCCTGCTCTTCTTTTTAAAAATTTTGGTGTAAATTACAAAATTTTTAAAGTCCAAAAACCAAAATGGAAATCCTAAGTGCTAAAAGTTGCCAAAATTTACCGTTAAGTCCGAGCGTTGTGACAAATGACAAAGGGACAAACACAACAATGCACTATTAAACTAAATAAACATTGACTGACCGTGACTGCGATAGATAAACAGTGTCAATAATAACAGTGTATGAAATTTTATGAAACTTTAAACATAAACTGTAAACATAATGAGCAAAATAATTAACGCTATGTCCATGATTACCAAGATGCAATTAGTCTATTACTAATTTATGCAACGGAAATCTAAAACAGTCACATCCTAAAGTGTAAAACATCACATGGACATGAAATAAAAACAATCGATATATGATTACTGCGCAAATGCAATCAAACGCGCAGAAACATCAAACATCAAATATGTACAATATGCAAATGCAGAGAGATATTAGGTTGAAAACAATTAAACTGTAAATGAAAATACGGACAATTTAAATTAATTATCAGCCTAGTTATAAATTCAGCTACCCATTTGATTAAGTAGTTCGAATATGAATATGACAACATAGCCAAGTGAATAATCGCTGATGAACAATAAACAAGCAAACAAATTAATATGCATGAAACACATTTAAATAAATTAATTATTAAGTAGCTAAGTAAATAATCGATGATGCAAGACTATGTCAGAGATCAAAAACCGTTACATAGTAATTCAATGCAGTTTACATGGCTTAATACATGACTATTCGCTTGGTGGCGCCACAGGGCAATCAAAAGTGTAGGAGAGAATCGGCATTAAATGTTCGTTGAAATTCTAGCAAAAGTTGATTACAAACTGAACTAAATTGTACTATTCATTAAGATTTACAGGTCTAGTCCATCAATAGTTTCTGTGTAAACGTAAAACAAATAGATCTGTGTACAAATCGCGTCATGCATTGATCAACGGTATTGTTTTGTAGTATTCTTGTACAAAAAGCGTGAAGTACAAGACTGTAGGGGTGATAATTTAGCGGAAGCTTTGTTTTTTGTCTTTGTAATCATCTCATCATCACGTGCTATTTCTTGACATGGTTTGATGTTGGCTTTTTTCTAGTTTTGTCGGTCCTGAGTTGTTTTTATTATTCTTAAATGTCACTCATTCAAGCTGAGAGCCTTGAGATCACAAGCATGATGCAACTAATGATATGACCATGGTGTATGAAAAGTAAGTAAATAAATAAATAAATAATTTATATTGTTTAGAGCAGGGGTCTCAAACTCATTTGGGGGTGCAGGCCACACTGCAAGATATCACTCAGTCGGCGGGTCGCAGTGCTTTTAGAGATGACAAAATGCAATAAAAGCAGTAAATCATACAAATTACAAAAGTATAGTATAGTTACTTTCACAGTAAATAGTTCAGAACTTCAGTTGTGCTCAGTCTCCAACGAACTCTGCCCGCTGATTTGGCAGCGTTTGGCAGCAACCAAAAAGTCGACATCAGGCTTGAAATTACGGGTGGTAGCCAATCGCAATGTTGCATGCAGATGTTCATCAGTATCACAAGGCGGATTTGTTGATCTTCATTGATGAAAAGAACTGTTCACAAACGTACGTGCTGCCAAACATTGCCATTATTTCAGCTGCTGCAGAGACTAATTTCGGATACTTCTCTCTGGAAAGGAATGTATGAAACTCAGGAACACCAACATCCGTGTACTTCTGCTTAAGAACAGTGTCACACTGCAAATTTAATAGTTCCATCTGGACTTCTTCGGAAATGCTTTCTGCATCAACAGCAAATGGGGTGGCAAAGAGTGCAAACTGTGGTTCAAGATCTTTGAACTCTTGAAAACGTCGGTCGAATTCTGCAAGTAATTCAGAAACGACATCTTCATTATCTTTCAAGCGCTGTGCCTCGACTTCACTTACCACTTGAAGAGATGACAAATGGGCCAAGTTGCCAGCTGCGAGCTGTTTTGCCCACAAACTGAGCTTACACTTGAAGGACTTGATGCAGTTGTACATCAGCGTAATCACCTGCTTTTGACCCTGCAGCTGCAAGTTTAACGTATTCAGGTGCTGCGTGATACCTGTCAGAAAAGCCAGATCAGACAGAAATGTCGGATTACCAGGTTGAGGCACATCCTTGTCTTTCATAGCCACGAATAATGCTATTTCCTGATAATGTGTCATGGGCCGCAAATCACGCCTTCGCATGCGGCCCGCGGGCCGCGAGTTTGAGACCCCCTGGTTTAGAGTTAGAGCAGATGATTGTGTTGTATTATATCAGCTGCATATATTGGCCCATACAGCCTTGTTTCGTTTATATTTTAAAGGCTTTAGCCTACATAATGCACAAATGAAAGAAAACATATGAAACATCACAATAAAAAAGATAAAGTCACATCAGCTGGACTGCAATTCTTTTTTTTCCTTATTGCTGTTTGGCTTTCAGATATGTCCTGCATCTAAGTGGTTTTGTGGCTGTTTGTATCTCACACGGCGTTTGTTACTTTGCCAGACTTTCACCGGACGTCGCCATACGTCATCACGGGTAGCGTGGATCAGTCGGTGAAAGTGTGGGAGTGTCGCTGATTGATGCTTCGGCTATGACGAGAGATCCGCGTCATCGTGATGGCTCTGCATGCCAGCAGCATCATTGTGTGTTAACTTATTCGGCCGTCAGTCTGTCTACGGCACTCTGTTGTGTGCTTCTTGTCATCTGCTCCGTGCAATTCACTATTGTGGCCGAAACAACTCGACGAGTGTGACGCTTTTAATATTGTAATGGTAGCACAAAGTTTGAAATTCACTGATCCATTTTTTCTGTTATACGAGGGCCATCTTAAAAGTTTCCCAGCTCGACATATTCAACAACAATATTTTCCACAATTTATACATCAGCGAAACGTACATTCTTTACTGACTCATATGAGTCAGCTGTGGATATGATGTCATTGTACTTTATGATGTCACAGACCAATAAATACAAACGATTCTTATCGTCAACACAAACAGCCCCAGATCATTCATCGTGACATGCTCCTGTTTGGATCAGCACAGATTTTGATTATCCTGTATTCACTGATTCAAATGAGAAATTCATAAGCTTGTTTGTCAGGGTTTTCACAAAATCACATGCCACAGGGCCCCACTTTTTGCAAATCTAGCTAAAGACTGGAAAATTTTCATGCCCCTAGTGAGCCTGATTTTACGCTGTTAGCGTTAGCACTCTTAAGTCGTTTCAGTTTAGTGCTCTGTGACGTCATACAAACTACAATGACATCATATCCGCAGCAAACTGATATGAGTCAGTAGAGGATGTACGTTTCACTGATGTATAGATTGTTAAAAATATTGTTGTCTAATATGTCTAGGCCGGAAACATTTCGGATGGCCCTCGTAATGGCACCTGAGCTACAGTTCAGTGACTGATGTCAGTGTAGCTGTAGGCCTACTTTGTTAAAGGTTATTTTTAAGAATGGCTGTCAGTTGAATGCAAAGTGCAAATTAATACTCGTACGCTAGCAAGCTCAAGGTGACCAGTGGTCATGTGAATTATGCACAAAGCACGTTTTAGTTCATTTGATTTTCATGTTTTGAAGAGAAGACAGGCTGAGTTAACCTTAATAGCTGGTTTAAAACATACCAAAATGGTTTGCCCACCTGCTGACGATCACCCATCTAAGTAGCCTACTAACTGGGCCCCGTGTTGCCAACTAAGCCAAATCGCCACTGACTTTTGAAAAATATAGTATGTTAGTAATATGTATGATAGATGTAGCTTTCGGCAGTTTGCTTGTCATTGTTTATTGTGGTAATCATCGTCACTCGTGATCGGACTTCTTTGTGTGTGAATATTGTAATGCTGCTTGGATATGTATATTCCGTGATATTACGCATTAGCTCTCTATGTCTAGCCTCCTGTTGTGACAGTTTATTGGGCTTCCTGTTTGAGAATTGCCATTTGCTGTCCTTGCCAGTTCCTTCATACATTTTTGTTTGTCTTCATTCGCTTCTTGACACTACACTTTCCATCGTCTGGTCAGTGGTGACTGTGGTGCCCATTTCACTCTGTCTCGACCATCGAAAATGGGCGTCAACATCCGTTTGAAGTGTATTACTTTTCTCAAGCGGACTTTTAGGACTTTAGGGGGCAGTCATTATTCCACCAGAACTTGACCCGAAGTTTTTTGCAAGGCAAAAAATGCACGAAATTCATTTTCGCCCGGACCCCAGTAGTAAATCTTTGTCCCCCACGATGCTCCCCGGATCCCATAAGCTGGGAAGGGGAAATACCTTACTATTCCCCACTCTATTCGACGCCTCAACCACTTCCCCGTAGGCAATTTTTTTCGGTACTTGTGAGTAAATACTGTCAGCGAGGTAGCACGTTCACTAACCATGTCGAGAAAGGGGTTCAAGATGAGGTTGAGGGGAACAGGGGGTTAAACATTTGAATGGAATTGAGGGGGGCTTGCATAGTGCATCCAAGGGGGGATAGATGCTCCTGATCGACTGATCGAAAACCATCACTGGTTTCCTGCATTTGGGCTGTGTATGATTATTAGGATATGTTGAAATAAGGACATGTTTGTGATGATCAAAAACTGCTCAGAAATTAATTAGTTTTTAAAAATTTCTAATCATTGAATTCCTTTGACGAGAAAGCAGTCAACGTAAATGCAGAGCTTGAAGAGACTTGAAATTTTCCGCCTGGAAAGGGTACGACCAATTTTGAGACACCAGAATGAAAGTTTTAGCCGCAGACATTTGCAGAACTATCTCTGAAAATTGGTAATGTCTCCTCAGTAGTGCCACAAATCAATACTGTCATTTTTGCAAGAATTCTGTTTTTGCTATCTCATTTCCCTGCAACTGTCTGTAGGTACCCGATACTTATGATTTTCACTTTCACTGGTTTACACCCTTGCATTGCTGTTCATCTGTACCAGTGTTGCTCAGTTTAGCAGATTTGTGGCCAGTTTTTCTCATGATATGTTTGGACGTATTCGTATTCTGCACAAGCTGTGTGTGCCACTTGTGCTTTTTGTCAGTAGCTAACAGTGTGCGTCTGCTTATTGTGCATATCACTGTCGTTAAGCGTAGTATAGAACTTAGGAATTTGTCCATGCTGATGCATCGTACGAACAGTATGCATCAGGCATTAGGAAATACGTACTGTTTTTTCTTCATGTTTTGCTATGTGACTGTAAACTTTCTGTCATGTCTGCTGTCACATTATATGTTGAGTTCAAGGCAGACAGAGTTTTTTTCAGGCACTGTAGTTTACAACAATTTATTCTCACCGAAAACGTGGTACAGAAGTCGGCATTAACTTTGTTGATTGTCTACTCATTGTGCACAGATGAAGCCGGATTGTATCATCGAACCAGCCACTATAAGCTATGTTTTTCTCATAGAATATGTCTAAATTATGTGACATATACCATTCAGGTTCAGCAATCGTTTTAAAATTTAAAAACCAGCAAAAAACGTCAATATGTATTGACGTTTTTTGTTCGTTTTTAAATTTTAGCATAGCATAGAGCGCATAGAACACATTTGTGAATCTGTCATTAGTTTGTTAGTTGTCTTGGTTATTCTGGTCTTGGAATCTACTCCTTCATATTCCACACTTATTTTCTCTGAGTTCGTTTTTTATTTTAGTGATCTTATATGGTCTCTAGGTTTGAGAATAAATTTGCCTTATGTGATGTGCTGTTTAAAAATAAACTATGAGGCTGCACCAGATATGAGTTGAAATGTCATTTTCCAGAAAGAACTCTATTTTGCCTTTGGCTTTCTAAACAATTGCAGCAGTGAATCTTCTTTTAATAAAAATTCCAGGATGCTGAAACACTTGCTGCTTGGAACACACTCCACTTTTCATAAATGTTCACAAAAAATCCATTTGTGATTTTTCTTCAAGTAGTCTTGTAGATGGAGAAATACGCAGATATTTGGTTGGGGAATGAAGCACACCACAGCTATAAGTTAATGTTGCAACACCTGTGTGAAACAGGGCTCGAAGTGAAACGGTGTGGACCAGTATGGCATACCGGCACTTCCTTGGCCGCCTGGAAAGCATACCGGCACTTTTTTCTGAGAAAAGTCATACTGGTATGCATTGCACGCAGTTTTCTGATATTTTGGCAACTGGTCGCTGAGATTTTGCATCAGTCATTGGCCAAAACAGCGTCAGCTTGAGGGGAGGAAAGTAAGGAAGTCAAAGCTACCATACCAGCACTTATTTTTTCCCACTTTGAGCCCTGGTGTGAAATTATGATTTTGTGTGTTGTTGCACCAAATAATCTTTCACATTTTTATGAACACTGTGTAATGGTATCTGATAGTCAACTGTCTGTCTGGACTCTGGAGTGGTCATATTGTGCGAAATAGAATTTGATCATCTTTAACTACTGCGAGTTAGTTTTGTAACACTGTGCACTGGTCATTTTAACTTTCCACATTTTTTGCTCACAAACGTTGCATAGAATACCTCTACTGTATTCTTTGGATATGAAATATTGTTCTTTTTTGACATATAGTGTGTACTGTTTTGCTTACTTGAGTGCATGTTGTTTTTGTGCTACTTTATTAGTCTTTGTCTTTGTGTTTGAAATTGTCACTTATGCATCCCAAAGGTGATTGTAGCATCTGGCACAAGGCAGCTTGAAGTTTGAGGCTGCATTGAAATTAAAAACAGTAGGCGTATATTTCTGTGTTGTCGTTTGATCGGAGCTCTTGATATGCGTATAGTTAATTCTACGATGATAACTCCTTTGTTTATGATATTGTTACTGGGTGTTTCGTTGAATTGTTGTATATTTCCAAGTGTCTTTAGTTGACATGTTCTGTTGCTGTGCATCTGTTGTGCCAATATGATATTGCAGCTCCCCCCACACCTCGCACCCAAGGCCACAAATTTATAACAGACAACTTTTTCAGTACTTTGGCACTATTTCATTAGTTCCGGTGGAGCAAACTTGATGATGCATTGTAGTATTAGCATGGAAACGATACTGAAATTTCTATGGCAGTAAAACCTGTGCTGTGACCTTATTTACAGTTCTTCTATTAGTTTAACTTATTAACCCTGCTAGTGAATGAGTCTGTGTTTTTCTGACTTATTATTATCATTTGCAGCAAGAACCGGGTACCCGGACCCGGTTCCGTAATTTAGTACCTGAGAAAGATGTCAGACGATTTAGGAATTCCAAAGAAGTTTTCTTATCCGAATTTTCGACGGCTTTCTTTGCGTTTCCAAAGAACTTCTTCTTTTCTTATCTTCCTAAACTAGGGTAATGGTGCAAATCACTGTTGATATACCACTTTATTGCAACGAGTCAGAATAGTAAACACAGAGTTTTTTCACAACTCTACTGGCTATTAACCAATTTTTGATTGGTCGAGCCTATGTTACAGGTTTTTGTTGTTTGTAATGTATGTATTGTGGCTAAATGTTACATCTTACTGAAAGTTTATCTAAACAAGTGAATAAGGTTGTCCGACCTGTGGTACCAATTCCGATATCTTACTACTTCCCATTTCCTCTGCGCCTTCAAATACGAGCATTGCGAATTGCAGCCAATCTGCGACAGTTAGTGGCATAGTGACTATTGACAGCTTAGAAGAAGAAGATTTTGCAGACAGCTAGGTCATTTGCATAGGAGCTCATCCCCTTTGCAACGCTTTGAGCTGATGAGGGTTTCAGGGTGGCCACTCTTCTGGAAAACCTGGAAAGGTCGGAAATGAGAAGTGGTCAGGGAAAAGTCAGGGAAAATGAATTATTACAATTATTCAGTTGCCGCGAGTATTGTTCAGACAAATATGCAACAATGGAGTTCTTTATTTGATAAAGTTGTGCATCAGATGCTGTCTGAAGGAAGAAATTGCATTTCTTACATACTTATTATCCCATTGGAGTATATTGGAGAATGCAGTTGACATAGATATGTCAGTATATGTGAGTGTTGCAGAGAGAAATAAGTGGATTTTTTTATATCGCTACTGTTGCGAGGGGCGATACTCCGTCTATGTTCCCTTAAAATGTCTGGAAAAGTCAGGGAATTTGATCATGACTGGAAAGTGGCCACCTGCGTTTTTATGCGCGAAAGCAGCTACTGCTTTCAGTGCGTCTTAGCCATCGCAATTCTGTCCGTCCGTCTGTCACACGGGTGGATCAGGCAAAAATGGTCCAAGCTAGGATCACCAAATCTTCACCGTCGGCTGCCTGGAAGACTCTAGTTTCAGGAACCGTAAAGCTTTTTCATAAATTCTAAGGGGGTTACCCCGAACGAGGGCGCTAAATGAGAGGGGGGTTGGCAAAATTTGTGATTTTTGGCCAATAAGTCGCTGTATTTCAGTAACGGTGCGAGATAGGGCCTAGGTTACTATTCAGTAACTATTCTACTAAGTACTATTCTACTAATAGGAAGTCGTACACTGGCTCTCGATTGGCGCCCAATTCTTTTTTTTTATATGGTTTATTGTGTATGGCAGCCAGTGGCTGGATTGACATAATACATTATACATACATACATACATACAAACATACATACAAAGACAACGCAACAATATATACAATGCAATAAAAATAGTCAAGCGTAAAACAACAAAATAAAATAAAATAGAAACATAGCAGCCATAGTCATGGTCACAGTACTAAACAGTTATATATAGAATGTTATTACAGAGATTATATGATGTGATTCACAGACACTCGGAAC